>Ga0207693_10002357_pt1 | contig 16404 bp, 20 predicted proteins | sample LARL81metaG_FD_184347 | JGI IMG/M metagenome (GOLD analysis project Ga0207693, IMG submission 184347) | Corn, switchgrass and miscanthus rhizosphere microbial communities from Kellogg Biological Station, Michigan, USA - LAR L8-1 metaG... | ecosystem: Host-associated > Plants > Roots >...
GTTTGGTCAGATAATGCCCGCCTTGCAATGTGATCCAAGGCGAATGGGCAAACGAATTTGTGATGCTCGCCGCAAACACGAATGCGGTGATGAGAAGAGGGCGAACGAACGAATGTTTCATTGATTAGACGATCGCTCTTCCTGCCGTTGCCAGATCTGCCTGCGACCGATCGCAGGTATACCAATATAGCCACGCACCGCCAGCTTCTGGCCGCTACCGAGAAGCGTAAGGATCACGTGATAAATCTTACCATTCTCTGGATCGAGGATTTCTCCGTCTTCCCACGAAGCACCATTCTTTTTCGCGCCCCACAAAATCGTCATGCCTTCGACGGGCTTATCCTTACGTTCGCCCTCGCACGGTTGGCAAAGGGGATGCGGACCGGCAGGCGATTCAAGCACCTCCAGCACTTTGCCGGTTAGTTCGCCATTTTCTTCTGCGATTTGCACAATCGATTTCGCTCGGCCGGTTTTGTCATCGAAGGTTTTCCAGTTTCCAACAGGCGAATCGCTCTCCGCCGCGGTCATGAGCAAAGGGACTCCGCAAATTACCAGCAACAGCCCGCGGATTATCCAGCTCATCAAATAACCACCAATTATGCCAGCACCTCGAACTGACTCATCATTTTGAACATTTGATAACGGTCGGCAATTTCATCCTGAGTCAATTTGCGCAGCCGTTCGAGGCTGAAGGCTTCCACGCAAAAACTCGCCATAACACTGCCATAGATCATCGCTTTACGCAGCAGCTCAAAAGTAACGTTTTGTTTGGCATGCGCCGCGAGATAACCGGCGAGGCCGCCCGCAAACGTATCCCCTGCCCCGGTCGGATCGTGAATGTCCTCCAACGGATAGGCGCCGGCGCTGAAAAATTCATCTTCACCGAAGAGCAAGGCCCCGTGTTCCCCTTTTTTGATTGCGACATAACGCGGTCCGTAATCGCGAATTTTTCGACCCGCGCGAATCAGGCTGGTTTCCTTCGTCATCTCGCGCGCTTCGCTGTCGTTCAAAATCAACAGGTCGACTCGCGGCAACAAGGCATCGAGATCGGTGCGCGTGGTTTCGATCCAAAGATCCATCGTGTCGGCGACGATGAAACGCGGCCGCTCCATTTGATCGAGGACGTGGGACTGCAATTGGGGCGCGATGTTTGCCAACAGGACGAAGGGTGTAGCGCGAAAATTTGGGGGGAGTTCGGGGGAAAATGACTCAAAAACATTAAGCGCGACGGAGCGCGTCTCGCGCGTGTTCAGGTCCCAGGCGTATTCGCCCGACCAGCGAAAGGTTTTCCCATTCGCTCGTTGAACGCCCGTAGCGTCGATCTGATGCGCCTTCCAAAACTCGAATTCGCTCTCGGGAAAATCATCACCCACTACGCCGACCAGATTCACCGGGGTAAAGAAGCTCGCCCCAAGAGCGGCATACGATGCCGAACCACCCAGTAGGTCGGCATGTTCCTCGACCGGAGTCTTGACGGTATCGAGCGCAATGGAACCGACTACGAGCAGAGACATAAAGTCAGAGGCCAGAAATCGCAGGCCGGAGATCGGTGACTAATTTTTTACAGGCACGAGTGTAACCAACAATGTCGCTCGCTTGCAACAAGCCGGAGACAATGACGAGACGCTTCGCGCCAGCGGCGAGTACTTGCCCGAGATTTTCCAATTTAATTCCGCCAATGCAAAAAACGGGAATGGAAGCGCGTTTGCGAGTCTCGTGGATTTGCGAGAGCCCGATGGGCGGATAATCAGGTTTCGTCGGCGTGGGAAAAATTGGACCCAAGCCAATGTAATCTGCGCCTTCGCGCTGGGCAGCCGTGGCTTGTTCCACGCTATGGGTTGATTTGCCGACAATAATGGGCCGCTCCACCTGCGCGCGGACGAATTCAATCGATTCGTCGTCCTGACCCACATGGACACCCTGCACATCCACGCGCTGCGCGATCTGAACGTGGTCATTGGCGATGAGCGGGATTTCTGCCGGCGCGGTGAATCGCAAAAGTTTTTCCGCGAGTGAGCTCAATTCATCAATGGTGTAGTTTTTGCCGCGCAATTGCACCATGTCGATTCCACCTGCGATCAATTTCTCTAGAATGCTCGGCGCATTTTCAGGACTGACGTAGCCGAGATCGATGATGCCATAAAGAAGGGCGTCCGCTGGCGAGCGCACCTTAATCGTGCAGGCGGCCGGGCGTTGCGATCAATTCGAATTTGTCCGATGACATTAACCGCTCGACGAATCCGGTGTCGTATTTCCCCTGGCGAAATTCCATGCTCCGCATAATGGCGCCGTGAAATCCGACGGTGGTCTTGATACCCGTGATGTAGTATTCGTCCAAGGCGCGCCGCATTCGATCGATGGCGGATCCCCGTGATGCCCCGACCGCAATCAGCTTTGCGATTAACGAGTCGTAGTAGGGCGGAACGACGTATCCGCTATAAACATGAGAATCGACGCGGATCCCGCGGCCACCCGGCGCATAATAAAACGCAATCTTTCCGGCCGATGGCTGGAAATTCCTGGCCGGGTCTTCGGCGTTGATCCGGCATTGGATGGCGTGCAGTCGCGGCGAAGCGTGCGCAACATGCTTGGACAGACGTTCGCCGGCGGCGATGCGAATCTGTTCCTTCACCAGGTCGCAACCGTACACCTCCTCCGTAATGGTATGCTCGACCTGGATGCGGGTGTTCATTTCCATGAAATAGAAATGGCCGGAGTTATCGACCAGGAATTCCATCGTCCCGGCATTTTGATAACCGACGGCGTGTGCAAGTTTCACACAGGCGTGTCCCATTTTCTTGCGCAGGCCATCGGTCATTAAGGGCGATGGACATTCCTCAATCACTTTTTGGTTGCGCCGCTGGATAGAGCAATCGCGTTCACCTAAATGCACGATGTGACCATGCTTGTCCGCCACAATTTGAAATTCGATGTGGTGCGGATTGACGATGAGTTTTTCGATATAAACATCGGGGTTGCCAAAAGCATTCTCTGCTTCCATCCGCGCCGCATGGAACGCCGGTACAAATGAGGCGTCATTGTGGGCCACCCGCATACCGCGTCCACCGCCTCCTGCCACCGCCTTGATCATCACCGGGTAGCCAATTTTTTTCGCTACCTTGAGCGCCTCGTTTTCGTCAGGAACGATGCCGTCGCTTCCCGGGGTAATCGGCACGCCGGCTTTGCGCGCATATTGACGCGCCAAATTCTTGTCGCCCATCTTGCGCATGACGCTGGCTGGCGGTCCGATAAAGTTAATGTTGCAGCTTTCGACCACCTCGGCGAAGTGCGCGTTCTCCGCCAGGAATCCATAACCGGGGTGGATCGCATCGACATCACCCACTTCCGCTGCGCTCATGATGCGATCGATTTTCAAGTAACTTTCTGAGCTCGGCGGCGCGCCAATACAAATTGCTTCGTCCGCCAGTTGCACGTGGAGTGAATCCACATCAGCCTCCGAGTAGATCGCGAGAGTGCGGATGCCGAGCTCCCGACAAGCGCGAATGACGCGCAAGGCGATTTCGCCACGATTCGCGATTAAAACTTTCTCAAACATGGTTGTAGGGTAAGCGCTCTGCCTGCCGGCTTTGATAGCCAAGTCGCCGTTGGGCAGGCGAAGCGCCCGCCCTACAAATGCGCTTCATCGCACGCGATACAATACCTGGCCAAATTGCACCGGTTTGCCGTTCTCCGCCACGATCTCCGCGATCACCCCACTGGTCTCGGCCTTGATTTCATTCATCACTTTCATCGCTTCGATAATACAGACGACCGTTTCCTCGATGACTTCCTTGCCGACCTCGACAAACGGCGGCGTGTCTGGCGAAGCCCCCCGATAAAATGTCCCCACCATCGGCGAAACGATATCGCGCAAATGCGATGTCTGCGGCGGCGGTGCGGCGGCAGTCGGCGGTGATGCGGCGGGATTTGTCGGTCCGTTTTGCACTACAGGCGCGCTTGCCGCCGGGATCATCGGAATGGGTTGCTCGCTAATCCCCTTTTGCAATTTCAAGCGGAACCCGTCCTTCTCCATTTCGAACACGGAAAGATCGTTTTTCCGCATCAAATCGATGATGGCTTTGATATCTTTAAGTTCCACGGTCTGCGGGATGATTGAGCCGCTAGGTAACCCGCGTTCGCCAAGCAGGTCAAGGCGCGAAATGCGAGCGTGGCGGCGGTGGAGGTTACGCTCCCAGCCATTTGCCAGTCCGGCTCGGACCTCGGCCGGCAAGCTTCCAGCTTGATATCTGTTTAGCGTTGCCGTGCTATATACCGTTTCATTAACACCTCGCTTCAGCGAGGTGCGTGGCCGATGTCTGCTACCACAACCGCTTTAGGGGTTTGCTGGTGCACTGACAAAAAAACCGCTGAAGCGGTTTGGGCTCCTCAGGCAGCATTAACACCCAGCTAAAGCAGGGTGTTAATGAGAGGGTCAGGCAGCGCTAAACACATACCCAGCTTGTTGACATGGTGCTGAGATCGACGGGTGGGGTGCCCGTTGGCCCCGCAGGCGACGCCTGTGCTACTGTTTCGACGGACGATGAGCGCAGTCGCCTTAACCGGAACGCACCCATGCGAGCGACGCGATTTCAAAATAATCGACGAGACGGACGAGTACATCGTGGTCGATAAGCCGCCGCTCTTGCTCGTGCACCCCTCCAAGCCGGATGGCACCGCGACGCTTTGGGCAGAATTACGCCACTTGCTCGCCTTTGAGATCGCAGCCGGTGGACAGATATCCATTGTTAATCGGCTCGATCGGGAGACCAGCGGCGTTGTCTTGGTTGCAAAGACGACGGCAGCGGCGCGTGAGTTCGGGCTTTGCATGCACGCGCGTCGGGTAACCAAGGAATACTACGCCATTGTCTGGGGCTGGCCCGATTGGGAAAGCAAAACGGTCGACGCACCGATTGTCCGGCAGGGGAAGGTCGAACGGTCAAGGATTTATTTGAAGCAAGCGATCCATCCGCGCGGTGCGGAAGCCGTGACTGAATTTGAGGTCTTGAGGCGGTTTCGTAAACACACGACAAACGGCGAATCGTTTTCGTTCGTGAAGGCGCACCCGTCAACCGGGCGGACACACCAAATTCGCGTGCATTTCGCGTCGCTCGGCCATCCGATAGTTGGCGACAAAATCTACGGGCCGGATGAAAATTTGTATCTTCGGTTTATCGAGGCCGGCTGGACAGATGAATTAGCGGGCAAGTTGTTGCTGGAGCGACATGCCTTACACGCTTCGCGATTGTGTATTGACGAACAGCGCGACTGGTCGAGTCCACTGCCGCGGGACTTGTCCGATTGGATGTTGTAGCCGGGATCGGTGATCCGGCAAACAGAGTGGCAATCGACTAAAATGCCGCGGCCAACGACCGCGGCTACAGGCCAGCGATTGCAAACAATGTCGTTCTTTTTATCGTGATCGGCTCATGAGATGGCAGGTGGGGATGATAATCGCTTGGGCCATGGCGATGGCGCCGCCCGCGTTCGCTGGAAACGATCATGGCGTAAGTTCCACTGTTTCGGAAGAACCGCCTCGATTCGATTTCGCGCTCGAGACCGCATATCTGTTTGGGGCCATTAATCCGCCTGCCGATTACCGGATCAGCGCAAATTTTCTAACCGCGCGCATTCGCTGGGGCAATTATCTCGACCGCGGGGGATTTTTTCGAGGTTACAATCAGGTTTACCTGAGTTTCCTGGCCGAGCCGATCATTCGCGGGATCGAGAACCATTACTTCGGAATGAACCTGGGATTACGTTACAACTTTGTCCGGCCGGGCAGTCGAATCGTTCCCTATTTTTCCGGCGGACTTGGACTAGGTCTGATCGACAGTCAGCCCGCGCGATTCGGCGGCCAGGGACAGGATTTCACTTTCAATGTTCTAAGTGCCGCCGGCTTGTCGTATCAGTTCAGTGACCGTTTTAGCGGCCAGCTCGGAGTGCTCTACCAACATTTTTCCAACGCCGGCCAGACTGATCCGAACCCCAGCCTGAATCTTTTTGGGCCACAGATTGGGTTTACGTTTTCATTTTAGGGCTCATGCCCAGAAGCGTGAATTTGCCGAGTGAAAACATTCTGGTAGTCAAACGCAGCCTGTTTGATGAGCTGGGCGCGTTTCAGGGATTGATCTTCGATCCGCAGCGTTATCTCGGCGCGCTTCTGTCTCGTGGGAACAATTTCTTTTTGCCGCGTGCCGCTGCTGAGAACGATCCCACCCACAAACAAATTATTCCCTATGTCATCGTCGCCCACCGCGATCGTGTGCTGTATTACGTGCGCGGAAAAAAGGCGGGCGAGCAACGATTGGTCGCAAAGGGGTCAATCGGAATCGGCGGACACATGAACGACACCGACGAATCGTTGTTTGCCTGGGACGAGGAAGCTTATCGGGCTGGGGTTCAACGCGAAGTGAACGAAGAGATTCGAATCGAAACCACCTTCGACGATCGCATTGTCGCGCTATTGAACGATGATACCACCGAAGTCGGCCGTGTTCATCTCGGAGTGGTGCATGTTTTCAAACTCGATGAACCAAAAGTCGAGAAACGCGAGGCAATGATTACGAATCTGGAATTTCTCGCTCGCGAAGAATTACTGAAGCGTCGAGCTACGCTGGAGACATGGTCGCAGCTATGTGTTGATCAATTGGAAAAGTTGCTGACGTAAGCCGAGCGGCCTATTCGGGCGGGCGCTCATAGGTGACGCCGAAATCGGTGATCAACCAGATACCGCTCGGGCGCGCAATGGTGAAGGTGACGGTAGCGTGCTGGGTGGGATACGTGAGGATGGTTTTGTAACTGCCGTGCGGCGAAACGAAGTAACCGTCAAACTCCAACTGACCGTCCAGCTTATAGTTGCGATCGGGGACACCGAGTTTGTTCAGATAATAGATGAATTGGTCATCCATCGCCGGTGGTATGGTCACTCGGCGATCCGAGGCGACCTTGCCGTGGAGCCATTTTACGTCGTGCTGGAAAGCGCACTTTTCGATTAGTTCATGAGCGAAGCGTTCGCCTTCGACTTTCGCATCCTTCCGCATGCTGTTGAGAAAAAGCAGCCCGGCCCCAATGACGGCGATAACGATAATAATAAAAACCAGCGTTTGCCCGGCCTCGGATGCCTGGCGTGGGCGATTCGGCATGTCGTCAGAGCGTTTTGTTGCTAACGAGTATTTGGTCATTGTTTAGATTCGGCGGTTGTAGTCGCCCCGCTCTGCCGGGGCGTCCCGACTGCAAATGATGGCGACAGAGCGCCACGGTCAATGTGAAAAAGCATTATGAGACGGCCTTCTGTTCCTTGCCAAGCTTTCTTTCCTTTAGCACGGCCGTTCTCCCTGGCACAAATGAGCATCTTGCCCGTTATTGCCAAATCAGTTCCCGTAACCGAAACCGGTTCCCTTAATCACCTGATTATCGCGAATCAACGCGCCATGGGATTGTTTACCGGTGTACTGGCCAAAGCGATTACGCGAGTTCACTCGAAACTCCACCAGCCACCCGTAAATGTGCTCGCCATTTTTACCCAGATCGGCTGGCTTCGGATCGCCTTGCCATTCAATTTTCGCGCTGTCGGCATCGAGCAGCATTCCTTGGAGCCAGTTCCAGACAATTTCCTTGTAGTTTTTCGGATACGGTCCGCAAAGAGCGGGATCGACATTTTGCGCGAGAACACTAACCGCAAAAAAGCAAATCAGGAGGAGGGTCACCTTCACAACTCAAGAAAAAGGTAAATGACGGGAATCGTCGATGAAAAAGTTGTGCTCTTGCGAGAGTTCTACAGACTTTCCAGTCCAAGCTAATCGCGCCAGACTCTTAAAATGATCGTTCGCTTCGCCATTTTCATAGTTGCGCTCGCTTGTTCCTCAAACAGCCTAACCGCGCAGGAAACTCCAAGCCCTTCGCCTGTGCCGGTGGCGATTCCCATCGGCATCACCGATCCGGCGGCAGCGACGCGCGCCTGGCTTGACACCATCCCGCCGGATGAAAAAGCGCGCTCAGATGCATATTTCGAAGGCGGCTATTGGCTGATACTTTGGAATTTTCTGCTTACTGCTGCGATTGCCTTGCTCCTCCTAACCACCAGGCTTTCCGCGCGAATTCGGGATCTGGCCGCCACCCTAACGAGATTTAGGCCAATTCAGGCTGGCATTTACGCAATTGGGTTTGCCCTGATTACGGGGATATTGAATTTTCCGCTGAATTTTTACGAAAGTTTCGTGCGCGAGCATCAGTATGGAATGTCCAATCAAACCTTTTGGGCATGGTTTAGCGAATCGCTCCAGGCTCTCGGGATTGCTGTCGTCGTTCTAGCTATCTCTCTCGCGATTCTCTACCGCATTTTCCAGGCGACAGAACGCACCTGGTGGATATGGGGAACGGTATTTGGAATCATCCTGGTCACGATTGGAAACATTGCGGCGCCGGTCCTGATCGAACCGATCTTTAATAAGTACACGCCGCTGACCGATCCAAAGATTCGTGATCCTATCCTGGCGCTGGCGCGCGCGAACCAGATTCCAGTCACGCAAGTTTTTGTCGTCGATCAGTCGCGACAAACCAAGCGAGTGAGTGCAAACGTTTCAGGGTTGGCGGGCACGACGCGAATCGCCCTTAATGACAATTTGTTGAATCAGTGCACGCTGCCCGAGATTCGCGAAGTGATGGCGCACGAGATGGGTCATTATGTTTTGAATCACGGCGCCAAGGGCACAGCGTTTCTGGGCATCTTCATTTTCATCGGCTTTAGTTTAGCCGCGATAATATTCAATCGGGTGATTGGAAAACGCGGGCCGGCGTGGGGCGTAAGCGGAATCGCTGATCCGGCGGGATTCCCGCTGCTCATGTTAATTTTTGCGATTTACGGATTCGTGCTGACGCCGATCTCGAATACGATAGGTCGCAACATTGAGCGGGAAGCGGATGCATTTGGCATTAATGCAGCGCGCGAGCCGGACGCCGCCGCCACGGTTGCATTGAAGCTTGGGAAATATCGCAAGATGGAGCCGAGTCCGTTGGAGGAATTCATTTTTTTCGATCACCCCAGCGGCCGTTCGCGCATTCGCATGGCGATGGACTGGAAGGCGGCACAGCTGCCGTGCGGCGAAGCACGTGCAATAGGTCAGTCGCGATGATCAGGAGCGATGCAGTCGCGCGAATTGGAAGAGAGGCTTCCAGCCATTCGCCAGCCGGGATCGGACCTCGGCCGACAAGTTCCAGCTTGTCGCGGTTTGGTGCGCGGCGGGCAAGATGCCCGCCGTCCGAGACAGGCAAGGATGCCTATCTTCCGATTTGCGTCCTTAGTTAAACGGCAATTCTCCAACCGCCGACTTGCCAAAGTCGGCGACTACGAATGCGCCGCCTCTTGTCTATTCGCGCTCGTCGATCGGGACAACCTTTTTGCCAGCCGGTTCGCCCACGTACTGGCTGAGCGGGCGGTAGAGGCGATTGTCTTCCAGTTGTTCCAGCACCTGCGCGCACCAGCCGGAGCACCGGGCAATGGCAAAGATCGGTGTGAAAAGATCGGTCGGAATACCCAGCGAGTAATAGACCGTCGCGGAATAGAAATCGACGTTAGCATTCAGATTCTTCTTCTCTTTCATCAACTGTGCGATCCGTTCCGACATCCGGATCCATTTCGGTTCGCCGATTTTTTCGCCGAGCTTTCTCGCCATCGCCCGCAAGTGTGGCGCCCGCGGGTCCAACGTCTTGTAAACGCGATGGCCAATGCCCATGATCTTCTTTTTCTGCGCCAGCTGCTTTTCGATGTAGGCGTCCACGTTTTTCTCGTCACCAATCTCTTGCAGCATGTGGATGACGCCCTCGTTCGCGCCGCCATGTAACGGTCCTTTCAGAGTTCCGATCGCGGACGTGATGGCGGAATAAAAGTCGCTCAGCGTCGAAATTGTTACCCGGGCGCTAAACGTCGATGCGTTCATCCCGTGATCCGCGTGTAGGACAAAAGCGACATCCAGTGCGTCGCTCGCTTCCTGGGGCTGCGGTTCGCCGCATATTAAATAGAGGAAATGCTCCGCCTCAGTCAGGTCGTCGCGCACTGGTGGCAAAGATTTTCCCTGCCGGGCGCGATGAAAATAGGCGGCGATCACCCCAATTTTGGCGGTGATACTTCGGGCGCGTCGCTCGTTTATTTCCCGCGTCGCTTCTTTGTGGATATCCGCATCATAAAGTCCCAGCATCGAGATGGCCGTGCGCATCACGTCCATGGGGTCGGCATCTTTTGGGGCTGACTTTATGAACTCGATAACCGGGTCCGGCAACTGCCGCTCGGCCCGCAGCGCATGCGTGAATTCATCGAGTTCGCGGCGGTTAGGCAACTTCCCTTTCCATAAAAGGTAGACGACCTCCTTGTAACTGACTTTGCCAGCGAGATCGTCGATATCGTAACCGGAATAAACGAGCTGACCCTTATCGCCGATGACGTCGCTTAATCGCGTCGTATTGGCAATAATACCCTCCAAGCCACGGGCAACATTCGCCGCCTTTGGCTGCGGGGCAGGTCCTGTTTTGTGCAATTCGGACATTTCAGCGAACGTAGCTCAGCGCTTCATTCGCGCAATGAGCGTATCCGCCATTGTTGCTGGTGTTTCGGCTACGGCAATGCCGGCGGCCTTGAGCGCTTCGATTTTTCCGGCAGCTGTGCCCTTGCCACCGGAGACAATGGCGCCAGCATGTCCCATCCGTCTGCCGGGTGGCGCAGTGATGCCAGCAATGAAAGCTGCGACCGGCTTCCGGCAATTATCGCTGATCCACGCAGCCGCTTCTTCCTCGGCCGAGCCGCCGATTTCGCCAATCAGAATCATCGCTTCGGTCGCGGGATCGTCATTAAAAATCCTGACGGCATCGAGATGTGACATGCCGTTGATGGGATCGCCGCCAATCCCGATGCAGGTCGATTGCCCGTGTCCACGACTTGTTAGCTGCCAGACTGCCTCGTAGGTTAACGTTCCCGAGCGGGAAATGACGCCGACATTTCCAGGTTTATGAATGTAACCAGGCATGATGCCGATCTTGGCCGCTCCGGGAGTGATGATCCCCGGACAATTTGGACCAATCAGGCGCGATTCCTTTCCGGCCATCTGCGCTTTCACTCGCATCATGTCCATCACTGGAATGCCCTCCGTGATGCACACAACCAGCTCGACGCCGGCGTCAGCGGCTTCGAGAATGGCATCAGCCGCGCCCGCGGGCGGCACAAAGATCATTGAGACATTGCATCCGGTTTCGCGTCGCGCTTCCGCGACGGTGTCGAACACAGGAACTTTGTTATCGAACTTTTGACCGCCTTTTCCCGGCGTCACGCCGGCGACGACATTAGTTCCGTACTCCATGCATTGGCGCGTGTGAAAGGCACCGGCGGTGCCGGTGATTCCCTGCACCACGAGGCGAGTGTTCTTATCGACCAATACAGACATGTTCTGAATGACCCGCCTTCGCCAGGCTACGGCGCGGCAGGCGAATGACGAAATCTGAAGGACGAATTAATGACGAAGCTCGAATGACCAAAAGTTGCGCGCTATCCTCAGAACTATTCTTGTCTTTAGTCATCGCGTAACCCCCACCTCAATCCTCTCCCAGTGGGAGAGGAGGACGCGAAGCGCCAGGTGAGGGTCCCTCCAATCATTTCGCTTTTCTTTTGTGAACCACCAGCTTGTTGCCATCGGGATCACGAAACTGCGCCATCCAGCAAACCGGTGTCTCGGTTTTCGGAAGGTCGAAGGTCACGCCGCGCGATTTTAATTTCTCAATCGTGGCGTCGATATCGTCCACCTCGAACGCGACAGTTGTACCATCGCGTGACGGCTGCCAGGCAGGGTGACAACCGACGCCGATCGTAGTCGGACCAATGTCATATTCGACCCATGCTCCGCCCAACTGAGTGGATGTGGGCTTCAGCTCGAGAGTTTCCTGGTAAAATTTGCGCGCGCGTTCTGCATCGGAAACGGCAATGGCAATGAAGGCTATTTCTTTAATCATAGGCAGGGCTGTTTTTCGTTTTCTGGTTTCAACTGGTGAATGACAATGTGGTTTCCGTCCGGGTCCTTGATGATCGCCATACGGCAGCACGGACTCTCAAAAGGCTCGGTCGAAAACGGCACTTTCCGATCTATCAAACATTTTATCGCGTCGTCAAAGTTCTCCACTTCCAGCGCGGCGCCGGTTCCCTGGTCAGAAGGCAGCCATTCCGGCCCGACATTGGCAATGGCGAGCGTGTTATTGCCAAGCGAATACTCCACCCACTTTCCGCCCATCATTTCTTCCGAAACTTTCAGCCCGAGCACGCCTTCATAAAATGCACGTGCCCGTTTCATGTCCGTGACCGGCGTGCCGACGAAAGCGAGTCCGTTAACCTTCATCGTCATGATCGAGTTCTTGCTGCTGCCGTCACAACTTTCTCCGCTGCATCAGCCAGATCATCTGCGGTGATCAGCGCCACGCTGCTTTTCTGGAGTAGTTTTTTCCCTTTTTCGACATTGGTTCCTTCCAGTCGCACCACCAACGGGACTGAAAGATGCACAGTTTTCGCCGCGCTAATAATTCCCTGCGCGATCACGTCGCACTGCATGATTCCGCCAAAAATATTGACCAGAATCGCCCGCACCTTTTTGTCTGCGATCAAAATCTTGAAAGCTTCCGTCACCTGCTCTTCCGTGGCACCGCCACCGACGTCGAGAAAATTGGCGGGACTACCGCCGTAAAACTTGATGATGTCCATTGTCGCCATAGCCAGGCCTGCGCCGTTAACGAGACAGCCGATATTTCCATCTAAACCGATGTAATTGAGACCGTGCTTAGAGGCTTCGACTTCGCGCGGATCTTCCTCGGCGATATCACGCATGGCTGCGATCTCCGGATGCCGATAAAGGGCGTTGTCATCGAAGTTAAATTTCGCATCGAGCGCCAGCACCTCTCCCTTTGGAGTAACGACCAGCGGATTAACCTCTACCATCGAGCAATCGAGGCCAATGAAGGCGTTGTATAAGCCGTCGAATAATTTCGATGCCGCTTTCAGTTGTGACGATTCAAACTCCAGTTCCTTCGCCACCTTGCGCATTTGAAACGGTTGCAAGCCTGCCAATGGGTCGATCGATTGGCGAATAATTTTCTCCGGTGATTTGGCGGCCACCCGTTCGATTTCAACACCGCCTTCTGTGCTCGCCACAATCAATGGCGCCGCTGTCGGGCGGTCGCGGAGAATTGCAAAATAAATCTCGCGCTGGATCTGCGCCGCCTCCGTGACCAGTACCTTATTGACAACGCGACCAGCCGGTCCGGTCTGGTGAGTGACCAGCGTTTGCCCGAGCATCTTGCTCGCTATTTCGCGGGCTTCCTCCGGCGTCTTGCAAACGTGGACCCCGCCTTTGAATCCGTTCGCGAAGGTCCCCTTCCCTCGCCCGCCGGCGTGAATCTGTGCTTTCACCACGACTTCGGCCGGTGCGAGTTCGCGGGCGATCTGTTCTGCTTGGTCCGGCGAGGAGGCGACCTTGCCACGCGTTGTCGCCACTCCGAATTTCTCCAGTAATTCCTTGGCCTGATACTCGTGAATGTTCATCGCGGGCGAAGCACGACTAAGCGCGGAACTTTCACGCAAGCAATCGAATTTGTTCGAATGGCGACGCCGGAGCCGTCGGAGCGCGGTACAAGTTTACCTGACGCGAGTTCAATGTGGAACGCTTCTCAGACATAGTCCGGAGGGGTAAAGGAAAACCGCTGAAGCGGTTCGGGCTCCTCAAGCAGCATTAACACCCAGCTAAAGCAGGGTGTTAATGAGAGGTCGGGCGACGCCAAAGACATACGCGGGCTGACCCAATAAAGAAATGCGGAGCGCTTCCTCGCGACTTCGCGAAAAACGACTTTCCATTTCCCATTTCATCGCCTAATTGCCGGGAATTTATGAAATCATTCGTCGCAATTTTCTCGCTGTAGTTCATTCTCAGCATTTCCGCATACGCAACGCCAGAACAGGAAAGGGCCTTCGTCGAAAAATACAAAACCGCGCTCGAAACGAAGGACACGACAACATTGCAGTCGTGCCTCTACAACACGGGCGCTGACCCGATGATCATCGGCTTTTACAAAATGATGCAGTCGAACGGGGAGGGCGACAAGGTTTCCAAGATCGACTTGGTGGATCTGACACCGGATGATGTGAAAAAGGCAACCGCGCCACAGGATGGTCCCGGCGGAAAAGTTTGCCTCAATCTCAAACCGACGAAGAAGCTCGTGATTGTAACTGAGAAAAAAGACGAGAACGGCAACTCGACCAACACCACGGAGAATTTCATCGCCGAAAAAGACGGGAAATTTGTCATTCCCGTGCCTGGACCCTGCAAGTAACGCACGCAATTGAATCCCACCGTCTCGGTTATCGTGCGAACAGTGCGGCGCCCGCAGCGTCTGCGCGAATGCTTGCAAGCTCTGGCCGCGCAAACGTGCCGGGAGTTCGAGCTGGTGCTGGTCGATATGAGCGAGGGGTCAATAACATCGATCGTCGAGGAAATGCGGGCGAGCCTTCCCATCGTCCGTCATCTCCGGCTGAAGTCTGCGCGTTCACGCCCGGTGGCGTTAAACCGCGGGATCGAATCGGCCAGCGGGCGACTCATCACTATTCTCGACGACGATAATCTCTGGGAGCCCGATCATCTCGAGAACATTGTGAACAATTTCAACGGCGCCGACCTTAGCTATACGGGCGTTCGTATCCAAACCCTGACTCCTGACGGTCAACTCATGGAGGAGCGAGTCCATTATCTTCCTTTCGACTTCGGCCGATTACTCAAATCCAACTTTATCTTCACCGTTGCCACTGCTTTTCGTCGTGCGCTCTGGGATGAAGTCGGCCGATACGACGAACGGTTTCCCGTGTATGAAGACTGGGAATTTTTGATTCGGGCAACGCATCAGCGTGAAGTTCGTGCCTTGACGACTTACAGCGCCATTTCTCGTGCCTTCACCGGCGACGTTAATTTGCGTGAGCACTCGGCGAACGAGCCCGATGAAGGTGCCCGCTGCCGCACCGCGCTACAGTGGAAACACCGGCATTTGCGGAACCAGCGGGTTCGTGATCTCAATGTGCGTTTGCTGGCACAATGGTGGTGGCAAAATCATTTCAATGTCTTGCGCACATGAGGGCAAATCCATTATCGACTGACCCGATCAAGCGTCTGATGATTTTCGGTCATCCGGCGCATGAGCTCGCACTCTTTGGGTTCTTGCAGCGTTTTCGGCCCTACATCGTCGTTATTACCGATGGTGGCGGCGAAGAACGGATTCGACACTCGCGCACCGGCCTCGAGTCAATCGGACTCAAGGCGACCTATCTAATGTTTGCCGAGAACGACTTCTATGCTGCTCTGCTCCGTCGCGATATTTCTTTTTTCGAAACTGTTTCCGACTCGCTTTCTCTCGAGACCGCCGCGTCCCAACCCGACCAGATTTTTTGCGACGCCGTAGAATTCTACAATCCGGTGCACGATATCACCCTCCCCCTGGTGCTCCGCGCCTCGGCAGCGGCATCCCGGGCGGAAGTATTTGAAGTGCCGCTGGTTTATCAAACGCTCGCGGCAGGCGAGCACTATGAAATCCAACGCATGCCGCTTGAATCCGCTCGGCGTCCTTTTCGATATCATTTAACCTCGCAGGAGCTTCGCGCCAAAATTCACGCGCGTGATGAAATTTATCTAAGTCTGCGCGATCAAGCCGGACCCGAATTCTCAGCGGCGCCGGCCGAACATCTTGCCATCGAAGAAACATCTCTTGCCGGAGATCCGTTTGCGTGGCCGCATGCCACCGGGCGGGAGCTTCGTTACGAGTGGCGGGCTCGCTTGTTAAGACAACAGGGCGTTATCGACGAAATCATCACTCGCGCCGGTCACTTCATTCCAACCGTGCAGGGTCTACTGGCCCATCGCTCGGTTCCATTCGAAGCGCTGGCGAGAGATTAGCAGACGATGCGCTCCTTTTCTTGGGCTCGATGCTGTAGCGGCCGTTGCATCAGCTGATTTCGAAGCAATTGTGCACTGGCGAGAGCGCGCACTACGTTGCCTATCGCAAGCGGACAACCAAGGCCCTGGAACGCACGCTTGCAAAGCCATTCCGCATCGAAATGATAGCGAACACAATGTCCACTCTGGACGAACAAATTAATCGTGCGCTCACCGATGGAAAATTGCGCGCCGATGCTGCTGAAAACATCCGCAAGACTTTAGCTGGTGCTGAGAGTGAATTCGCCGGCCGCGTCCTTGGTGAACTGATCGACGCAAATGAGTGGGAGGAACTGAACGATCGCTTCTACAAAACACTCGCCTTTGGAACCGGAGGCTTGCGCGGACGCACCATCGGAAGGGTTGTGACCAAAGCAGAGCGTGGGACGCCAAACGCACTCGGTCG
>Ga0207693_10002359_pt1 | contig 16393 bp, 15 predicted proteins | sample LARL81metaG_FD_184347 | JGI IMG/M metagenome (GOLD analysis project Ga0207693, IMG submission 184347) | Corn, switchgrass and miscanthus rhizosphere microbial communities from Kellogg Biological Station, Michigan, USA - LAR L8-1 metaG... | ecosystem: Host-associated > Plants > Roots >...
CGCGACAGCGCTCTGAGAAAGAACAATCCCAGCTACGGCCCGGAGCGATTTACTTATCAGCCCGCGAGCAACACCTACCGTTGTCCTGCAGGAGAGCAACTGAACTACGTGGGGCTAAACGTTCGCAATCGAGCCCATGCCTACATCGGCAGCGCGAAACGCTGTGGAGCATGCTCACAAAAAACACAATGCACGACGGGACGATACAAGTATCTCGCCATTCACATGCATGAGTCGGTACGACAACGCGCACGGGAGTTGGCGCAGACGCCCGAGTTCGCCAACGCACAGCGACAAAGGAAGAAGGTGGAAGCGCTGACGTCATAGCCCCAGTGATCTGCCCGGTCCCCACAGATCCAAAGATTGGCTTTGAAGTTAAAGATATCGGGAGAACAAGGAGAAGATAGGGATCCTGGTATGAGAATGACACTCAATATCATTGGCAGCCTTTTGGTTTTGTCGGGCGGTGTTTGGTTCCTGCAAGGAATCAATCTGCTCCCTGGAAGTTTCATGACTGGACAGATTCGATGGGCGATCTATGGCGGTGTCGCGGTTGCTTCGGGCATCGCTCTATTGTTAGGGGCCAAGCGACTTCGAAAAGACCATCGGTGAGCAGACAGGGACATTGCTCAGCAATCCCTGCCTCTCTCCCGCGGTATTGGCGCGCGTAAAAGCGAATGCTTTGCTGCTGTTCTAGTTCGCTTCTGCGTCCCCAAAGGCTGAGTCAATTCTCTCTAGCGACTTTACAATGACATGCGTACGGAGGAACGGATGTGAGCAACGCACGCCGTGGTCTCGACAAAGTAGCCATCATTACCGGAGCTGGCAGTGGTATTGGGCGAGCGGTCGCGCTCGCGATGCAGTCCGTGGGATACTCGGTGGTACTAGCCGGTCGCCGCATTGCAGATCTCGAACAAACAGCGGTGATGGCCGATGACAACGTCGGCAAGATGCTTCCGGTGCCCACCGACGTTAGCCAACCCGATGCTGTACGTAGGCTCTTTACGAAGACTCGCAATGAATTCGGCCGGCTGGATATTCTGTTTAACAACGCTGGCGTGGATGCTCCAGGAATTGCAATAGAAGATCTGAGTTACGACCAATGGTCTAGAGTCGTGAGCGTGAATCTTACGGGAACGTTCCTTTGTGCACAGGAGGCAATCCGCCTGATGAAGATGCAGCAGCCGCGAGGAGGACGCATTATCAACAATGGCTCGCTTTCGGCTCATGTGCCCCGTCCCCACTCGGCGCCATACACCGCCACTAAACACGCCATTACAGGTCTTACCAAATGCATCTCGCTGGATGGACGAAAACACGACATCGCTTGCGGCCAGATCGATATTGGGAATGCTGTCACGGAAATGACCGAGAAATGGGCGGTCGGAGCTCTGCAGGCAAACGGCGAGAACGTTGTCGAACCACGATTGGATGTAAGGCATGTCGCCGAAGCCGTTCTTTACATGGCCGGCCTGCCATTGGACGCGAACGTTCAGTTCATGACCGTGATGGCGACGAGGATGCCTTTTATCGGGCGCGGATAACGCTTCGTGGCATCACCTGTGCGGTGACACGTCAGGGTTCTTCCATGGCGGCATTGACTGCTTTGAGTTTGCCGCGAGATGAATTCCGCGAGTCGCCGCCCCGGTTCTCGACGGTAAGAAATGCCTGCCGGGGCAAAAACCGACCAGTTCGAATCCGGTGATCAGCGTGAGGACAGCTTCCTGATTGCCTCTCTGAGCAAAGAAGTAAGATTTGGTTCGGGTTCTTCCCGACTGCCCGGCTTTTGAGGATGTCGGTCACCAGATGGATCGGGCACTCGTCCCCAATTCAAGTTGGGGCGATAGTCCTGCTGACTTATGACCGAAGTTTCATACAGATCACTTCTCGGTTTCGGGGGCGGCTTCTCCCGTTTCCAGCTCCGATCCACCAGACAATTCAAAGTCGTGGGAAATTTCATTTTCGTTCTGATCTAATAGCAACGTTATCGTGACCGGGGCGGAGGTACCCAGAAAATCTGGAATCGCCTTCACGCTGCTGGCGAGTATCAAGCCCTCAGCCATCTGGCCAAGACCCTGAAATTTGAGCCCACTGTCAATCCGAGGGTTGAGCACCTGGCTCGACGGATACAGCAGCTGACCGAGTCGGTACATCGAGTTCCGCTTTTTGGGGTCGAGAAGGGCGCCGTCAAGCTCGATCTCATCGTCCCATGGGGTCATGATTCGACAACCACCTAGCAAACTCACCCGCCATCGAGCTGCCATGCGTAGCCCAATTACGTAACCCGCCCGCCCGTCTGGCAGATCAAAAATGAAGCTCGCAGGGAATCATGCGACCGACAGTTTCAGCGGGCGAGCTGCGCCCAGCCACTCCTCCCTTATTCGCGTATCGACGCCGTTGGCGATCATCTGCTTGGCCCGAGCCAGATTCTCCAACATCTCTCTTCGGGTCAGATGATGCTTGATGGTCGGCATCGGTATCGCTCCTTACACACCCTACACAGCTGTCACCCAGAGTCTTCGTATCGATTAGGGCAAAACAAACCTATAGTCGACAGCGAAAGGTCACACCGGAGAACTGTGTGGGCATGTTTTAGCCAACATACCCTGCACAGCTGTCACCTCGCGGATGGTCGCAAAGCTTCGCAGTCGGCGCATCCCGACACGCTCTTATCGATTCCGTAACTTTGCGCCAGCGGATGTATTCGGCGGCTAGTTTCCCGGTCCAGCAAGAGCAGGCTGCCAGCCTTGCTGCGCTTCTTAGTCAGCCCGAGACTTCCCAGTCGGATGCCTACCGCTTCCGACGTGTACTGCCGTGTTTCACCGCACCCAAGCAAGTAGTTATTTGCGTCCGCCGTGAGTTCAGCCTCGATCTTGATCGTTATCATTTTGGTTTTGGCCGAATCCGAATGAAGTCGTGGCTACAAGATCTCGATGATGGCGTAGTCAAGATTGCACCGATCGATCGTGTCATCCTGACCACTCAAAAGCGGCACGATCTGAAGCGCGAGATTGGCATCGTCCTGGATGCAGGCGCCCAGTTTGCGGGCGAGTTCGCTGATCGGGAATTGGAGACCAGATGTTGTGAACACGGATTCGCGGACTTGTTTGTCTGAGAAAAGAGTCCATGCCTTCGGCGAAGTGGCCTTCAATGCTGCATGTTGATATTGACGTTGTATTGCATCCGGTACAGAGTCCCGGCATTGTCCCAAGCTTGAAGAGTAATGATGTGCGTGCCGGTCGGAGCATTGTCCACGGGCGCCATCATCGTCGGTCCATGAGACGTCGCCACAAGGGTGTTGTCGATGTAGGCCTTGATCGTTGTAATCGGGTTGGAATTATTTAGGATCTGGTTTTGGAGGGTGAATGAATTCCCAACATAACTATCGGGTTCGGGCGTCAACACCGTATCGAACCCGGGACTGCAAGGACTATCACCTTTCGGCGGGCAATCAACTGCAGAGTATGTGTATGTGGAATGAATTTTTCGCGTGGCATTAAACACGTGGCCGCTCGTGTCCCAGGCGACGAAGGCAATCTGATGATCGCCTTGGCTGCTAACCAACGCAAGGGTGCTTAGTTGGCTGGGGTCTTGTTGCATGGCTTGTGTTTGGGTTACTTGGGACTTGCCATCCACATAGAGGCGAACCGCGGCAATGGCTGAATTGCCTTTTGCAGTAGCGGAAACAGGGTAGTCGAGGCCCAAAACCGCATCCGCGGGCGGAGCGCAGAAATCGATTCCAGGTGTTTTGGGCGGGTGACAAATGGTCGGGAAGCCGTTGCCAACTACAGTAAATGAAACCGAGTTTTGATAAAGATTGCCCGCAGTGTCCCAGGCGTTGATGGTTATCTTGTGCCGGCCATTCTGGATGCCCGCATCGATCACCGTCTCTCCCGTCTGCCCGGGAAAGCCGTCGACCTCATCGTGATCGTTGTCATACAGGGTAAACTTCACAATTTCCGCCCCAAAGGCGGGCGTGGAATTAAAGGCAATTGCAGCAACGAAAACGACGGTTGCGTTTGGGCTGGGTGAGCAGATCCGCACGCCCGGATCAAGCGGAGCGGTGCAGTCCGCCATGGCAACGGAGGGCAGAAAAAACAGAACTGTGATCCGGAACCAAAACGGGAATTGCAGCCTACTACCCATAGAACTTGTATTGCCGGAGGTTAGATAAGTAGTCTTAGTACGTGGTTGCCTGACTTAGATCGAAACCTGGAGTCGTTTCCCCCTGGCGCCGCCAATTACAGGTTTGGCCACCATGACCAGACGCTCGACGGTTCCATGCTTCGTAGAAAAGAAAAAGGGCGGCCGAAGCCGCCCTAAAATTGAACCCGTCAGGCGCTCATGCAGCTGGTTTCTGAATTGCATTTCGGACTTTGTCACGGGTCTGGTCTTCGATGGTCATATTGTGCTTTCTCATGACCGTGTTGCTCGATCTTCGACATGAGACCTGTTTAGTATTGCCGCTCACCTGCCAATCACAATTCTTGTGGTCCGACGTGGGGGGACTTGAACTTAACTCTGCCTTTGCCTTCGTTACCCGGTTGCGGATTAGAGACATTGGGCTGATAAAATTCTCCTGGCGACCTATTTCGCTCCCTCACTTTGAGACAACCCGAATTACTGGATATTCTTACCCCTCAGTCCCGGTTGCGCTCGGTGACGTATTTCCGGCCCGTTCCCGGACTTTGTCGCCGAACTCCGAAACCTTTTCGGTGAGGTTACTCCGAGCTTTCCCCCCGGCGGCAGGTGCGAGCAAGATGCCGATCCCAGCGCCAATGCCTAGTCCGAGGAGCAGCCCACCTACCGTCCCCCATATGTGGGAATCTTCTTCACCGCGAAGAGCGCTGGTGGCACGGCTTACACGGTCGGACGCGACACCATACGTATCCCGAACCGCATCTTTTAGGTCGTACACATTGTCTGGCAGGCGTTCGCGAACTAAGTCAAGCAGGTGAAGTCCAGTATCGAGCAATACGCTTAGGAGTGGCTCTCGTCTTCTGAATCTCATGAAGGAATCTCCGACGATAATTTCGTCGGGTATCAAGATGCGAAAATCGAGGGAAATGTTGGCGGGCGCCGAGATAGCGGAAGCGCAACGGGAACTCAAACGGAGATACATGATTAAGAGCTCAATACTGTTCCGCACGGGCTCCAAGTTTCAGCGATGAGGCTAAACCGAAAAAGCGGAGAGGTGTGGTCAAAGGGGCTCTAGATGACTGTCCAAAGTGCCGTCGAAGCGATCGTCAATGGGCTCGCCTACCAATCTTTTTTCTCAGATGGATTATTCAACATACTTCTCAATTAGCTTTTCCGCTTCTTGCAGTCCCTCGACTTCAGCGATCACCATCTCTTGATTTCGTGGGGTAGTCAACTTTGCAAATCTGATAATAGGTTCGGATAGCGCGGTGCATTGACGCCAACGACTCCTCGTATTCATCACGTTACCGCGAGCGTCTTGAAGTGTACCATCGGGTTTTCGACTTGGCGACGCGGGAGGTCCGATGACTTCTTTCGCGCCGTTGCGGGGATTACCACGTAGCGATAGTGTGTGAGCAAGCCAGTTCAAAACCGAACGAGAACCTTTCGGTTCGCAGAAGGCGGCCTAGCACACCTGTAAGGTAAATCCCCTCTAGCACAACAGTGCCATATACATCCAATCGCCCTCACCGTGAGGTTGGCGTGAGTAGACTTCGGGGAGAGCTGTTCGACAAACGTCCCAGGACTTAATCGAGTCCAGGGCGTTTTTGCTTTTGCGCGGCGGATGCATGCATTCCGTTGGGCAAGATTCAAAGAAGTTTCTGGAATTGACTACAAAGATTAATCTCCTGCTGAGTCGAAAACAGGATCGATTGGATTCAGGACATTCCAACTGGAAGATTGCATTTGATACTGCCTTCCGCGAAACCGATCTAGAACAGCTTCGCAAACACATCATGAGAGCAGAAGAGGCGATCTACCTGAACACGCAGGAACAAGTCAATTCTTCCAATGATGCGGAATCGGAGGCAATGAAGGAAGCCATCCTCGTGTTGGGAGATTCAGGTAACTAAACTGGGTTGCCCTCTCTGGAAAAAATAGATATCCTGCCGCCGTCCTCAGCCATCCAACTCCTCCAAAGTGAGCGCTATGAAAACGAGCGTGTTTAACTTTGTATTTGGGGCAAGCCTTTTGCTGTTGGCGCCACAGAAACCGACAACGCCGGCATTCGCGCCGCAGTCGGGTACGCAGTCCCAAGCCCAATCCGCCAACGTAAAAAATGCGCCGCAGCAACCTCCGACTCGGAAAGCTTCGCAATCTCCGAAAAGACAGGCTTGGCAGATGCTCACAGACGCAGCCGCTGGGAACAAAACCAGTGGACGTGCCATTGCTATTCGCGTTCTGGGTCTAATGCCGAATGATGCGAAAGCTTTGCGATTGGCTGAAAAGGCGCTAAGCGATGACAAATCAGATGTAAGATCGGCTGCCGCCGCAGCCCTGGGCGACATGAAGGCTAGAAGCAGTATTCCCAAGTTGAGAGAAGTATTGGATGACCAAGAGCCGTCAGTTGCTTTGGCGGCCGCCCATGCGCTTATCCTAATGCATGATGGCGACGCCTATGAGGTCTACTATGAAGTGCTGAATGGCCAGCGAAAAAGTGGAAAAGGTCTGATCGCAACGCAAGCTTCGATTCTGCACGATCCGAAAAAAATGGCGGAACTCGGTTTTGAAGAGGGTATCGGTTTCGTTCCCTTCGCTGGAATCGGATGGGCGGCAATTAAAGTAATTAAAAAGGATGATTCCTCTCCGATTCGTGCCGCCGCCGCCAAAGTGCTGGCCAGAGATCCAGATCCAGCCACGACGATAGCGCTAGTGGACGCAGCCGGCGATAAAAGCTGGTTAGTGCAGGCGGCAGCACTCGAAGCTTTAGCCATACGCGGGGATCCCTCCGTGATCGACACGGTAAAGCCTTATCTGTCGGATGAAAACGCAATAGTGAAATACACTGCTGCGGCCACGTTCCTACGACTTACCGCGATCCAGGAAAAGAACCAGAACTTAAAAACGTTAAAAAAATAAACGATGAAGAAGCTGGCGCCTCAACCCGGCCAATGGCAAAAACGGGATACGTTGGCCCCCAAGGTCCGCGACCGCCTCATTCTCAGTCGTTGGAATCGGACGATTTGTGACTAGAAGCGGCACAGTGGTTGGGCGCATATTGACTGCTGTTATCACTCCTCGCGATTTACGGATGTTAGACGTCACTTTGATATAAGGGCCATCCCTCTTGCCCGTCCATACTGCATTCGCAAGTGACATCCTCCTCCGCAGGTTCGTAGATATAAGGTGAAGACTGTAGTAGGCGACACCACCCGGAGTAAAAGTTAGTTGGTCAACGTTGAGTTCGAACTTCGTGGCGCGAAGTGCGCCGCTGCAGGTTCAAGCAACCGCGCTATCTGGACAGAGAATCAAAGCTGCGCTGTTGGGGACTAGGCTAAATGAAACATGACAAACTAATATTGGGATCCTGGTACTCGGGAGTGGATATGCATCCGCGCCTCAAATGAAACAAACGTGCATTCCGCGCAAGAGAAATTGGATCAATACGATTGTCGACCCTTAGGAGTTGCTCCAAAAGCTGAGCCGGGTACAGAAACCGCACGATTCGCGAAAAAGACCTTTAGTACGTTTAGCGCAAGATCCAAGCCAGAACGAAGCGGCAGCAGGTTCGTCGTCAGAACAGATGAGGCTAAGCCTGTAATCCAGTTAGAGGTGTTCCACGATACAGTCGCCGGTCTGAAAACAATGTCTGTAGGTTTCGAGTTGCTTGGCGGCATCAAGTGTGGCGTTTGAGCGAAGTTTTTCTGCTAAAGACTAAGTGCTCCAGAAGCGTCTTAGCCACAGAAGGGTTAACGATCGTTTCAACTAACCACGGTAATTACCATACAGACGCCCCTCGCCCCTCTGAGGCATTTCAAACCGGTCCCCACCCTGCCCATATTCAAGACAACTAAACGACCTGAATCTACGTCTGATAAGCGGATTGAATAAGCAGCTAGCGGAGCCTGAGCAATAACGAGTTTCCAGCACACGCGTACCTTGAAGAAGGAGAACGCTGAGGAGATGACTCTATGAATAGAATCCTGGCATCGATGGTCTGGACGAGCGCGATTGTGATTCTGCTTCTCACGGCAGTGTTGCCAAAAGCAGCGAGTGCGCAGGATCAGGATGATCCACCCAACCGGGTGGCACGTCTGGGCTATATGGAGGGTTCGGTTTCATTCCAGCCAGCGGGGGAATCAGACTGGGTACAGGCGGTTCCGAACCGGCCAATGACGACAGGGGACAGGCTGTGGGCGGATCAAGGATCACGAGCCGAGGTGGAAGTGGGATCAGCTGTGATCCGTTTGGCCGCCAACACTGGTTTTTCGTTTCTGAATCTGGACGATCGTACGCTGCAGATTGAACTCACCTCAGGGTCGCTCAATCTTACTGTTCGACGGCTAGGCCGGGGCGATATTTTCGAAGTTGACACGCCCAACCAAGCATTTTCGGCATTCGAGCCCGGCCACTACAGGTTGGAGGCCAGTGAAGATGGAACTTACACCGTTGTAACCGTTCGTGAAGGAAATGGCGAGTCCACCGGTAACGGTCAGACTTACAGCTTGCATGCAGGACAGACCGGAACGTTCAGCGGGACCGATGTCCTCAACGCAGACGTCGAACAAATTGGCGAACCCGACCAATTTGACAACTGGGCATACACCCGAGACCGACGACATGAAGGGTCGCGCTCAGCGCAGTATCTGTCGCGGGACGTAGTTGGTTACGACGACTTGGACGACAATGGCGAGTGGCGCGACGATTCTAACTATGGACACGTATGGTTTCCCTCGCAGGTTTCTTCCGACTGGGCTCCCTACCGCGATGGCCACTGGGACTGGATTTCTCCCTGGGGTTGGACTTGGGTGGATGACGCTGCGTGGGGCTACGCTCCATTTCATTATGGACGATGGGTGACAGTCGATCATCGTTGGGGCTGGGTTGCTGGGCCAGCTAACGTCGCTCCGGTCTACGCCCCGGCGCTAGTAGTCTTTCTCGGCACAAGCAATAACGCAGAGCGTCAGAATGTCGGCTGGTTCCCGCTAGGTCCGCGGGAAGTTTATGTACCGTCGTATAACGTGAGCCGGGAGTACGTCAACCGAGTCAACCTCAGCAACACGATTGTGAACACTACGACCATCACGAATGTTTACAACACAACCATAGTCAATAAGACCTCCAACATCACGAATGTCACCTACATGAACAAAAACGTGGCTGGCGCGGTGACAGCTGTTCCGCAACGCGCCTTTGTCAGCGCACAACCCGTAGCTAGAGCAGCCGTAGCCGTGAACGCACGCGACATGGCTTCGCTGCCCGTGAGCTCGAGGGCAGCGGTGGCCCCATCTCGAGAAAGTGTACTTGGAATGAGGGCCAATACAGCGGGACACGTCACCGCCCCTCCGGCTGCAGTGGCCCGGCGACAGGTGGTCGCTAAAACTCCGCCGCCCCCTGCTCCAGTCGCTTTCACCGCGCAGCAGCAGGCTTTGTCAGTCCACCCCGGACAACCGCTTGCACGGCACGAAGTGCAGACCTTGCGGCCCACGAATGCTCCAGCTACGCAATCTCTGGTGAAGCAGGCACCTCCCGGAAAACCGGCTACGCCCAATATGGTCCGGCCGGCTTCCCAGCCTGGGAATTCCCGGAACGTGAGACAACCGGGTCCACCAGCCAACACGACTCCTGGGAACCAACCGACGAACCGTCCGAATCAGCCTACGTCGAACGAGCGCCCTGGGGCGGACCCGAACCGTCCCGCGCCGAATCAGCCTGGGCCCAATAACCGGCCCGATACTAATCGCCCACCCACAGAGCAGCCGAACAACCGAACCGAGCCGAACCGTCCCCAACCCCAGCCCGGTCCTAACACTCGACCCGAAGCGAATCGCCCGCCCTCAGAACCACCGAATAACGGAGCCGAGCCGAACCGTCCCCAACCTCAGCCCGGTCCCAACACTCGGCCCGGGACCAATCGTCCGCCGTCAGAACCACCGAACAACCGAGTCGAGCCGAACCGTCCCCAACCTCAGCCTGGTCCTAACTCTCGGCCCGAAACCAATCGTCCACCGTCAGAACCACCGAATAACCGAACCGAGCCGAACCGTCCCCAACCCCAGCCTGGTCCTAACGCTCGACCCGAAGTGAATCGTCCGCCGTCAGAACCACCGAATAACCGAACCGAGCCGAACCGTCCCCAACCTCAGCCTGGTCCTAACTCTCGACCCGAAGCAAATCGCCCGCCATCGGAGCGATGGCAACCTCCCGAAGAGAAAAGGCGCCAGGACGAGCAACGGCAGGATGAGAAAGCTCAACCTCCGCAGTAGCGGTAAGAGCGGTAGTGGCCCATGGAACGAAGGCGGGGACTGGGAAATCGTGGAAGCTCCCGATCTCGAGCAGGGGTCGAAAATATCGAGGCATCCGACCCTAATATAAAAAAGCAACAAAAAGCACGCGTCCGAAAAGGGGAAGGTAACCAGCACACGCAAGACAGCTTAGAACATCGTGGGCCTCCACTATCCAAAGTGGAGGCTTATTTTTCCTGCAATCGCGCACAGTTTGCGACAGAAATCCTGGTATCAAGCAAATCGCAAGGGGAGCCATCGCCGCGTGTATCTCGGCTGCTCGTAATGGCCGCTTCACTTCGGGACGACATCCGCCCACTGCAACCGCTGACAGCTTGATGGCCGCGGAAAAGACGCTACGCTTGGAAAGCACAGAACGCTTTCCACTTTCCCACCGCCTCGACGAAGAGGGCTTAGATTAATTCCAAAGGTCTGCGGAGGAGAGAAGGAGACGAAAGAACAGTCCAACGGCGTGTCGGAAAACCTGGACACTCAAATGCGTCCTAGTGACCGAGAGATCTAAAAGGAGCGACACGTGCGGATCATCAATCGCGATTTATCACCAAGCACCAGCCTCTTAAATTCCCGAGATGCTGACAATACGCTAACCACGAGGAATCAAATGAGGCGTCGCGAGTGGTATTACAATGAGTGGCCCGATGTCTTCAAAATCCAATGCGTTGACGGTTTTCCTCATGGTTGCACTCCTCACAACCTGCATCACGGCCCAAACCCCCGACACTTCTGGGTCGTCAAATAATGGCATCGCCGCTTTCCCTAACATCATGGTTCCTATGCGCGATGGTGTGCGCCTCGCAACGAATATTTACCGTCCAGCGGAGAACGGGAGAGTTGTGGAAGGCAAGTTTCCGGTGATCCTGGAGCGCACCCCCTACGGCAAGGACGACGATGTCTATTATGCCAACCACTGGGTCAAGGAGGGGTATGTCGTCATACTCCAAGATGTTCGCGGTCGATTCAATTCAGAAGGTACCTGGCGATTTTTTCGCGACGACATTAACGACGGCTACGACACTGCCGGGTGGATTGGGTCGCAACCCTGGTCCAATTGCGCCATTGGCACTGTCGGAGCTTCGTACCCCGGCGGAACACAGCATGCACTTGCTCTGTCGAATGCGCCATGTTTGAAAGCGATGATTCCAGCGTATGCGACCTCTGACGCAGGACGCGTCGGTTTGCGCCATAACGGAGCCTTTGAACTGCGATGGATGAACTGGATTTTCAACCTCTTCGAGCCAGAGGGTGATCGTGATGGAGCAAGGAACAAAGAGGTCATGGCGAAGCTTGGAGAGCAGGTGCGCGAATATGTGAAAGGATTGCCGCTGCGCTCTGGCACAACACCGCTTCGCCTTGTTCCAAGCTATGAGCACTGGCTCATCGCGGCCCTGTCTCACGCTGACAATGACACATATTGGAAGGATGTCGGCATGGATGTAGTCGATCACGTTGCTGAATACAAGGACATCCCCGTCTACCATCTCACCGGCTGGTTCGACTCCAACTTGGGTGGCACGAGTTTGAACTGGATCGCGCTGAGCAAGATGAAGCACAACCAGAAGTTGATCATTGGACCGTGGTGGCATGGCGGAGCAAGGCACACAAGCGCCGGAGAGGCTGAGTTTGGCGCATCGGCCAGTATCGATCCTGACCAGCTCACCTCGCGCTGGTTTGACCACTGGCTTAAAGGTATCGACAATGGTATTGATCGCGAGGGCCCTATTCGCATCTTCATTATGGGGGACGGCGACGGACACAAGACGAGCGACGGGCGCATCTTCGTTGGAGGCCACTGGCGCAATGAGTCGGAATGGCCGCTCAAACGCGCTATACAGACTTCTTACTACTTGCACTCAAATAAAGTTCTCTCCACCGAAAAGCCTTCGAACGAAGCGCCTAACAGCTACGAGTTCGGCCCAACCCATCCCGTCCCGACCATCGGGGGAAACATTGCAGCACATTACGGCCCGGCGTCGCACCACAATACCATTCAGCGTCCAGGGGATTCAGGAAACCTGATGGAACAAGGACCCTACGATCAACGCTGCCGGGCCGAACTTTGGAACTGCGACGACACGCGCCCGCTCTCCGCCAGAAATGATGTGCTCGTTTTCGAGACTGAGCCCCTGAAGCAAGATATCGAGGTGACGGGACCCCTATTGATGAAGCTCTGGGCATCGTCGACCGCGCCCGACAGCGATTTCACTGCCAAATTGGTTGACGTTTATCCACCAACCAAGGACTTTCCTCCGGGATTCAACCTCGGTGTTCAGGACGGGATCATTCGAGCACGCTACAGCAATTCACTCGAACATGCAGAGCTCATGAAGCCTGGGCAGATCTATCCGATATCTATTGAGATGTACCCTACAGCGATGATTTTCCAGAAAGGGCACCGAATCCGAGTCGATATTTCCAGCAGCAATTTCCCGCGTTTCGATGTTAATCCAAACACGGGGGAGCCTCTCAACGACAACCGTCGGTCGGCTACCGCTGTGAACACGATTTACCACGATGACCGGCATCCCTCGCAGATCGTGCTTCCAATCGTGCCCGCCTCCTAAGACCGGATCGCATGACCAGAAATGGGCGGTAAGCGCGCTGGCGTCCGCCCCTAGCCTACGTTGCACTGTTCATGCAGCGCCTTTTTCGGCCGCTGGTTTCTTCTGTTTCTCCTACTTCTTTTGCTTGGCTGCGAACTCCTGGGCCACAGCCTTCTGCACCTCGCGGGCGCGGGCGGCCTCCAACGCGTCAGCAATCTGTTGAGCTTCCCCAGCAACAATTCCGTCGCCAGAGGCCGGATGCCGATTTGATGTTGCAGAGTTTGTCCCTCCAACAATTCTATGACGATGAACCGGGTGTCCTGATCCTCGCCCACTGCGTAGACAGTACAGATGTTCGGATGATTCAAGGGTTGGTCTATCGCGCCCAGGACATGCGGCGGCGCTTGTGATTACTCGAGTCTTGCAGAGTGAGGCATCCAGCTTTGGGTTCCCGTTATGTCTAAAATCTGTGTAAGTTTGTTCGATCTGCAGCGTACTGCTTTATGGACGCCAAGCGAAAAAATGCGAAAGGATCGCAGCCCCACGAGGATCAAGCCACGCAGATGGAGGGGCAGGACCTAAAGAGCGTAATTGAGAGCGCACGCGGCCACGATGCCGATGCCCTGGGGGAAATCTATCGCCGCTATGTCCGGCGAGTATTCGGCTTGTGCCGCTACATGTTGGACTCTCGTGAGAGCGCAGAAGATGCCACCAGCGAAGTCTTCCTCAAGCTGCAGCGCTCAATCGAGAGCTACGACGGGTCAATACCGTTCCCCAGGTGGCTGCTGCGGGTGGCTGGCAACCAATGCATTGACGCTTTGCGGCGCCGACAGCGTGGACGGCAGGTGATTGTGGAAGTTGAAGACGGAGCCGCGGTCATCGAGGCCGCCGGTTCGGAGCCGTCGCCGCTGGGTGCTGTCCTCAGCACGGAAGAGAGGGAGCAGGTGCGGGATGCCATCACACGTCTGCCGGAGAACTATCGCGTGCCGCTGGTCCTACGTTATTACGGCGAACTGAGCTATGACGAAATCGCGCAGCAGTTGGGCCTGCAGAAGAACTACGTGGCGGCATTGATATTTCGAGCCAAGCAGGAGCTGCGCCGGAAATTGGCCCACAGGAGCAAGTGAGCATGGAATGTTATTCGGAACAGATCGTCGCTATCTTCGTTGACGGCGAACTGGCGGTGGAGCAGGCGCAGCGCCTACGCGACCACCTGGCCACGTGCCGGCGCTGCCAGCAAGTGTTGGACGCATTACGCGCTGAGAACCGTGTTCTCAGCGAAAGCCTGCAAGAGTTTCCGGAAGAAGCAGCCACCCCGGCGGCCTTCCCCCGCTTGCCGTGGTCTTTGGGGTGGAGTGACGTGGTGGTCGTGGCCGCGGTGCTGGCGCTAGGTTCTAACATTGCCGTGTGGATCGATGAGCTGAGCATTCCGGAAGCGCTGCAGTGGTTAAATCCCTTCAGCGTAAGCGGCCGCACGAACCTGATCTTCAATCTTTCTTATTACTTTGCACACGGAGGTACTGTCATGCTGGCTGATTATGCTGCTGCGGTCGGGAAGGTCTTTTTGCTGTTGCTGTTGGGCGGCAGCGTACTGCTGCTTGGACATCGATGGCGGCTGCACCAAGCTGGCCTGCGCCTGCTGATCGTGCTGCTTGTGTTGTCGTTGCCTGGCTTTGGGCTGGAGCGGCGTCACAGTGAGTTCGTCACCGTAGCGGCGAACGAGACTATAGACGACACCCTTTTGGCTGCCGGCAACATTGTGCGCGTGGAAGGCGGGGTCAATGGGGACTTATTGGCTTTTGGCGGGACTGTGGAAGTGCGTGGCACCGTCAAGGGCGACTTAGTGAGTTTTGCGAAAAGAACCGTAGTGAGCGGAACTGTGGAAGGCCGCATCTACAACTTTTCGAATTCGCTCGACCTGGACGGGGAATTGGGCCACAGCATCTACGCGTTGGTGCAATCCTTGCATGTGGATAACCGGGGTCACGTGGGCGGCGGCATCCTGGTTGGCGCGGGCGACGTCAGCCTCGAGGGCGAAGTGAATCGCAGCGTAACCATGTTCGCTGGCAATGCCGATGTGAGTGGCAGCATCGGCCGCGAACTGACCATGGCCGGAGATCGCCTTACCCTGACTAACACGGCCCGGATCGGCGGCAACCTGAGCGCGCGCGTGGACCAGCTGAAAAACGTACATATCACCGACGGCGCGACGATTGCGGGCAAACGTGACATCCAGGTGCGTGTGAGGAAGAGCCAGTTCACGCGCCCCAGATTCTACTTCTACCAAGCTGTCTGGCTCGCTGCCACCATGCTGGTTGGATGGTTAGGCCTGGTTCTGTTTCCCGGCTTCTTCCAGGCCAGCACGCAGGCGGTGGGCTCAGGCTGGCGTAGCCTCGGGCTTGGGGTTGCGGTTCTGGCGTGCGTGCCGGTGGCCATAGTCGTGATAGCCATCACTGTGGTTGGCCTTCCAGCCTCGCTAATGTTTCTTGCGGTATATCTGACTGCAATCTACCTGGCAAAGGTTTGGGTTGGAGCCTTCCTGGGGCGGATACTTCTGAAGCCAGCCGAGGCCACGAAGCGCGATTGGCTGTTGGGACTACTGGTGGGCCTAGTGCTCCTCACTATCGTGGGGTTCATTCCGTATCTTGGCGGGCTGGTCCGCTTGGGTGTGGTTTGCCTAGGGTTGGGAGCGTTTGCCTGGCAGCTTTATCGGGCCTCACGACCGGTAATAATGACCTGAAAACGGCTGATGAGGTTCCCCGAGGCCAAGCACAACAACAGTGATGCCGACTCACTCGGCGACGGCGTCATCGCTGTGTCGTTCCGAGGGCTCAATCCTGAATGGTTCTGCTACCGACGCTTAGGCGAACATCGGCACTGGTCATCTGGGATGGCAACGATTTTTCCGAGTCTTACCTACTCGCGAAGCTTCTCAGCCTCGGTCGCACGGAAATTAAAGAACTGAGATGCCCTGTGATCATCTTCGCTGGCCGCTACGATTTCGACGTCAACGCGCAGGTTGCGGCTGAATGGTTTAAGAAGGTGAAAGCGCCATCGAAGCATTTTGTTTGGTTCGAGAACTGAGAGCCGACGATTCATCTCCTCTCAAGCCCTGACCAGGACAAGAGATTTCGATTACTCCGAATTCTCCGTCCGCGTGAGGGCTGACGAAAATTGCCGTAGCGGCCCCAGCTTTGTAAAGAATTCCGCGAGTCTTCGCCTCGGTTCTCGACGGTGAAACGGAGATGATTGTCCGGCGGAGAGTCGTTAGAGGTCGTCTTCGCAATGGTTTACGGTTTGTCGGGTCAGGGTTACCGACCTCTGCTGGACAATGCGCCAAATCAATACCTCTGCCTCCAGCACGGTGCGATCAGCTAAGTCCAGTCCGCTGCACACTCTCCAGAGATG
>Ga0207693_10002360_pt1 | contig 16393 bp, 13 predicted proteins | sample LARL81metaG_FD_184347 | JGI IMG/M metagenome (GOLD analysis project Ga0207693, IMG submission 184347) | Corn, switchgrass and miscanthus rhizosphere microbial communities from Kellogg Biological Station, Michigan, USA - LAR L8-1 metaG... | ecosystem: Host-associated > Plants > Roots >...
GCACGCCGACTCGCTGGCCGTCGTCGATCCACTGTCGCCGGGGCCGTACGCGGTCGGCTGCAGCAACATCGCCCAGGACTTCAGCCGCGTGCAGCCCGGCGAGAGTGCCCAGAACTACTGGGAAGGCTACCCGGACGGCAGCCGCGAGCGCTATGTCACGCAGTTGCTGGCCGACCCCGCCGATGCGCTGGTGGTCGATGTCACGGTGCCGGACGATCGGGACCTCTACACCAATCGCGCAGCGCAGCATGTTCCCTATGCGCTGCTGGTCTGTTATCCGACCAGCGCCGACAACCCATATCCCGACTACGCGCTGCCCTCGGGGCAATCGGTGCCGCACATGCAGCAGGGTGCGCAGCCGCCGATATTCGCCGACGCCAATGCGCGGTGGCCGGTGCTGCTCTTTTCGCACGGGCTCGTCGGTAGTCCGATTTCGAGCGACTACATCGCGGCGCTGACGGTTCTGGCGAGTTACGGCTACGTTGTCGTCGCGCCATTTCACGGCGATCCGCGCTTCACCGACGTCAAGATCGAGGATCTCTCCGATTTGCTCTATGCGCTGCTGCACTTCGGGTCCTTTGTCGAAATGCAGGCGCTGCGGCCTCTGTCGCTGTCGCGCTCGCTCGACTATCTGTTCGCCCACCCGCAGTATCGCGATCACCTCGACGTCAACCGAGTCGGCGGCTTTGGCGCGAGCCAGGGGGGCGAGTCGCTGCTGCTGATGACCGGCGCCAAGCTGACGATCACCGTCGGCATGTCGTCCAAACAGGTGCTCGCCGATCCTCGCCTGAAGGCGATCGTCGGCTACGTGCCCTATCTCGGGCAGCCGTTCTTCCCCGCGTTTGGCCGCGATCAGAGCGGGCTCGACGGCATCAGCACGCCGTTCCTCGCCATTTCCGGCGGCGCTGATACGACGGCTCCGCTGGAGACGACGCTCGAAGGCGTCGATCGGCTCACCGGGTCGCGCGATGTGGTCGTGCTGGCCGGCGTCGATCACGGGTTCGATTATGCGAGCACCAACGACATCTTCACCTGGTCGATGACCTTCCTCGCCGCGCAGGTCAACGACGATCGCGCGGCGCGGGTGCGGATTGCCCGCATGACGACGGTGCGTGGCGGTGGCAACGACTTCCTGGTCCGCGACTACACTGCGCCGGCGCCGCTTCTGCCGGGCGAGCTCGACACGATCGAATACTTCGGCGCCGGGCTCGGCGACTATTTCCTGACGGCGGCGCCGGAGGAGGCCGCGGTGCTCGACGCCGGTCTGCTCCCGGGCTGGGCTCGCACCGGGTTCGCTTTCAAGTCGTGGTCGATCGATGCCGGTCACGGCGTTCCGGCATGCCGCTTCTTCGGCAAGCCGGGACCGGGGCCGTACGCGCATTTCTACACGATCGACGCCAATGAATGCGCGTTCATCGCGGCGAGTCCGGCGTGGATATTCGAAGGCACGCCGTTTTCCGAAGATCCGCCGGCGGCCGGCGATTGCTCTGCCGATCGCATCCCGGTGATGCGCGTATACAACAATTTCATGAACGGGCAGATCGTGCACCGCTTCCTGACGAGCAAGAGCGAGATCATTTCAATGATCGCCGACGGCTGGCTTTACGAAGGGGTCGCGTTCTGCTCGCCGCCTTGAACGGGCCTTAGTCGGACTCGATCGCTTCCGCCCAAAGGATCTCGCAAGCGCCGCCGCCGGTATCGTCGCGCCGCAACGATGTGTTCCAGGCGAAGCCTCCCGGACCGCGCACGTCGACCAGAAATCCGTGCGCGGAAACGACCTGGCCGGGCCTCAGGCTGGACAGTCGCGCGGCAACGTCGGCGCTAGCGGGAATGACGTGAATCTGCGCCAGATGCGTGATCATCATCCGCGGCGATAGCGGAAAATCCGCGCGCTTCGGATTCCAGTAAAAAAAGCGGCCCATCTGGCTGAACTCGAGCTGGTCGAGGATCTCGCTGTCCGACAGCGGACCCCAGCCGACGCCCAGATCGAACGGGGCGAGCCCCGCTTCGGCGTCGATCCGGTAGCGCTCCTTGCGCAGCAGTCGTGCAGTGATGTCGAATCGGGCCCGCTTGACCATCGTGTAACCGTTGGCGGCGAATGTCTGCGGCGGATCGAGGTCGACCTGCACCGGCTCGTCGGGTGCGACGATGCCCGGCGGCCGATGCACCTGGCGCTCGCTCGTCCACCAATGCCAGCCGCCCAGCGCTGCAAGCACCAGCAGGACGGCGAGTACGCGCGTCAAGGATGGTGTCCGCGGTCTTCGTCAGCCGGTCGCGCCGGCACGCTGCAGCAGTCGGGCCAGCACGTCGAAAATGCCGGGCGCCGCGGCGAGCACCGGTCCGCCCGATGGCAGTCCGCCTGCGCCCGGATAGGGCAGCGAGCGGCCGCCGGCCTCGTCGACCAGCAACAGACCGGCCAGCGCGTCCCAAGCATTCATATGCGGCTCGAGAAATGCGTCGTAGCGTCCGGCGGCGACGTGCGCCAGCATCAGCGCGCCCGCACCCATGTCCTTCACCGCGGCGCCGGCTTCGTGCAGAAGGCGCTTGACTCTCAGGTGCTCTTCCAGCGGGTGGCGCGGGACGTAGCCGACACAGACCAGCGCGTAATCCAGCCTGTCGCGTGGCGCGACGTGAATGCGCGTGGCATCGCTCCATGCGCCGCCGCCTTTGGCCGCCCAGAAGAGCTCGTCGAGCGAAGGATCGTAGACGACGCCGATGCGGCGCTCGCCGGCAACGGCGAAAGCGATCGACACACACCAGTAGCGCACACCGTGCACGAAATTGAGCGTGCCATCGATCGGGTCGACCAGCCACGCGTGGGTACCGAGCTCGCCACCGCCTTCCTCGCCGTAAACGGTGTCGCCGGGAAACGCCTCCGCCAGACGCCGGCGTATCAGCTCCTCGACCGCGAGATCGGCGGCGCTCACCCAGTCCTGCGCGCCCTTGGTCCGGGCCTCGAACGCGATTTCGTGCAGAAAGTAGCGCTTGGCCAGCCCTCCGGCTTCGCGCGCAAGACGGCGCGCAAAGTCGACCCGGGCGGCGAGCTCGGCGCCGATCATACGCCGGCGATCGGCACGACGCCGTGGTTGGCGAGCTTGAGCATCACCTCGGCGCCGGCAGAAAGCGGCCGATCGACCGCCATGTTGACGACGAACAGATCGCCCACCGCGGTGCCTATCGTGTACTCCATTACCCCGCCGATGTAGGCGGCCTTGCGCACCGTTCCGGCAAGGCCCGGTTCGCCGGGCAGCGCGAGCTCGATCGCCTCGGGCCGGACCGCGACATCGACTTCGCCGGAGAGGCCCCTGTGCGGAAGCCTGAGCTTCAGCGGCCCGATCGAGAGCTCGCCCAGCGCGGCGTCCACGCGCGCCAGGGTGCCGCGTACGCGATTGGCGTCGCCCATGAAGCCGGCGACAAAGACGTCGCGCGGCTGCTCGTAGAGCTCGCGCGGCGCGCCTTCCTGGGCGATGGCGGCTTTGTTCATCACGATGATGCGATCCGATACGGCCATCGCCTCCGACTGGTCGTGGGTAACGTAGACGACCGTGAGCGACAGCCGCTGCTGCAGGTCGCGGATTTCCTCGCGCATCTGCCGCCGCAGCCGGGCGTCGAGATTCGACAGCGGCTCGTCGAACAGCAGCACAGCCGGCTCGAGCACCAGCGCGCGGGCCACGGCGACGCGCTGCTGCTGCCCGCCCGAGAGCTCGGATGGCAGTCGCGCATCGAAACCGGTGAGGCCGACCGTTGCCATCGCGGCCTTGGCCCGGCTTTGCACTTCGTCCTTCGGCCGTCCGGCCACGGCTACCCCGTAGCCGACGTTCTCGATGACGCTCATATGCGGAAACAGCGCGTAGCTCTGGAATACCATCGACACGTCGCGCTCGGCCGCGGGAACGCGCGTGACATCCTCACCGCCGATCAGGATGCTGCCTGACGTCGGTAATTCGAGTCCGGCGATCATGCGCAACGTCGTGGTCTTGCCGCAGCCCGAAGGGCCGAGCAGCGTAACCAGCGTACTGGCCGCGATCGTGAACGAGATGTCCCGCACGGCGGCGACTTCGCCGTACAACTTGCTGACCTGCCGAAATTCGATCGCTGCGGCTTTCATTTTTCACTCACGCGGCTGTCGCGCCCAATTGTGCCACGCCGGCGTCCGCCCCGGCCGTGCGCCGGCCGAGCGTGCGTTCGCCGACAAGCCGCTGGATGATCCAGATCACCGCGAGCATCAGCACGATCAGCACCGAGCAGTAGGCGATAGCAACGCCGTAATCGCCGTTGGTGACCCGGTTGATGATGTAGGTCGTCGCCCATTCGTATTCCGCCGACACCAGGAAGATGATCGCCGACAAGGTCGTCATCGAGCGCACGAAGCTGTACACGAGCGCCGCGATGATCGCCGGCTTGAGCAGCGGCAGCAGCACGCGCTTGAGCGTCGTCGCGCCGCGCGCGCCCAGCGTTGTCGACGCCTCGTCGAGGCTTCGGTCGATCTGCGCCATCGAGGCAATGCCGGCGCGCACGCCTACCGGCATGTTGCGAAAGACGTTGCAGACGATCAGCACCAGCGCGGTGCCGGTGATTTCGATCGGCGGGACATTGAAGGCGAGGATGTACGAGACGCCGATCACCGTGCCAGGAATCGCGAACGACAGCATCGTGCCGAACTCGAAAGCCGCCCGGCCGGCGAATCGATGCCGGGTCAGTATGTACGCGGTCAGGATCCCGAGGACCGCCGTGATCGGCGCGGCGATCGCCGAGAGCTCGACGGTGGTCCAGAACGAGCTCCAGGCGGTGCCGGACCAGAGGATGCCGTGGTTGACCCACTCGATCGAGAACGCCTTCGCGTAGTGCTTCAGGGTCGGCGTGTAATTGCGGCCCCATTGCTCGACAAAGCCGCCAAGCATCGCCATCGCGTAGATCGCAATGGTCAGCGCTGCCCACGGCAGCGCCACCGCATAGCAGGCGCGGCGCACGCCGGTCGGCAGCGGTGTCGGCAGGCCCGCATCGCCCTTGCCGGCCAGCGCGGTATAGACCTTGCGCCCAAGCACGCGACGCTGCGCGAAAAAGGCGACCAGCGCGAACAGCAGCAGCAGTATGCCCAGGGTCGCGGCGCGCCCCTGATCGAGCTGCGCGCCGACCACCGAAAAGAAGACCTCGGTCGCCAGCACGCCGAAGTTGCCGCCGAGGACGATCGGGTTGCCGAAATCCGCGATCGATTCTATGAAGCTGATCAGGAAGGCGTTCGCCAGTCCCGGCCGCATCAGCGGCAGCGATACGTCGACGAAAGTTCGCCAGCGGCTGGCGCGCAAGGTCTGCGCCGCCTCCTCGATGCTCGGCGATACGCCTTCGACCACGCCGATCAGCACCAGGAAAGCGATCGGCGTGAACGAAAAGATCTGCGCGAGCACCAGCCCCGGAAGCCCGTAGATCCAGCGCGATGGCTCGATGCCGAATCCCCACTCGAGCCATTGATTGATCAGCCCCGCGCGGCCGAACATCAGGATCAATCCGAGCCCGATCACGAATGGCGGCGTGATAATGGGCAGCACCGACAGCGCACGCAGCATTCGCTTGTAGCGGAAGCTCGTGCGCGTGACGATCAGCGCGAAGGCAAGTCCGAGCGCCGTACAGCCGACCGCGCACAGCAGCGCAAGCAGCAGCGTGTTCCAAGCCACGCCGCAGCGCCCGCCGCCCGACAGGCATGCCAGGGTCCAGATCTTGGCGGTGAACAGGCGGTTGAAGAACGCCGTCGCCGAAAGCGCGCCGCTGCCATCCTCGAATGCGCTCGCCAGGATCGTGAGGACCGGGAAAAAAGTGAAGATCGCCACCGAAAGCGCGATCGCGACGACGCTGCTTGCGATGAACGCATCGCCGTTGAAGTAGCCGCTCTCAGCGAGCCCGAGCGCGAACAGCATCGCGAACGACGTCGCGGCGAGCGTCGCGCCCCAGCCCATGCCGTACTGGCCGGTGGCAAGCGACCCGAATATCCGGGCGAGCGAATCGAAACCCCAGCCTTGCGGGCCGATGGCGAAGCCCTGGGCGGCGAGAATGACGAAGCCGGCGGCGCCGACGACCAGCAGGGCGCGCGCGCGAAGCCTGCGCGCGATGCCGGGTGCGAGCAGCGGGGCCGCAAGCAGCAACATCGCCCCGATCGCGAGCAGCCAGATCCGCCCGTGGCGCAATACCTGCACCAGCGCCGGCGCGTTCTCCCTGGCCGAATAATTGCGGAGCCACGCGCCGGAAAGGATCGAATCCTGCAGCGCATACCAGGGAATCGCCAGGAAGCCCACCGCTCCGACGGTGAGCCAGAGCGCAATCGCCTTGCGCTGCGGACTCATGCTCCGAAGAGCGGCGTCATTTCGCGGCCGAGTTGATCTCTCGTTCCCAGCGCTCGAGCAGGCGCTTGCGCTCCGCCGCCGAACCGTACTTGGCGGTGTCGTAGTTGATCAGCTTGATGTCGGTAAGACTCGGCACCTGCGGAGGCAGTGGGACGGCGCGGTTGGTGGGTATCGCGTACTCCTTGATGTCGAGCCCGATCTGCTGCCCTTCCGGCGTCAGCGCCCAGTCGAAGAATTTCTTGGCGTTTTCCAGGTTGCGCGCGCCCTTGATGATCGCCATCGAGCCGACCTCGTAGCCGACCCCTTCGCATGGCAGTATCGGCTTGACCGGAAAGCCGCGCATGATTTCGTTGATCACGCCGTGCAGCACCGTGCTGCCGATGCCGCTTTCGCCGCGGATCACCGCGGCCATCGGGCCGATGCCCGAACGAGCGTATTGATTGACGTTGGCATTGAGCGCCTTCATGTAGCGAAACGCTTCGTCTTCGCCGAAGATCTGGACCAGCGTCGCCAGCATCATGTAAGACGTGCCCGAGGAATTCGGGTTCGACAGCATGACTTCACCCTTGTAGACGGGGTCGGTCAGGTCCTTCCAGCATTTTGGCACTGGCAGTTTTTTTCGGGCGAAGACCTCGGTGTTATAGCCAAGCGCCAGGATGCCGCCGTAAACGCCGGCAACGCGGTATTGCGACAACTCCGCTTCGCGGCGCGCCCAGTCGTGCAGTTGTCCGAGGTTCGGCGACCGGTAAGTCTCGAGCAGTCCTTCCTCGGCTGCCTGCAGAAACGCGTCGCCCGGCCCGGCCCACCAGATGTCGCCTTTCGGATTGGCACGCTCCGCCTTGATCTGCGCGAACAACTCGCCGGTCGCCTTTTGCGTGACCGCGACCTTGACGCCTGTGAGCTTTTCGAATCCGGTCGCCATGCCCTGGCACCAGGCGGTATTCGGCGAGCTGCAGTACATCGCCAGTGTGCCCTGGGCCACTGCGGGGGCGGGTAGCATCGCCGCGGCGATGCTGCAGGCGGCCAGCGCCAGCGATCGGCGCAGCAGGCGTGTTCCGGAAGCGACGATCCTCATTTTGGCGTGCTGCCGACTTCGCGCTCCCAGCGCTCGAGCAGGCGCTTGCGCTCGGCGGAGGCCCCGTACTTGGCGAAGTTGTAGTCGATCAGCTTGATCTCGGCCGGCTTGGGCGAAAGCGGCGAGACAGGCGAGCCTACGTTCGACGGCAGCTGGTACGACTTGGCTTGCGCGGCAAGAGCCTGGGCGGCAGGCGTCAGCGCCCAGTCGTAGAACTTGCGCGCGTTTTCCAGATTGCGCGCCCCCTTGATGATCGACATCGAGCCGATCTCGTAGCCGGTGCCTTCGCAAGGCGCGACGCTTTTCACCGGGAATCCACCCTGCGCTTCGGTGACGACGTCGTGAATGAATGCCACCGCAACCATGTTTTCGCCGCGCGCCGTCGCCTTGATCGGTCCGACGCCCTGGCGTGAGTACGAGCTGATGTTCTTGTGCATGTCCTTCAGCAGCTTGAACGCATCTTCTTCACCAAACACCTGAACCAGAGTAGCGATGGCCGTGTACGCGGTTCCCGACGCATTCGGATTGGCCATCTGCACATCGCCCGCGTAAATCGGCTTGGCGAGGTCCTTCCAGCAGGCCGGCGGCGGCAGCTTCTTTTTCGCCACCAGCTCGGTGTTGTAGCCGATGCCGAGAACGCCGAGGTAAAGACCGACTGCCTTGTAGCCCGACTGCTCGGCTTGCTTCTTGGCCCAGGGCTGCAGCTGGTCGAGCAGCGGCGACTTGTACGGCATTGTGAGATCCAGCTCGGCGGCCTGCAGATGAGGGTCGCCCGTGCCGCCGAACCAGATGTCGAGCTTCGGATTGGCCTTCTCGGCAGCCACCTGCGCGAACGACTCGCCCGATCCTTTCAGCGTCATCGATGGCTTGATGCCGGTCGCCTTTTCGAATTCGGTGGCGGCGAGACTGCACCATTCGGCTGCCATCGGGCAAAGAACGTTGAGCTGTGCCGCCGCGGGCATCGGTGCGAGCAGCAACGCCAGCGTGCCGACAAAGTACAATCTCCTCCGGATCTCCATCTTTGCTCCTGTCTGGGTCCACCCGAATAGTCCGGCAATCATCTGCGATCCGCCATGGCCTCGTCAATGATACGTCTCGGCATCGACCTGGGCGGCAGCAAGATCGAGATCGTCGCGCTCGCGGCCGACGGGAGCGAGCGTTTTCGCCGCCGCGTGCCCACGCCGCCGGACGGCTACCTGCCGGTGCTCGATGCGATTGCCGACCTGGTCGCCGCGGCCGATGCGGCGGTCGGTGCGCGCGGCAGCGTCGGCATCGGGACACCCGGGTCGATCTCGCGCGCAACCGGACTGCTGCGCGGCTCGAACTCGATATATCTGAATGACAAGCCGGTCGGCGTCGATCTCGAGCGTCGTCTGGGGCGCGCGGTCCGCATCACCAACGATGCCAATTGCTTTGCGCTGTCGGAGGCCACCGATGGCGGCGGCGCCGGCGCCGAAACCGTATTCGGCGTCATCCTGGGCACCGGCGTTGGCGCGGGCATCGTCGTTCGCGGCCGCGTGTTGACCGGACCCAACGCGATCGCAGGCGAATGGGGCCATAACCCGATGCCCTGGCCTGAGGAAGGCGAGCGTCCCGGGCCGCCGTGCTTTTGCGGCCAGTCGGGCTGCATCGAAATGTTCCTGTCCGGGCCCGGCCTCGAGCGCGAGCATAGTCGGAGCACCGGAAAAGCCCTCGGCGCGCGAGAGATCGCCGCCGCCGCGGCGGCGGGCGATGCCGCGTGCGAGGCGAGTCTCATCCACTACGAACGGCGCCTTGCGCGCGCGCTGGCGCACGTGATCAACATACTCGATCCGGACGTCATCGTGCTCGGTGGCGGCTTGTCCAACATCCATCGTCTGTACGATAACGTGCCGCGTCTGTGGGGTGAGTGGGTCTTTTCCGATCGCGTCGATACGCGACTGGTGACGCACCGGCATGGCGATTCCAGCGGTGTTCGCGGCGCCGCATGGTTATGGGACGAGAGCGGTGGCGAAGGCGGAGGCTGACGCTACCGGGGTTCGCCGCGAAACGCGGGCCGCGATGAATGCTCGAGCGAAGTGGGCGCCGTAGCGCTGTCGTATAATCGCGCACGATTCATCGCGCGTCGTCGACGCCTCTGCGAGGTCATTCCCGATGAAAAAAGTCTACCCCGATGCCACCGCCGCACTGGCCGGGCTTTTGCACGACAACATGACGATCGCCGCCGGCGGCTTCGGCCTGTGCGGCATTCCGGAGAACCTGATCGAGGCTCTGGTCGCGAGCGGTGCCCAGCGGCTGACGATCGTGGGCAACAACGCCGGCGTCGACGACTTCGGGATGGGACTCTTGCTCAAGTCGTATCAGGTGAAGAAGGTGATCGCCTCATACGTCGGGGAAAACAAGGAGTTCGAGCGCCAGGTGCTTGCAGGCGAGCTTGAGCTGCAACTCACGCCGCAGGGCACGCTTGCTGAAAAGCTGCGCGCCGGCGGCGCGGGAGTCCCCGCTTTCTATACGCGCACGGCGTTCGGGACCAAGCTTGCCGAAGGCAAGCCGACGATGGCGTTCGATGGCAAGGACTACGTCCTCGAAGAGGCGATCCATGCCGATCTGGCTATCGTCAAAGCCTGGAAGGGCGACCCGTCCGGCAACCTCGTCTATCGGAAGACGTCGCGCAACTTCAATCCGATGATCGCGACTTGCGGCAAGATCACCGTCGCCGAAGTCGAAGAACTGGTCGAGACCGGAGAGCTCGACCCCGACCAGGTCCATACGCCGGGGATCTACGTCGACCGCATCATCCAGGGCGACCATTACGAAAAGCGGATCGAATTCCGCACGGTGGCCGGCGGCGCAGCTTCGAAAAAAGATTCGCCGATCCGCGAACTGATGGCCAGGCGCGCCGCGCGCGAATTGCGCGACGGCTATTACGTCAATCTCGGCATCGGCATTCCGACGCTGGTGGCGAATTTCATTCCGTCAAACATCAGCGTGACGCTGCAGTCGGAAAACGGCCTGCTGGGTATCGGGCCTTACCCCGCCGACGACAGGGTCGACCCCGATCTGATCAACGCCGGCAAGCAGACGATCACCACGTTGCCGGGATCGAGCTTTTTTTCCAGTGCCGATTCGTTCGCGATGATCCGCGGTGGTCATATCGATCTGTCGATACTCGGCGCGCTGGAGGTCGCCGGCAACGGCGATCTCGCCAACTGGATGGTTCCGGGCAAGATGGTCAAGGGTCCGGGCGGTGCGATGGACCTCGTGTCCGGTGTGAGAAGGGTGATCGTTCTGATGGAGCACACGGCGAAAGACGGCTCGCCGAAGGTACTCAAGGCCTGCACACTACCGATCACGGGCAAAGGCGTGGTCAACATGATCATCACCGACTTGTGTGTGTTCGATGTCGTCGCCGAGCGCGGCCTGGTGTTGACCGAGCTGCACCCGGGAGTCACCGTCGACGAAGTCCGCGCCAAGACTGCAGCCGATTTCAAAGTGGCGCTGCACTAACGCCGCTACATACCCGAATAGTTTGGCCCGCCGCCGCCTTCGGGCGTCACCCAGTGGATGTTCTGCAATGGGTCTTTGATGTCGCAGGTCTTGCAGTGCACGCAATTCGGCGCATTGATCTGCAGGCGCATGCCGGGCTCCCCGGCAACAGCGACGAACTCGTAGACACCGGCCGGGCAATAGCGCTGCTCGGGGCCGTCGTAGCGCGCCAGGTTCACCGCGACCGGAATCGCAGGGTCGCGCAGCTTTAGATGCGATGGCTGGTCTTCGTCGTGATTCGTGTTCGAGATGAAAACCGACGAAAGCTTGTCGAACGTCAGCACGCCGTCGTATTTCGGATAGTCGATCTTGGGCATTTCGGATGCCGGCGCAAGTGTCTCGTGGTCGGGCTTGTCGTGGCGCAGCGTCCACGGCACGGCCGCGCCGAGGCCGAGATCGTTCAGCCACATGTGCAACCCGCCATGCGCGGTGCCCAGCCACATTCCCCATTTGAGGCCGGGTTTGACGTTGCGCACCTTGTACAAGTCCCGGTAGACCCACGACTGGCGCATCGCCGCAGGGTATGCAGTAAGCTCGTCATGCGAGCGCTCCTCGGCCAATGCCGCGAACGCGGTCTCGGCGCCCAGCATCCCGGTCTTCATTGCGTTGTGTACCCCCTTGATGCGCGGCAGATTGACAAAGCCCGCGGCGCATCCGATCAGCGCGCCGCCGGGGAATGCCAGCTTGGGGATCGATTGCAGGCCGCCTTCGTTGATCGCGCGCGCGCCATACGAGAGGCGCTTGCCACCCTCGAAGGTACCGCGGATCGACGGGTGCGTCTTGAAACGCTGGAATTCGTCGTAAGGCGACAGGTGAGGGTTGCGGTAACTCAGATGCACGACAAAACCGACCGCGACCTGCTGGTTCTCCAGATGGTAGATGAACGAACCGCCGCCAGTTGCCGTGTCGAGCGGCCAGCCCTGCGTATGCATCACCAGCCCCGGTCGGTGCTGCTCCGCGGTCACCTGCCAAAGCTCCTTGATACCGATGCCGTACTTTTGTGGGTCGACGCCATCGCGCAGCTTGAACCGCGCCATCAATTCCTGCGACAGCGAGCCGCGACACCCTTCCGCAAAAAGCGTGTAGCGCGCATGCAATTCCATCCCCGGCTGATACTCGGGCTTGTGCGTACCGTCCTTTGCGATGCCCATGTCGCCGGTCGCCACGCCCCGCACGGCACCGGTGTCGGTGTACAGGACTTCGGCGGCCGGAAATCCCGGATAGATTTCGACACCCAGCGCTTCGGCGTGCTGCGCAAGCCACTTGCAGACGTTGCCCAGGGAGACGATGTAATTGCCGCGATTGTGCATCAACGGAGGCTGCATCCAGCCCGGAATCGGATACGCACGCGAAGCGGTCAGAACCTCGAAGCGATCCTCGCTGACCGGAGTGTGCAGCGGAGCGCCAAGCGCCTTCCAGTCGGGCAGGAGCTCGTTCAGCGCAATCGGATCGATGACAGCCCCGGAAAGAATATGCGCTCCGACCTCCGAGCCTTTCTCCAGCACGCAGACGCTGACCTCCCGCCCTTGCGTGCGCGCCAGTTGTTTCAGCCGAATCGCGGCCGACAGGCCCGCGGGGCCGGCGCCGACGATCACCACATCGAATTGCATCGCTTCGCGCTGCATGCCGCCCCCGGGACGACGTTACGCCGACGGTTGTCCGACGCTTGGTTGCAGCAGCCATTATAATTGTCATTTCGCCGCCGGCGCTCCAATGTCCGCAGAACGAAACCTCGTTCACACCACGTGGGTGCCGATACGCTGGGGCGACATGGATGCGCAGGGTCATGTGAACAACACCCTGTATTTCCGCTACATGGAGCAGGCACGCATCGAGTGGATGACATGGCTCGATGAGCGATGCGGCGGATTCCCGGGTCAGGGCTCGGTCATCGTCAACGCGAGCTGCACGTTCATCGCGCCGCTCATCTACCCGGGGACGGTCGAGGTGCGCATGTATCTCGACCGGCCGGGCCGGTCGAGCATCGGAACGCACTATGAGCTTTGGATCGGCGAGACCAAACACGCCGAAGGCAGCGCCAAGCTCGTATGGATCGACCAGCGGACGCAGCGCTCGGCGCCGCTGCCCGAGCGGGTGGCGGCACTGGTCGCACAGGGCGAAGCGGTGCCGGGACAATGAATGTCATCGCCATAGTCGCGGCTCTGGGCATCGAGCAATGGCGGACGTTCCGCTGGCGCGGCGCACTGCAGCAGGCGTTCATCCGGTACGCGCGCTGGCTCGAGCATCGCTTCAACGGCGGCTCGGCGCAGCAGGGTGCGATCGCGGCCGCGCTCGCGATTGCACCGCCGGTCCTCGTCGCCACGTGCGGATATTTGGCGCTCGACCAGATCAGTCCTCTGCTGGGGCTCGCGTGGAACGTGCTGATCCTTTATCTGCTCGTCGGTTTTCGCCATTTCAGCCACGCCTTCAGTGCGATCGTCGACGCTCTCAAAGCGGGCGACGCGATCGCTGCGCGACGACGCCTGGCGGCGTGGCGCGGCAGTGACGCCAGTGCAGTGAGCGCCGAGGAAATTCCGAAGCTCGCGATCGAGCAAGGCCTCAAGGATTCGTATTGCCACGTGTTCGGCACCTTGTTCTGGTTCCTGGTGCTGCCCGGACCGGCGGGTGCCGTGCTCTATCGTGCGACGGTTCTGCTGGCGTCGGAGTGGCAAGGCGACGAATTGACGCCGCTCGGCCATCAATTGAGCGTCTTCGGCGCGCCGGTGCGGCGGCTGCTGCATTGGCTCGACTGGATCCCGGTGCGGCTGACCGCAGCGACCTTCGCCGTCGTCGGCGACTTCGAGGACGCGATTTACTGCTGGCGCACGCAGTCCGGGCAATGGCCTCGCCTGAACGACGGCATCCTGCTGGCAAGCGGCGCGGGCGCGCTCGGCGTGGTCATCGGCGGCGCGATCACCGGCCCGACCGGCGAGCCCGAGTTCCGGCCCGAGATGGGCATCGGCGAACCTGCCGACAGCGACGTTCTCCCGAGCGCGGCCGGGCTGGTCTGGCGGGCGCTGCTGGTATGGCTCGCCGTCCTCCTGGTGCTTACGCTCGCCTATTGGGCGCCGTAGGCGCGTCGCACTCGTCTCACCAGGCCTGTGCGCGCCGCCCGCTGTCCGCGAGCAGCTGCTGCAGCAACGCCAATCGCCACGGCTTGACCTCGCTGCGCGCGATGGCTTCCCGGATCGCGCAACCGGGCTCGCTATCGTGGCGGCAATTGCGAAAGCGGCAGGTTCCAAGCAGTGCACGCAACTCGACGAAGCCGCGCTCGATTGCGTCAGCCGAGAGGTGTCCGAGGCCAAACTCCTTCATCCCGGGCGAGTCGACGATCCAGCTCGATGCGTCGATCGGATAGAGCGTAGTTTCGGTTGTCGTATGGCGCCCGGTATGCAATGCCGCGGAGACTTCGCCGACGCGTGCCGCGGCGCCTGGAAGCATCCGGTTGATCAAGGTCGACTTGCCCATGCCCGATTGTCCGATCAGGACGCTGTGCTGGCCGGCGAGCAGCGGCGCGAGGGCGCCCGCGCCCTCGCTGGCGCAGATCTCGACGACCGGATAGCCGAGGGCGGCGAATTGCGCGAGGCGCGGCCGAATGGCCGCAAACTCGGGCAGGTCGCGCTTGTTGGCGATCAGGACGAAGCGGCAGGCCGAGCTTTCGGCGGCGACGATCCAGCGGTGCACCAGCTCGTCATCGAACGGCGGGTCGGGCGCGACCATCCCCAGCACCTGCGTGACATTGGCCGCGATCAGCTTTTCGCGCCTCGCGTCCGAGCGGTAGAAAAGCGTCGACCGCGGCAGGACGGCCTCGATCACGCCCTCGCCAAGGCCCGACGAGAACCAGCGCACGCGATCGCCGCAGGCGATCGCCAGCGTGCGTCCGCGCAGCACGCATGAGATCGTGCTGCCCTCGTCCGAGCGGACCAGATAGTGTCGGCGGAAAGCGGCGGTGACGAGTCCCGCCGCGCCGATCACGCCTTGTGGCGCGGCGGCGTCGCTCGCGGTCGCCGGATCACGGGCTCCCGGCAAGCGACTCGACCTTGGCGGCGCAGATGCAATCGTTGAGCGTCACGCCGCCGGCATCGTGCGTCGAGAAGACGACATCGACGCGATTGTAGTGGACCGACAGGTCGGGATGATGATCCTGCCGGTGCGCGACAAAGGCGACAGCGTTGACGAACGCCATCGTCCGGTAGTAGTCATCGAAGGCGAAGCTCTTGTTGAGCGCCTTGGCCGTGTGCTTCCAGCCGGGCAGGGCGGCAAGATTCTGCGCCAGCTCGGCTCGCGGCAGCAGCGGAGCGCGGGGCCGGCAGTCCTGCGCGGCCAGCGCAGCGAGCGCCACGCCCGCGGCCGCTCGCTTCGGTGTTGTGCCCGGTGCGCTCATCGGGACGATAGTACTGCTTGTTCAACTAACCGGCGACACCGTTTCTCGTCGGGCAAGCAGCCGATGTTCATGCGCCGCTCGCTTCGAGGCGCGCGATGCGAGCGGCGGCGGGCGGATGCGAATCGTAAAAGACCGAGTGCAAGGGATCGGGCGTCAGGGTGTTTGCGTTGTCCTCGTAGAGCTTGACCAGCGCGGCGACCAGCGCCGGGGCGGATGCGTACTCCGCCGCATAGGCGTCGGCCTCGAATTCATGCCGTCGCGAATATAGCGACGTCAGCGGCGCGGCGAGGAAAGTGAATACCGGCAGCGCCAGCATGAACAGCACCAGTGCGATGCCATAGCGCGGCGGCGCGACCGGCACGCCGAGTCCGGCATAGAACCAGGGCTCGCCGACCAGCCATCCGAGCAGCGCCAGCAGCACCAGGCTCGCGGCGGCGAACCAGGCGATGCGCTTGACGACGTGCTTCAACTTGAAATGGCCGAGCTCATGCGCGAGCACCGCCTCGATCTCCTCGGGCTGCAGGCGCGAAAGCAGCGTGTCGAAAAACACGATCCGCCGCGCCGCGCCGAAACCGGTGAAGTAAGCGTTGCCGTGGCTTGAGCGCCGCGAGCCGTCCATCACGAACAGGCCTTTGGCCGCGAAACCGCAGCGCGCTAGCAGTCCCTCGACCCGCGCGCGCAACGGCTCGTCGGCCAGCGGCTGGAATTTATTGAACAGCGGCGCGATGACCGTCGGAAAGAGCACGAGCATCAGCAGCTGGAAGGCGACCCAGACCAGCCAGGCGTAGAGCCACCACAGCGCCCCGGCCCGCGCCATCAGCCACAGCACCAGGGTCAGCAGCGGAACCCCGAGCAGCGCGCCGAGCAGCGCACCTTTCGCGAGATCGGCGAGCCAGAGGCGCAGCGTCATCCGGTTGAAGCCGAAGCGTTGCTCGATGACGAACGTGCGATACCACGAGATCGGAAGTCCGACCAGCGCGGCCAGCAAGGTAACCGCGACGACCAGCGCGACGTCCTGCCACAGCGTGCCAACCGGCAAAAGGTCGGCGCGGAGCGCAAGCGCCGCGAGTCCGC
>Ga0207693_10002361_pt1 | contig 16392 bp, 16 predicted proteins | sample LARL81metaG_FD_184347 | JGI IMG/M metagenome (GOLD analysis project Ga0207693, IMG submission 184347) | Corn, switchgrass and miscanthus rhizosphere microbial communities from Kellogg Biological Station, Michigan, USA - LAR L8-1 metaG... | ecosystem: Host-associated > Plants > Roots >...
ATGCTGCAGGCTTCGACACCCCGCAGAATCGCCGCTCAGGCGGACAGTCCCGCGGCCCCGACCATCGGGGCCGCAACTGCTTCATGCACGATCCGGGCTAACCTGATTGCGATTCCGCAAACCCACGGTCGCGACGCGGATAACTACTTACTAAGCAACAACATCCGGCTTGACTGAGTCGCTCCGCGAGTCACGCGCGAGGCGAGCACGGAGACCGGTAATTCTCCGCAGCAGACCATGAAGTTGTGCCGATGGAAGTCAGAGGGCTGCTGAAGACCATCTGTCAGCGGAGATCCTCCACCACGACAAGCATGGATCTATTCCGGACGGTGCATGGACGCGTCGACTGCATCTATGCGGCCGACGATGTTCACCGCGTTCCCGCTCAAGCAGGCAGGCGGGGCCGCCCAGCGCCCAGATCCCGTGGCGGCGCAGATCGCTGCCGGGCTGGTGGGCCCGGGACTGCACGAGTTCGTCGGTTTGATACCTCTCGACGGCCTCGTCCTCACTGGTGTAACCGCGCCTCAGGCGCTGGGTCAGCGCGGAAGAGATAGACGGTGGGCCACCGTGAGCCGGCCGTCCTCACGAGTCAACTGCTTGGCGAGCGCGAGGGCGTCATGCCGGCTCCCCGGCTCGTCCACACCGACAACGACGTTCTGAACATTGCTCTGCTCCTGGCGGTCTCGTCGGGGCTCACTCGTCGCGTGGCGCAACGAGCGCGGGGGGACGGCCATCTCGAACCGCTTCACCGACGGCGTCCAGCACGTCCATCGGGATCGGGAAGATGAGCGTCGAGTTGTGTTCCGTCGCTACCTCGGCGAGCGTCTGCAGTGTGCGCAGGGTGAGGGCCCCGTGCTCGCGTGAGATCACCCCGGCGGCCTGGGACAGACGATCCGCCGCCTGATACTCGCCCTCGGCGGCGATCACCTTTGCTCGGCGTTCCCGCTCGGCCTCGGCTTGGCGCGCCATCGCGCGCTTCATCGTGTCGGGGAGATCGACATCCTTGGTCTCGACCTTGACGACGTTGATCCCCCACGGCTCGGTGCCGGAGTCGATGATCTGCTTGAGAAGCTCGTTGATCGTCGCCTGGTTGGCGAGCAGGTCATCGAGATCGTGCTGACCGAGCGTCGCCCGCAGCGTGGTCTGCGCGATCCGCAGCACGCCGTGCTGGTAGTCGCGGATCGCGACCACCGCCTTGACCGGGTCAACCACGCGGAAGAACACGGCTGCCTCGACGCGAACGGTGACGTTGTCCTTGGTGATCAGATCCTGGGCGGGGATGTCGGCCGTGTCGACCTGCAGGTTGACCGAGCGGGTTCGCTCGATCAGCGGGATGATCAAGACCAGTCCAGGTCCCCGCGCGCCGCGCAGGCGACCGAGACGAAAGACGACTATCCGTTCGTACTCGCGAACGATCCTGATGGCGCCAACGAGAAGCAGTAGCGCGACCACCGCGACGGCGATGAGGATGATCAGGCCGATGGACATTTCTTGGCTAGCTTCCCATGAGGGGTTCGGGTTGAGATCGGTGCCGCGACCCAGTTCGGGTTCGGTCAACTACGGGGAGCCCACTAGTGAGGCTCCGTCGTCAGGGGTCGGGTTGTGGCGAACGGCAGCCGCGCCGCTCCAGACGATCAGGTCGCTTCCCGTCCACGCGATCTCGCTCGAGGTCCTGGAGTTGAGCGGCGACGGCCCCGGTCTCATCGTTGTCCAGGAGTTCGTGCGCGGGCTGTAGCTCTCCAGTCTGTCGGTCGCGCACGCGACGATGAGACGCGCGCCCGCCCATGCAATCTGGCGGTATGGCCGGCACGGCGCAGCCGCCGCCTTGTTCCACCGGTCGCTGGTCGAGTTGTAGCGGACGACCGGGCTCGACGACGGACCGCCGGCCCAGAACACGAGCTCAGATCCGCTGAGCCCGACCGGATCCAGCTGCCGGCGCTGAACCGGTGTGACCGGGGCCTTTGACAGGTCGATCTGTCGCAGCCCGCCGGACTTGGGGCTGAACGCCAGCAGGATCGGACGATCAACCGAGCGCGGGCGGTGGAGGATGCCGCTCACGAACGCCTCGCGTCCGTTCCAGAGGGCGCCGTTGACCGTGCCCAGCCCGATGATCGAGTCGAGCGCCTTGAGCTTGCGCCACGATCGGCTGCGGGGATTGAGTGCGGCAGCCGTCGGAGTCGCGAACGTGTCGCCGCCGTGGCCGCCGAAGATCAACAGCTCAGTCCCGGTCCACACCGACGCGTACTGCTCGCGGACCCCGAGCGGGCCTTTGGGCAAACGCCGCCAGCTATTGCTACGCGGGTCGTACAGCGCGCCGCCGACAGGACCGTCTGGCGAGTTGCCCGCCCATACGACCATCTGGCGGCCAGTCCACGCCGCTGCCGGGCCGCCGCCGCCGAGGACACCCGACGGGGCATTCGCAATCCTCCGCCACGTACGCGCAACGGGGTCGTAGGCAGCGCCATCCGATCGCGGGGCGGCCTGTCCCCGCGCGCTTCGGGTAACACCGCCCCACACGATCATCTCCCGGCCGGTCCACACCGTGCTCGCGCCCAAACGCCCCGGAATCGGCGCCTTGGGCAGGGGTCGCCAGGACGCGCGTCCGCTCGCCACCTCCTGCGAAGAGCCGACGTTCGCCGACAAAGCTGCCACCGGCGTGCACGCCAACAGCAGCGCGCCCACCGCCGCCATTCGCACGAACTTGGTCGTCATCGCATCTGCTCCTTGATCGTCGCTACTCCAGCTCCGGAAGAGCGTGTCGCGCCACCGGGCCAGTCGAATCCGTAGCTGTCCGTGCCGATCCGCGTCCAAAACGCGGATTTCGGTCCCCACTCTTCGGGACACACTCGATTGGGTGACACGCCTTGGTTTGATCCGAGTGGCCGTCGCGGTCAGCGCGCTGCTATCGGTCGCGGCCTGCTCAAGCGCGGTATTTGCGGCCGTTGTCGGCGATGGCGCCGGGAGCGCGGTCTCGACCACCGTTACCGCGACCGCCGTGCGAATCGGCGATCACCCCGCTTACGTACGCGCGGTCGTGGACTTCGCCGGTACCACGACGGGCGCCAACCCCCAGGTGTTCGCGACCGACACGCAGCCGCTCGACGGACGCGCAAGCCTGCAATACGTGGTCGGGCCCGACGTCCAGACTACCGCCGCGCCACAGACACGCTTCGGCGTCAGCGCGAGCGTCATCAAGAACGCACGGGGACTCGGGATCGATCTACTTCAGCACGCGACTGCGGTTCAAGTACCTCTCCTACGCGTGGCTGACCCCTCGTCACCTGATGATCGATCTGTGGAAGAGCAGACCCCCGGCAAAAGCCGGCGAGATTCGCCGCGGCAGCGGCGGCTGTCTGACACTCGATCGCGTAAGCCTGCCTCGCGTCGACGGGGTGGTGTATGCCGCGGGCAGCGAACACGGGGTGTTCGAACATCGGCTCCGCGTGGCGATTCGCGCTGGCGATGGGCGCGTGGTCACGCAGCAGACGGTGCATGCAAGCTCGGGGCGATGGCACGTCCAGCTGCAAGCATCGTCCCAGCGCCTCCAGCCCGGAACGCTTGAGGCAGTCGCGCTGTCGCCGGCGGATGGGTCGCTCGCATGCATTGTTCAGCAGCGGATCACCCTGCCCTACACCGGACCCGCGCCGCTGCGCCTGTTCTACCGCGCGCGTGTGGATGTGAACGGCGACGGCAGGCCCGATCTGGTGATCCTGCGCAAGCGTTCCCGAGGACAAGGAGTGATCTCGCTGACGCTCATGTCCGGTCGCCGGAGCTCCATCGAGACTTCTAGCTTCGCGAAGATGCTGCCGGCGCTGGTAGCAGTAGGCAACGTGGACGGGCGAGCAGGCGATGAGTTGTTCGTCGACGTCGAGCATCTGTCCACCAACGAATTCATCGGCATCTACACCTACTGGAAAGGACAGCTGCGCCTGGCAAAGACGCTTCCAGGGTACTCGGCGCATCCCGGCGTGTGGGCCGGTATGACCTGCAGCACGCACGGCTCTCGGCCTAGGTCGCGCAGCCCGCGCCAGATCGGCACGTCGCTCGCAGCCACGATCCCGGCTTCAGCCGGCGGCGACCGGTACCAATCAGGCAAACCGGGTGACGACGCGTTACGCCGCTCCGCGGCAGTGTGTACAAGAGCCAGGACGACGCGCAGCAATTAGTCGCGTCATCTGCGCCAGTGCTCTTTGCGATTGACCAGCGAGTTACGATGCAACGCGGGCGCCGAGCGGATCGTGGGTGATGCACGATGAGCGCAATCGAAACTGGCGCGGACGGGATACCGGTTCTGGCTGGCCGCTCGCTGTCCCACGCGGAAGCTGTTCACCTGGCCGAGAGCTACGTCGCCGCTTACAACGACCGCGACCTCGACGCGATGCTCGCGTTGCAGCACGAGAGGGTCGTCAGCTATCCCTCGCCGCTGTTTACGTTGCGACGATTGACCGGGCATGAGGGCGTGCGCGCGTGGTGGGAGGCGATGGTCCTCAGCGGCCGGTGGTATGAGGTCGCGGTGCACGACATCCGTGAGCTCGGACCGGATCGTGTGGTGATTCTCGGGGAGATACGCGATCGCGGCGAGCGGCTCAGCCCATGGGGCGTTGTGGTGCGTGTCCGCAACGGGTTGATCATCGAGTCGCACTCCTACCTGAGCGACGAGGAGCTGCTCGACGAGCTCGGGTTGCTCCGCTAGCCCTCCACGCGGCAGACGGACCCGAGGATGTCCGCGTCCACCCAGCTCCCCGATCCGGCGCACCCACCGGTGTCGGCCGTGGCCTACACCGTTAGGCGAACGCCGATCGGGGTCCGTGCAATCAGCGTTCCGCGGCGGTCACCCGCGGCTGGCAGCGTTCACGTTCTGGCCAGTTCGCGGCAGGACGACGAGCGAGCAGGACGCGTGTCCGAGCAGGTACCCGGAGACGCTTCCGTGGACCAAGCGACCGATGGGGGCGTAGCCGCGCGAGCCGACGATCAGCAGGTCGAGCTCGTTGCCGAACTGTGCGAGTTCCTCGCGCGGGCCGCCGTAGGTGACGCGACCCTCCACGTCGCCCAACTCGCTCAGGCGCGTCAAGAACTGCTCTTGCAGCCTCTTGATCTCGCATCCCGCGGGCGGCCATCCGTCAGACTGGCGTGATGAGCGAACAGAACCTTGGCTTCTCGACTGACCGGGCTCGCGAGATCGGCGAGCGGATCGGAATCGACTGGGACCGCTCGCGGTTCGACGTCGAGCAATTCCGGATGGGACTCGGGGTTGAGCTTGAGCACGGGAGGAGAGACCCGGAGACGAATGTCACCGACGACGAGGAGCTGACGACCGGCAAGATCGCGCGGGCGCACCTCAACGAGTTCCCCGACTACTACACGCGGCTGGCGAAGATGGAGGCCGAGGCCGAGCGGTACTGGGCCGAGCAGGAGCGGTAACCCTGCGCGGCCCGGCTCGCAGCACCGTCCGTCGCGGCCGTGTGGTGCGACGATTGGTCGATGGCCGCGCTCGATGAGACCCGAATGTCGTCGAAGGGGACGGACTGGGGCTCGCTGACGCTGGCGCCAGCGGCGGCGCTCGAGGCCCACGAGGTGCTGGGGCGCTTGGAGAGTACCGCCGACGGTCTGTCGAGCGACGAGGCAGGGATGCGGCTCGCACAGGTCGGGCCCAATGCGTTGCGCAGCCACGGCGCCCGGCCGTTGGCGGTGCTGGCCCGTCAACTGCGCAATCCGCTGTTGGTCCTGCTCGTGGCCGCGGCGCTGACCTCGTTTGCCGTGGGTGAGCGCACCAGCGCGCTGATCATCCTGCTGATCATCTGCATGAGCGTCGGGCTCGGGTTCTTCAACGAGTACCGCTCCGAGCTGGCGGTCGAGGCGCTGCATTCCCAGTTGCGCCACACCGCGCTCGCCGTGCGCGATGGCGAGCCCGTGGCGGTCGATGTCACGGAGCTTGTGCCGGGCGATGTCGTGCGGCTCGCCGTCGGTGACGTCGTGCCCGCAGATCTGCGTTTGCTGCGGGCCGACGGTCTGGAGTGTGACGAGGCGGTGCTGACCGGCGAGTCGTTGCCGGCGGAGAAGCGCGGCGATCCGGTCACCGCGCCGGAGTCCTCGCTGGACCTCGCGTCGTGCGCGTTCATGGGCACCGTCGTGCGCGAAGGAAGCGGCCTGGGGGTGGTCGTGTGTACCGGCGGTCGGACCGAGTTCGGCGCGATCGCCCTCCAGCTCGGCGAGCGACAGCCGCAGACCGCGTTTCAGCTCGGTCTGCGCGACTTCTCGCTGTTGCTCGTCCGCGTGACGGTCGTGCTGGCCGGCTCGATCCTGGTGATCAATGTCGTGCTCGGCCGCTCGCTGCTGGCGTCGGTGCTGTTCGCGCTGGCGATCGCCGTCGGCCTGACGCCGCAGTTGCTGCCGGCGATCGTCACGATCAGCCTCTCGACGGGGGCCAAGCGGCTGGCTGAGCGCAAGGTGGTGGTCAAGCGGCTGGTGAGCATCGAGGACCTCGGCAACATCGTCGTGCTGTTCACCGACAAGACAGGCACGCTGACCGAGGGTCACATCACGTACGCTGCCGCGCTGGATGGCGACGGCCGGCCATCGGATGCGGTCCTGCGCGCCGGGCTGCTCTGCAACGAAGCGACCCTCTCCGACGGTCACGTGATCGGCGGCAACCAGCTCGACCAAGCGCTCTGGGACGCCCCAGGCGCCCGCGCGACCGACGTCGACAGCGCTCGGCGCCTGGCCGCGCTTCCGTTCGACTACCAGCGGCGGCTGGCGTCGGTCCTCGTCGAGCAGGACGGTGGGCGGCAGGTGATCGTCAAGGGCGCACCCGAAACGGTGCTCGCCCGCTGCGCGAACGTCGCTCCAGGAGCGCAGGCCGTGCTCGATCGCCAGTTCGCCGCGGGCAGTCGCGTGATCGCCGTCGCTACCCGCGGCGCCGACGGCCGCACGACGCTCAACATCGAAGATGAGCATGAGCTTGAGCTCGCGGGCTTCCTCACCTTCGTCGATCGCCCGAAGCCCGACGCCCAGCAGGCGCTCGAGCGCCTGGGGCGCCTCGACGTGCGGGTGAAGATCATCACCGGCGACAACGACCGCGTCGCACAAAAGGTCTGCACCGACATCAGCCTGGCAGTCGACGGGACGCTCACCGGCAGCCAGCTCGATCAACTCGACGACGCGCAACTCGCGGCCGCGCTCCCCCAAACGACGATCTTCGCGCGCGTGACCCCCGAACAGAAATCGCGGATCATCAAGGCCGAGCGGGCCCTCGGCTCGACGGTCGGATTCCTCGGCGATGGCGTCAACGACGCCGTCGCGCTCCACGACGCAGACGTTGGGATCTCGGTCCAGACCGCGACCGACGTCGCCAAGGACGCCGCGGACATCGTCCTGCTCGACAAGGACCTCGACGTCCTCGCGACCGGAATCGTCGAGGGCCGACGCATCTTCGCCAACACGATCAAATACGTCCTCATGGGCACCTCGTCGAACTTCGGGAACATGTTCAGCGCCGGCGGCGCCTCCCTGTTCCTGAGCTTCCTGCCGATGCTCCCAACCCAGATCCTGCTCAACAACCTGCTCTACGACGCCAGCGAGATGGCGATCCCGACCGACAACGTCGACGAGGAGCAACTCCAACGCCCAGCCCACTGGGACACCGCCTTCATCCGCCGCTTCATGACCTTCTTCGGGCCGATCAGCTCGATCTTCGACTTCGCGACCTTCGGGATCATGATCTGGGTCTTCAACGCCCACGCCCCGCTGTTCCGATCCGGCTGGTTCGTCGAATCGCTCGCGACCCAGAGCCTGATCGTCTTCGCCATCCGCACCCATCGCGTCCCGTTCTTCCACAGCAGACCCAGCACACCACTCGCACTAGCCACCATCATCTGCGTCACGATCGGCGTGCTGCTGCCCTTCTCCCCACTCGCTCACGTCCTCGGGTTCGTCCCGCTACCCGCCGGCTTCCTCGCCGCACTCGCGGTGATGATCGTCCTCTACCTCGTGCTCGTCGAGCTCGGCAAACTCCGCTTCTACCGCGTCCGGCCGCACGGCCCGCCGCTCGCCCGCCGCCGGCCCGACCGCGAACACTGGATACATCACCGCGCCACGCGCTGGAGCATCCACGGCCGTCCGCCTCGCCCGATACCCGCCCACCAACCCTAGCCGTCCCAATAGCCCCGAATTATGGGCGAAATCCACCCCGCAACTGGAAAAGCCCTGCAAAATGGGGTTGTTATAGTTCCGCTGCACCTGGTCTCAGATCCTCGGATCTTGCGGTCGATTCCCGGGGATTAGGCAGTGAGATCGAGTTACTGCCCAATGGCCAACTCGCTGACGACCGGTCGCTCGCCAGCCGCTCCCCCGCCTCCGGCAAAGCGGCCGCGCCGGCGGCAGCCCATGTACCGGACAGTCGGGTGACGACGCTCGCCGCGGGCCAATCTCCTCGCGCGAGCCGCTCGAGCGCCTCTCCCCCGCGCCGACGCGCGTGCGTACGGGACCAGTCGGAGGACGACGGCGGCCGACCGTAACGCGATCGCCACTCTGCCATCGCCGCGAGCACCCGCTCGCGGGTCCAGCGGCGCTCGATCGCGCCCGGGTGGCAGGCCTTGCAGTACGCGTACGCGTCGCCCTTGCCGTTGCGCGGCCGCGTGTACGCGCCGCAGCCCCGGCACACGCCCACGTACCGTGCCTTGACCGCCCGCGCCTTCTCACCGGTGGGGTCATAGAAGTACGCCTTGATCGTCGCCGGTGCGCGGCCCAAGCCGCTCGGCGATCTGAGCGATCGAGAGACCCTCGGCCTCTCGGAAGTGCCGCGCCAATGCGACGGCACGGCGACGCTCGACGACGCGGTCCCATGCGGCCGAGCGTCCACTTGATGCCATGCCTTCAGATATTGCAGCTTCGAGATCGACGCTCTAAGGGCTGGCAGTTTGCCCGGTGCCGGTCTCGAAAACCGGTATGGGCGGTTACGTCCGTCGAGGGTTCGAATCCCTCCCTCCCTCTCCGCTGAGTAGGTCGATTTCCCAGCATTAGCTGGGAAATCCGGTGTCTTTGAGCCGGCCCAACGGACCAGCCAGCTGGGCCAACATAGGCCAGCGCAGGCCACTCCGCGCGGCGCGCCGTTCCCCATGCCGTTCCCCCACACGCTCGCAGCTGGAATCCAAACCTGATCGGCGCTGTGGGCGAAGGCAGTTTCGACGGGGCGTGACCTTGCGTTTAGACGGCGTCACTGTCTTGTCGGCAAGGAGCGGCATTGCGGCGGCGCGCAACATGACTGCTCGATAGCAGCGGGAGCAGTGCATCCACGTGGACGGCGGAGGCTCGCACCTCATCCGTGAGAAAGCGAGATAAGCGACTATCTCGTTGGCGCTTGCGCAGGCGAAGTCATGACGGGAAGGAAGGGAAGGCATGCTAACGGTTGCGGGATCCGGGTTCGCGGTGACGCGACCCTTGCCCAAGATCGGGCTATCGGTACGCCCCTCGGCCGGTCAGTCGCCCGGTGCAAGTGGCGGATCGGGCTGGTGGCGGGCTGACTGTCGGTGCAGGCGCATAGTCGCCACCCGATGAAGACCAGCTACCCGTATAGCGGCTCGGATCCACCGATCAGGCGTACGCACGGCCGATGGTCGACCCGTCCCAAACGAGCACGGGATGCTCGTCGCCTCGCGCCCAACTGCGCAGAGCCGCATAGGCGATCAGGCAGAGGCTCGGGCTTCTCCCAGCGGGGTGACCACGGACGCGGTCATCGAGGCGATGCGCGGCATCCATGCCAGATCGAACGAGCGACCGGTGCTGCCGGTTTGCGGCAGCACCCGTAGCTTGACGATGCGCGAGCTAGACCGGCTGGACGTTCGCCGCGGCCGGGCCCTTCGGCCCCTGCTCGGTTTCAAACGACACCTTCGCGCCCTCGGCCAGCAACTTGAAGCCGCTGCGCCCAATCTTGGAGTGATGAACGAACAGGGCCTTGCCCGCCTCATCGGGCGTGATGAAGCCGCAACCCTTGTCGTCGCTGAACCACTTCACGGTTCTCGTTGCCATGCGTTCCCTCCCGGGGATCGTGTGCTGCGAAGCGCGGGAAGTGCGAGCGCAACATGTACGAACGCCGGCACAACTTCGCCGAGCATTCGCCCGACCTACGAACCCGAGGCTAGCCGCACGATCCGGTCACACAGACGTCAGCGCTCCTGCTTGATCCAGACAGCACAGACGCGGATCGCACGGATTGCCCGGGTTCTGCACATCCGCCCTTGCGCCGCTCGAGGGAATCGACGAAGCTCCGACCGCCCCCGGAGGTCTCGATTGATGATGGAGGTAAGGATTGTTCGACACGATCGTCTGGGCCACCGATGGCTCGCAGAACGCAGACCGAGCGCTCGAAGTCGCAAAGACGCTCGCGCATGATCATGGAGCCGCGCTTGTCGTGGTCCACGTAGCCCAGCACTACGCGACCAAGGCTGGACTCGCCGTGTACCCCGACGAGGACGTGGTGAAGGCCAGGCTCGAGGAGACCGTCCAGCGGCTCTCGAAGGATGGGTTCAGATCGAGTCTCAGGATCGTTGACCACGTTGGTCCCCAGCCGGCCCATGAGATCGCCGACATCGCTCGGGAGGTCGGAGCAGATCTGATCGTCATGGGCACCCGCGGGCACACGCCGATCGCGGGACTGGTCTTGGGCAGTGTCGTGTTGCGGCTGCTGCATGTCGCGCCGTGCCCGGTGGTTGCTGTGCCGGCAGCCCTGAGCAGTCAGCAGGCGGCTCGCCCGGAGTGAGCGGTTCCGCTCGTGCCGGCGGCGCCGCTGAGGCCGGACACCGAGACGTTCCGGCTCGTAGCCGCGCGTGGGGTGGCTGTCGATCCGGCAGTCGGTTAGGGGTGCCTGTTCGAATCTCCGCTTTGAGTGGCTGCGTGAGCGAGCCGTAGGTGGTCCCAGTTGGTGGCGTTGCCCATTGCGACGAGGCCGAGTTTCTGTTCTGAGTAGATGCGCATGGTGTTGAAGAAGCCGCCGCCCCCGCCGAGATGCTCCCAGTAGTGGCGGGCGTTCGGTGGATCGCTGCGTCGGCGATACCACCCGAGCCCGACATCGAGTTTGCGTCCGTGGGCGGTTGTTTGTTGCATCGCTAGGACTGCATGCTCAGACAGGACATCGGGGTGCGCTTGGGGCTCGACGTGCAGGGAGAGGAAGCGCGCCGCGTCAGTCACGGTGCCGATCAGGCCTCTGTAGGGGGCGCCTTGGACGCAGAAGCGCGACAGCGCCCAGAACCTGCCGACGCGATGGTCGAAGATTCCGGCCGGAGTCATCAGGCGCAGCAGGGGCGTGGAGATGTCGAACCTGGGGTGATACCCGGTGGCGGCGCGCGGCGTCATGTCTGCCCGGTAGGTGAAGTCGGTCGTGGTCATGCCGAGCGGCTCGAGGATCTGGGCGCGCACGTATTCGACGTACGGCGCTCCGCTTGCTGCCTGGATCACTTCCCCGAGGACGAGATAGCCGAGGTTCGAGTAGCTTGCGCGCTCGCCGGGCTCGCCCCGCAGCCGGGAGTGCTTTTTCAGCAACCGGGCAGTGAGAGCATCGAGATCCTCCGGGGAAGCGTCGGCGTGGCGCACCCAGCCAATCGGGATCGGGTTCGCCAAGCCGGCGCTGTGGCTAAGTAGGTGTCGAATCGTCACGCGGTCGCCACCCCCGCGCCGCGGGAACTCCGGAACAAGGCTCTTGACGGGGCTGTCTAGGTCCAGTTGCCCGCGGTCAGCCAGCTTCAGGACGGCGGTCGCGGTCACCAGCTTGGTCATCGAGAACCACAGGTAGACCGTGTCCGCATCTGCAGGGTTGGCCGCCTCGATATCCGCCAGTCCGAACCCTTCGCTCCAGAGGGCTCCGGGTTTGACAACGGCCACCGAGAGTCCTGGAGGACGTTGCTGACCGCCCAGCTCCGCCGCGATCTCGCTGCACCCTCGAACGGCGAGTGCGATATCGGGCGCCACGTCGGTCTAGCCGGCACAGATCCGGAACACGGGGTATCGCTCGGCGATCTGCTCGAACTGCTCCAGTGGCGCGCTCTGATCGATCGGAAAGTGGGCGCGCGCGCCAGGAGCCACCTCGAGGTACTGCCGCAAGATCGGGGCACGCATGCTCGGATCGACCTCTTCGAGCACGACGTCCTCGCGTCGGCCGTGCCGCAACGCGGCCTTGCCTCCAGCCGCACGAACGTTGCGGATCCAGTTCGCCTCCTTGCCCAGCATCGCCACGAGATACCGCTGTCCGTCGTACTCCGCAATCACCACAGGGAACGCAAGGCGCCGGCCGGTGCGACGCCCGCGGACCTCCAGCCTGGCCAGGCGGTTCGGTCCGATTCCCGCCGCCGCGAGCGCAGCGGTGCCACGATTCAGCAGCGCCGCCACCCGGTTGGGACGCTTGCGGCTGTACATCCATCGCCTCGAAGCCTCCTTCACCTGGGCCATCACGAGCCTCCAGTCCGACTAAGCAACGCGACGGATCCTTCCGTGCCAAATCAGGACGGACATCCGGATGACACCCGGATCTCAGCTGCCGCGAACTACGCGAGCGAGACCTGCCGTCAAGACGGCCAGGTAACAACTCGCGCTCCGGCCGGTCCTCCTCCGCGCAGGAGGGAGGGAACCCGCTCGATAGCTCCTGCTCCGCGATTGTGAAACAGCAGCATCTCCACAACGCCCGGTGTTGGTGGCCCTGCTCACCAGCGGCAGCCAGCGGCGACCGTTCCGCATTCCCTGGCAGGGGAGAAGCTTGGCAGCGAAGGCTCCGGCACCCCCTGGTTGTGCGCGGCGCCGGCAAGACGACACGCGTCGTGTGTCTACACCCATGACTGCTTACTCGCCGGGGCTCAGAAGCAGTCCGACAATGAGCGGCGGGAGAAAGTACGCGAGCAGCACGTAGGCCACAGGTAGCCCTTCTCGAGGTGCCAGCCCTCGAGAATCTCGTGGACGGGGCGACGGATGATGAAGCTGCCGATCCATTCGAATGCCAGCACCATCAGCAGCCAATAGGTTCCGGCGAGCAGGTACTCGGGCACGGAATCGATCTTGGCCCACCTCACCAGGACATACGCGAACCCGAAGATGTAGACGATCCGCGTCGTCATGCCGATCCGGTGCGCTCGCAGCTCCCCAACCCTGGGCGCATACACCCGATTCATGAGCACGAAGTAGTTGACCGCTGAGACGGCGATCTCGATGAACCACACCCTGAACGTGATCATCAGCAGGTGCGTGTTCATCGAAGGCCTCGCGATGATGACCGTGGCTGACCCGGTCGAAGTCGATCGCTACGGCGCCGACTGCGATACCGTCCGCGCCCGTGTCGCGAGGTCACGCGCCGTTCGCGGTGTTCAACCGTACTGCCAATCCCGTCGTGAAGGTGATTCTCAGCTCGCCTTTGCATCCGCTGTTGAGCCGGGGTCTGGCCCTGATCACCGTCACGGGATCACGGAGCGGGCGGCGCTACACGTTCCCGGTCGGCTACCGCCAGGAAGGGGACCGGGTGACCGTCAACGTCGGCTGGCCCGAGCGCAAGCGCTGGTGGCGCAACCTCAGATATGGAGGCACGGTGGAAATGCGGATCCGCGGGCACCGACACTCCGGCCAGGCACAGTCCCACGGCGACGAGCGAGCAGGCGTGACGGTCGAGGTTCAGCTCGACCCGGAAGTCTCGCGCTGACCGCTGATCCCCAACCGCTGCGGCAAAGTGACGAGCCTCCCCGGCCAGCCCAAGCTAAGTCGTCCTTCACGGCGCAGCGGAAACGCGGAACGGTCGACTTCGGTCGCCGGTAGCTCTCCCTCTCGAACGGCCCCGGGACGCTTGATCCGACTCGCCGCACGCCTGCCACGCGAGGTGATGCAAACCCGATTCGGTCGGTCGCAAGCCGCACACGCATCGGGTGGCGACTCGAGAGACCCGCTCCGTTGTCGGCACGGGCATATCGTGTTCCGCGGTCGCGTTACTGGACACGGCACGACAGCGAGTACGTGTGGCAAGGCCCGGCGCTCAAGCTGTATGCGAATCGTTCCGCACGCAAACCCGCCGGGCGCCCGTCTCCGGCGCTCGTGGGGTTGCACTGCGGGCATGCGCCCGGTGGCTAGCGGATCATTGTGCGCGACCGTCATGATCAACTGGACTCAACCGAGAGGTGATTCACGATGACGACGAAGCGAGCCGTAGCAACGACTGGTGGCCACGCCCCCGGCGCTCTGCGCGGGTGGTGTCGGTCGTGATCGTCGCGGTCGGTTGCGCGCTGGTCGCCACCGTGTGAGCGCCCGCAACGAGCTTCGGTTCGACCACGCCCGGTCTGCTCGACGTCGAACCTGAGCTCGACCTCGTAGGGACGTTGGGAGCGGCCGGAGCGCGAGATTGGGATTCACACAGCGGAATGTGGGATCGCAACCATGTCACCTGAAGTGCTACCCGAGGGTCGCGCTGCTGGGCAGCAGCGCCCCGGCGCTGCAAGTGACCGTGGGTCGGGTAAGGGGTCAAGCGCGAGCAGTCGTCCTTGGCCCATGGCAGCGCTCGTTCTTCACCTTTCAGGTCGAGTCCATCGAACCATGCCCCCGCCGGGATCTTCCCCCACCGGCCCTCGAGTGGTGCCGCCAGACAACGCGCAGGGGCTGCGGATCTACCGGCCGTTTGGCGAGTGCGCCGGTGACCGGCACGCTGTGACGTCGGTACGCGCCAAGCTCGGCAGCTTGTAGCGAGCGCAGCGAGCCAAAGGCTCCAGCGACCCTCGCGTCATCACCGTCGGGCCGATATGGGGCAGCGACTCAGGCGCGTTCTTGTGGGCGGCGGGTGCCGAGCGCAGGTAGTTGGTGGTTGCGCTGCGAAAGCGGCACCGCCACGTCGTGTTGGGCTGCGATCGCAAGCAGCTTCCTGAGCGCGGGCGCCACGCCGATCGGAGGGATCGGCACTTCGATCTCGACCGTGCCCGTCGCTTGATCGACGATCCGCATCGGGTCCAGCTGCTCGAACAGCTCCATCATCTCCCGGTTTGTGGCCAGCATCAGCGCTGTGAAGGTGGTGATGCCCTCCGCGCGCGCACGGCCGCTGAGCATCTCGAGCAGGAGGGTGCCAACGCCCCTTGCTTGCCAGTCATCGATCACGGTCACTGCAACCTCGGCCATATGGGGCCGCTCGCAATCGCGGACATAGCGCGCCACGCCGACCCCTTCGCCGGTCGCCTCGTCGAGCGCGATCATCGCCTCGTGGTCGTGATGGTCGATCTCTGTCAGATAGCGCACCATCGGCTCGCTCAGCTCGGGCATCGGCGCAAGAAACCGCCGATACCGGGACTCCGGACTCAGCCGCTCAAAGCCTCGCAACAGCAGTTGCCTATCGGTCCGGTGGCCCTGCCGGATCCGAATCCGCGAACCATCGCGCAAGGTGATCGGCGCACCCAGGGTCCGGAGTTCATTGGCAGAGGGGGTAGATGACATCGCTGGGCCTGGGCTCGACGCGGTCAACCTCCCCGCATCCAGACACGACACCACGCTACGTCTGAACAGCGAGGACGGCATCCGGGCATCCCACCGCTGTCAGACAGCTAATTACCGATGTGACGGCCGACATCGAAGCCGCCGTCATATCTGCGATCGTGCGGCCATGCTCGGCGAGGTGAGCGCGGTGCTGATCGACCTCGATGGCGTGCTGTACGTGGAAGAGGAGCCGATCGACGGGGCTATCGAGGCGGTCAAACGGCTTCGTGCTCGAGAATTGGCGATGCGGTTCGTGACCAATACGACAGCTCGCTCGCGCGATCGTACGATCGCGAAGCTGGGCCGCCTGGGCTTCTCGGTGGCGGCGCGCGAGCTCGTGACTCCCGCCGCCCTGGCGCTGCGCTATTGCCGCCAGCGCGGGCACCAACGCGTCGCCCTCGTCATGAACGAAGAGGTGAAGCGCGACTTCGCCGCGCTCGAAGAGGCCAGCGAACGTGCCCAGGCAGTGATCATCGGAGACCTCGGCCCCGCGTTTGGATACGACGTGCTCAACCACGCGTTCCGCTGCGTGATGGACGGCGCGGAGCTGATCGCGCTTCAGAAGAACCGCTACTGGCTGCGCGCCGATGGGCTATCCCTGGACGTTGGCCCATTCGTGGCCGCGATCGAGTACGCGACCAGCAGCGAGGCATACGTCGTCGGCAAGCCATCGCGCGGTTTCTTCGACCAGGTTCTCCAGGATCTCGGACTGGACGCGACTGCAGCAGCGATGGTCGGCGACGACATCGAGTCTGACATCGAGGGGGCGCTACGTGCAGGGCTTCGGGCGATCCTTGTGCGAACGGGCAAGTATCGCGAGGAGCGCGTGCGCGAGTTGGGCATCCACCCGACTGCGGTGATTGACTCGATCGCCGACCTGCCCGGCCTCCTGGGCTGCTGACGAGCGCGGATCCGCCC
>Ga0207693_10002363_pt1 | contig 16386 bp, 11 predicted proteins | sample LARL81metaG_FD_184347 | JGI IMG/M metagenome (GOLD analysis project Ga0207693, IMG submission 184347) | Corn, switchgrass and miscanthus rhizosphere microbial communities from Kellogg Biological Station, Michigan, USA - LAR L8-1 metaG... | ecosystem: Host-associated > Plants > Roots >...
GCGAACGTCTCCCGGTGGCGCCGCCGCCGCCGGGAGGTTCTGGTGAGCGATACCGGCTTGGTCACCGACCCGCCGCCAGTCGAGGACGCCGCCAGTTCGGTCGATCCGCGGATCATGGCGGCGCTGCTGCGGCTGTCTGTCCGGCAACGTCAGGTGGTTGCCCTGCGCCTGTTCCTCGACCTCGACACCGACCGCGCCGCGGAGGTGCTCGGTATCGCGCCCGGCACCGTCCAGGCTCATCTGGGTCGCGCTATCGCAGCGCTGCGCGATGAGCTCATGCCCCAACGACACCAGGAGGGCCTCCCATCATGAACGACGATGAATTGCTCACAGTAGTGAGAGAACAGCGAGCTAAGGTCACGATGACCGTGCCGGTGGAGCAGATCATCCGGCGTGGCCGCGCGGTCCGCTCCCGCCGTCGAGTTTCCGGCCTGGCCATGCTGGCCGCTGCCGTGTTTGCGCTGACCGCACTGCTGCTCTCCAGTAGCCAGCCGTTTAGCCATAAGCTCGGCATTCAGCTGGCGGCCTGGACGGTCGTAAAGCAGGCCGATGGCACGGTCGATGTCACCATCCGCGAACTGCGCGATCCGGCCGGACTGCAGCACAAACTGCGCGCCGATGGCGTACCGGCCAGCGTTATCTTCGGCGACCAGCCGAACGTCCAGTCAAACCCTTGCCAGTCATACGGTCACCCAGACCTGCTGTCGAACGTGGTCACGTTCTCCACGACGCCGGGGCAGCCTCAAGGCGACGCAATCGCCATGGTCATCCACCCCTCGGCCCTCTCCAGCGCCGCCGGTGTACAGATCATCACCAACCAGACCCGCGTTGGCGTCCACCTGGTGACCGCTAGCCAGGGATGCACCGGCTGAGCCCGTCGGCCCGCCGCACTAAGGCGGTCCACGTCGCGCGCATTCAGCGTCGCCTTCGCAAAGCGGCAGCGGTGAACCACCGATGCGACGCGCCCGAGACACCCGGTCCGGACGCGCACAGGAGGCGCGGGGCGGCGTGCCGTTGCCCACCCTGTTCCCGTGCACGAACGCCGCGACCAACGACACTGACCCCCGCGAGCGCCACGTCCGCGCTCGCCCAAGACCGGGCGCGAAGACTTACGTAGACCGCCGCGTGCGTGGCTCCTGCTTGTCGCCCCTTGCGGCCACGACCGACCGGCTCCTGCTCCGAGCGCTCGCCGGCCACAACGAGCCGCCACATCACGGCTCGCGGCGGCCCGCTCGCGCCCTGTGGTTCTGGGGAGCAGCAGCCGCGCGGCCGTCCGACTTTGGCTCGGAAACGAGCCCACGACAGCAGGGAGCTAGACGGCGGTGCGCGCCTGGCCCGGATGGAAAGGCCACTCCTTAGAGTGGCGACACCGGCCGTCGCTGGACAGCGTGATGATCCGCAGATCGCGATAGGTGCGCTGCGGCGGATATCCGTAGACGACCGCGAGACGAGCCACCGCAGTATCCCCTCAGTCGCCACGATCTTCGAGGTGAGCGTGAATATTCGTCTGGACCTTCGCGCTCGTCTTCCCTGAACCGAGCGATCGCCTCGAACTCCCTCGAGCGGCTCGTCGAACGGTGCCGCCTGGTAGATCGCCTCCTCGGTGAACAGCCGTTCAAGTGGTGCTGTGCCTTCCGTACGCCAAGCCGCCTCATAGGCCGCGATCCAGTCAGCGAACCGGTTGCTCACGCCGCGGACTGTAGTGGCCCGGCCCCGGACACCCTCCAGCGCACCGCACCGCCCCTGTCGCGTCGTCGCCGCCCAGGGCACAGCCGCGGGCCGACGCTCCGGCTGGCCGAGAACCCAGAGGAGAACCGCTTGCCGCGGCGGCAGGCGGGGGCAAGCGTGGCTGGTGGTGCCGGCGTCTCTTGCGAGCGTGATCCGCACGTGGGATCTTCGATGAATGGTGTTCGAGCGTTTTGCAGCTGGAGGGGAGGAAAGGTGAACCGTCTGATCGCCGGCATAGGTATCACCGTCGTTCTTGGAGGCGCGCTGGCCCGGGTGCTCTTGGGGCCGTCCAGCGGGCAGGCCCAGCTCAGCCGAGCCGTGTCGGCGGTGCATTGCCCGGCCGGCGCCAAGGGGCTGCCAGCAGCGGCCGTCGCCCGGGCCGCCGATCGAGCCCTCGTCGAAGCGCCGCAGCTCTACCCCGGTCTCGGTGCGGCGATGGTCACGCAGTCTGCTCTGGCCCGCTACGCGGACGCCCGCGGCAGCGAGGTCAGACATCAGTGCGGGCGGCGCGCCTTCGACCGGACCGTAGTCGTACAGCTGCTATTTCCGAAGGAACTCCCGAGCGCCTCGCTCTCGCAGGGAGTCGTCTTTGTGTCGCGTTTCGCGACCGGCTACCGCGTGTGGAAGATGGCCCACTAATACGCCGTGGCGCTCGAGTCACGGATCGTTCGCTAGCGGGCGCCCAGCAACCCCGGCGGTTCACGATCGCTCCCCACGCGGGCTCGCCACTGCGCTGTCCCCCTTCGTCTGCCCACTCCAGCCGATCCGAGTACCGCGAGATTGCTGAGGGGAGATTGCTGGCTTCTGCATCGTCGCCATCTGGGGAGTCAGCCGCAGGCTTGGTGGCGTCCCAGAGCCGCGACCGCAGGCTTCTAATCTGGCCTGCGCCGGAGCCGGAGCGGGAGGAGTGTCGTTCGGCTCGTCCCTGGCCCATCTCGTGGCCGGTGGTCGTGGTTCTCGTGGCCACGGCAGATTCGGGTGAACTGCTGGTTTGATCAGATTACTTGCTGGAGGGCTGCAAACAGGTCAGTCACCTCAGGCTCCATAACCGCGCGTTGCGAAACGTCTCCGGCCGCTCAGTCCGATGCGTCTCACGTGAGCCCTCGACCTTCGCCCCGCATCGCGGCCTTGACCATCCCTTGCCGGCGAGCTCGCGGCGTCACCCGGCTTGGAGCGCGCCGCCTCCCCCACGCGACCAGGGAAGGCGCCGGCGGGCGACGCTCGCTATCCGGTTACGTGCGGAGGTGGTGGTGCGGCAAGCTTTCGCCTTGCCAGGACCTTCACGGGGGCCCTGACCATCTTGATGACCGGCGGGGTGCCCGTCACCTTGCCAGGCACGTCGGGGACCTGCGCGCCGGGGGGCGTCGCTGGGGGCGTAATCACCGGCGGGGTCGTCGTCACCGGCGGGGCCACCGGCGTTTCGTCGACGATGTTGTCGACCGTGCCCGGCGGCGCGTTCGCATCGACGCGCAGCACGAGGTGGAAGCTCACGCGCTGGCCGGGCCCGAGACGTTGGATCAGGAGGCAGCGCCGGCGTCCGAGGCGACGAAGCTTGCGGTCGGCGCTCACGAACGTCATCTCGCGCGGGATGTGATCGCAGACCAGAACGTTGCGCTCGCTAAGGCGGCCACGGTTGCGGACGCTGATCCGGTAGCCCACGAGGCCGCCGGCGATCACGGTCGGCGAGTCAGCCGTCTTCTCGATGGGTAGGTCACAACCTGGCGGACCAGGGGCGGCGGTGGTGGTAGTCACATTGTCGAATAGGTAACCACCGCCGAGCAGGCTAAGGCGATTGCCATCGCGGTTGCCAGAGAGCAACAACAAGCGGTCGCTGATCGGCACGTCCTGATTGGTGGCTCGGTAGAAATCCTCCCAAGTCGTGAAGCACTGGCCAACATCGTGACCATCGATCAAAATCCGCACCAGATCGTTGCCCGGGCCAGGATTCAGCTTCATCCAGAACTTGATCGTGTGGGGCACGTCACGAGGCAGCACGCCCAGGTCATACCCCACGAAGTGGCCGTCTGGGGTGTCATAAAGAGAGACGTCGATGCCGTTGCCGCACGGCTCGTCCTGGACGCACCCGCTATCCGTCGTATTGATGTCTTCCAGGCCGATGTAGGACATCCGTCCGCCCTCGCCATTGTCGGGGCTGAGGGATATCAGGAGCCGAGGCTGCACCTGGTTGGGATGAACGGAAATGAACGAGAACTGGGCGGTGTATACCTTGTTGGTCTCACTCTCGCCGGCGGCGTCTGTTGTCGGCGCGGAATAGGTCTGGAAGTGGAACTCGGGAGGGCTTGTCGTCGGGCCCGTGCCGTATGCATTTGAAATGCGCAACGATTGGCTACCGAATTCAGGCGGAGCGCCACTATTAGCGACAACTTGCTGGTCATACCCCGCCGGCAGAGAGGGGATGTTGCCAGGGATCGCGCTCTTCCAGCCATCCTGGCCATTGACAGTCCAACACGACATGAACTGGGGCGGCGCCAACACCGGCGGCGCCGGGGGCAGACCACAGCTGCGGAAGGGAGGGGCCTCAAAGTTCGTCGTGACGGTATCCGCCAACGCGACTCCGCATAAAGCCAGAGCGAGGCTCGCGACGGTGGCGAACAATCCCACGAGCGCCATACGCGGCAGGACAGGACGGTCAAGCCCGTTTGGACGGCGCACAGCGACCACCTCCCGTGACAACGTCGCGGGATCCGAGGCGGAACCCGCATCTGAGGGCGACCCTACCGCCTGGCGTGTGGCAGCGGCAATCGTGCAAGCACCACTACAGTGATCCGTGTGCACACGGCGTGTGCGCCGCGGTGGCGGCCCCCTCGCACGGCAGTCGGACTCAGGCCACGTGCACTGGAAAAACCGGCAGCGCCGCCGCCCCGATCGTGCGGATCAGCCAGTCGATCAACGTATTGTCGACTCGTATGCAGCCATGGCTGCTGGCACCCCAACGGGTCGAGCAGACTCGCGCGGCCGCGGCCATGAATACCGACCGTGCCGTCGCCGCCGTCAAATTGCTGCAGTGCGTCCCTACGGGCGGTCAGCGGCAGGATCCAAGAGCCAAGAAACGCGTTCGGCGAGGAGGGCCAGGCGCCGATGATCGTGCCACCAGCAGCCCTGACTCCCGCGCTAGCCTGGCGAAATCGCACGAGCATGGGGGGCATGGCGATGCGCGAGACATGCCCGTCCACTGGAACGACCTCATCGGTGGACTCGGCTCAACCTTTACTTCTGGCTTGTCGCCTGAGCAGCCACGAGCTCGAGATTGCTGCTTAAGGCGTGGGAGGAGCCACGCTCGCGCTGGCTCCCGACGGCCGACGCAGACCCGCCTTCGTTGTCGTACGGGCATCTCGTCTCGGAGAGTCCACGGACCCTGCTCGGCGCGGTTAGCAAGGCTCGGCGGCCATCGGCCGCCGCCGGCGGAGGCGCGGCGGCCGTCTCGGCCTCGCAGCTGGCGAGGAGCGGGACGCGACCCAGCTCGAGGTTGCGTCCCGCTTTGGTTTGTGCGCGGGTACCACGGTGGTGGCGGGTCGCTCAGCCGTCCGGTCTCTCGGGTTACACCGAAACCGTGACGTGTAGGTACGTCGCGGGAATCGACGTCGCTGTGCTGCTGCCGCTGGCGTTCTGCTCGCTAGCCAGTGCCTCCAGTTCGCTTTGCAGCTCGCCCTCCAGGCCGCTGGCCTTGGCGGCGTCGAAGGCGTTCATGGTCGGGCCGTAGTAGGACCTGAACCGGCCGACGAACTCGGCCGGCGTGCCTGGGAAGTTGAATGTGTAGGTGGCTCTCTGGCAGGAGATCCTGTCCGCGGCTATGCCCGCCTGCGCGAATCGCTGGACGACGTTGTCCTCCACTCCCCATGTGACCGGGCTGATGAAGCCGTTGGGTGGGGGCGGCGAATAGGCGGCGCTGATCCTGAGGAGCTGGGCGACGAACGTCTGGTCGTTGGCGATCCAGTTGCCCATGACGATCCGTCCGCCCGGGCGCGTGACCCGCACGATTTCCTTCGCGACGTCGAACGGCCGAGGCGCGAACATCGCCCCGAAGATGCTGATGACGAGGTCGAACTGGTCGTCTTCGAGCTCGTGCAGATCGGTCGCATCGCCCTCCTGAAACCGGCAATTCGCGAGTCCAAGTTTCTTCGCTTGGGCATTGCCGGCGTCGATGAGGTTGCTTGCGATGTCGACGCCCAGTACGTTCGCCCCGAGTTTGGCCGCGGGCAGCGCGGTGGTTCCGTCGCCGCATCCGAGGTCCAGAACCTCCAGCAAGGCGCTGATCCCAAGCTGATGGACGAGCGCCTCCCCGCTCTCTCTCATGGTTGCGGCGATTCGGGTGAAGTCGCCCTTTTCCCATAGTGCCTTGTTCGGATTGGTGATGGTGACGGTGTCGGGATTCACTGACTTCCTCCAGGATTTCGTGTTTGGACCGGCTCCCGCCATCAGGCGTGGCCGAGGCTGACGTTTGGGAGTAGCTTGTTGAGTGGCCTTGGCAGATTCAGCTGCTTCGCCGCGAGGGACGCACCAGAGCAGCCAGGCTGTGGGGGCTACTCGGACTCCAGCGAACGCCTCAGCGACCTAACGGTTCGCGTCCGCTCACTCCGTGCCAACAGGGCCGCGACGGGCTTCATCAATCGCATCAAGCCGAAGAGCTCACCCTCCGCGACGTGATGAACGATCGTCCTGTCCCGGTCCGCTTCGAGGAAGTACTCGGGTCTCGCCTCCATCAGCTCGAAGCCGAACCAGCGCAGCGTCTCGCGGAACGCGATCCGCGTCGGCGGCTGGTAGTCGGTTATTTGACCGCGAAAGGTGCCCATTCTCGTGGCATCCAAGTACGCGGTTCCGGGGCCCAGGGGGCCGTCAGAGGTTTGGCCGGACCGGCGGAACATGCCCATACGGCGCATCCATCTTCCGTAACCATCTAGATCCGCCAATCGCGCGAACACGTCGCCGATGGGCCGGTCGATGGTCGTGCGCGCCTCGTATCGAACCGTGCTGGTACCGGTCTTCTTCACGCGCTCATCGCGCCGCGCACCTACGACCGCGACGCGACTTGTGGCGGTCCGGCGCGCGGGGCTGGGGTGTGTCGCGTTCGTGTGGGTGGTGCTCATGTCGGGGTCCTTTCGGAGCGTAATTAGCACGACCGGTCGGTCGTTGACGTTGGAGAATACGACCGGTCGTGCTAACTTGTCAAGAGATGGCCGCGAAAACCACAAAGACATCCGCCGCCGCGCCGGCCCGCCGCGCGCGGTCCGATGGTGAGCGCAGCCGGGCGGCGATCCTGCACGAGGCGGCCAGACTGGCGACCGTCGATGGCCTCGACGGACTCTCGCTCGCGCACCTGGCCAACGCTGTCGGCATGAGCAAGAGCGGGCTATTCGCGCACTTCCGCTCCAAGCAAGAACTGCAGCTGGCCACGGTCGACGCGGCCAGCGCGATCTTCGACGAGCAGGTGATCGAGCCCGCGGTCGCGGTGCGGCCCGGCGTCGCCCGCCTGAGAGCCTACGTCGAGCGGTTCCTCGGCCACGTCGAGGAGGGCGTGTTCCCCGGCGGATGCTTCTTCGTCTCCGCCGTCAGCGAGCTCGACTCCCATCCGGGCCCCGTGCGCGACGGCGCGATGGCATTCAGCCAGCGCTGGCTCGGGCTCCTTGCCGCGGAGGTGGCCGCCGCGCAGGCGGCCGGAGAGCTCGATCCCAGCGCCGACCCGCCGCAGATCGCCTTCGAGCTCAACGCCTACATGGTCCTCGGCAACATGCAGTTCGTCGCTACCGCCAATCCGTCCGCCCTCGACCGCGTTCGCCGCGCCGTCGAGAACCGCCTCGCCACGCTCGCGCCACACGCTAAAAACAAGCGCGGGCGGCCGAACTGACGCACCGCCCGAATGCACATGCGCCAAGGCAATCGTACGGCCTTCGATCTGACGCGGCGCACAAGTTCACGACCGCTCCCGCCGCAGCACCCTCCACCTAATCTAAGACGTCCGCGCGCCGAATAGCAGCCGCGGAGTTAAGCCCAAGCGAACGCATCGCGCGACGGGCCATGGCTCTCACCGAACCGTGTCCCGGAAAAGTTGGCGGAGACCTGCCTTCCTGACGCCACGGCATCCACAACGAACGAGGGCGGTCCCTCCTCTGCGCGGCAAGCACAGCCGTCGCCGCCGCTGGGTCGGCGGCGTGACCTCGCTGGTCGCGCTCGTGGCGAATACGGGGGCTGTGCCGCCCAGGCGCGAGACACCTGCATTGCTGTCCCGTCGCCAATTGACCACGAAGAGCGCGGCGAGCGTGCGCCGCGCCCGCAGCGCGCTCTTGACTTTCGGATTCTCAGGCGCGAGCAGCGCTCTCCCGACCGACACCCCGCTGCTGGTGCTCGTCCGTGGCGAAAGCTGCCAGGAGCCGCACGGGACGCCCGCATTCGTCGGACAGCGCGAGCTGTGGGTGTGCCGTTAGACGATGGTCTACTGGTTTGACTGACGCGACGGATCCTACGGTCCGCCGTGTCAGCGAGCCGCCGCAGGACCCGCGGCGCACGGTTGGGCTTCTGCGGGTCGCGGCGCTCGCCGCGCTGCCATTCACGATCGGTGAACGGAGCGTGCGGCCTCTCGAGGTCCGTTCAGGCCGTGGCGGAGAGCTCATCCCGGCGATGACGCTGAGATCGTCGTGGGTTACCGTCGCTGTGTGGCCCGACCGGAGGACGCTCTAGCTGCGATTCCGCTTGAGACTCGGCATTTCGAGGATCTTGGGCATTACCTGTTCGAGCCGATGGTCGAGCGCCTGTCCGAGGCCGAGCAGCACGCCGGTGAGCTGCTGGATGGAAGGACGGTTTGGGAGGTCAACTCCACCGCGGTCGGCGGTGGAGTTGCGGAGATGGGTCGTACGCTGCTGCCGTATTGGAGAGGCGCGGGGATCGACGTGCGGTGGATGGTGATACGTGGTTCTGCCGAGTTCTTCCGGGTGACCAAGCGCCTTCACAACCAGCTGCATGGCCAGCCAGGCGATGGTGGCGTTCTCGGGATCGACGAGCTCGCGACCCTCGACCGGGCTGCTGACTACCACGCCGGGGCGCTAGCGTCCGTGCTCAGCCCCGGAGACGTGGTCGTGCTGAACGACCCCCAGACGGCAACTATGTCGGTGCCGCTCCAGCGGGCTGGCGCGCACGTCATTTGGCGCTGCCACATCGGCACCGACCATGGCAACGAGATGTCTCGGAACGCGTGGAGCTGCCTGAGGCCTCGCCTCTCCGGCGTCGATCGCTTCGTCTTTAGCCGTTACGCCTTCCTGCCGGAGTGGTTGCGCGGGCCGGAGACAGCGATCGTGACGCCGGCGATCGACCCGGCGTCGACGAAGAATCGGCCGATGTCAGATGGCGCCGCCCGCGCGATCCTGCAGCACCTTGGTCTCGCCGCCGGAGTCTCGACCGCCATCCCGAGCTACGTCTGCACGGATGGGTCGACGGCAACGCTCGCCGCGCGTCCCACGGTCCTGGACTCCGACGGAGCACCGGACTGGAGCCGCGAGCCGGTCGTCGTCTCGCTGGCTCGGTGGGACCGCATCAAGGACCCGCTCGGGATCCTTGATGGCTTCCTCGAGCGGGTGTTAGGGGCGACCGATGCGCACTTCCTGCTCGCGGGCCCCGACCCCGACGAGGTCGCCGATGATCCCGACGCAGCGGCCGTGCTGGCTGACGTCCGCGAACGCTGGCGGCGATTGGCGCCCCTGGCGCGCGGGCGGGTTCATCTCGTCTGCCTCCCGCTCATGCCGCCCGATGCGAACGGCGCGATGGTCAACGCGATCCAGCGCCAAGCCGCGGTCGTGGTCAAGAAGAGCCTGCAGGAGGGGTTCGGCCTCGGCGTGACTGAGGCGATGTGGAAGGCCCGTCCCGTCGTCGCGAGCGCAGTCGGCGGTCATCTCGAGCAGATCGAACATCTGCACAGTGGACTGCTAGTCGAGAACCCTGCTGACGTCGCAGCGTTCGGCGATGCGATCGTCAAGCTGCTGCGTGAACCGTCTCTGGCCGCCCGACTCGGCCAGACCGGGCGCGAACGGGTCCGCGCCCTCTATCTCAACGACTTGCACTTCCTGCGCTGGGTCGAGGTCCTCGGCCCGGCGCTCGAGCAGCGTGTGACTGCCACCAGGCCCGAGGGCCCTGCGGGGGGCGAGCCGGAGCAAGCAGCGCTCGATGCCGGAGAGCTCTATCTGGCCGACCACGACCATCTGACCGGCCTGTGGAACCGCAGGCGCTTCGAGGAGGAACTCGACCGGCTCGTCGCCCGCTCACGGCGTGACAACGAGCGCCTAGCGCTTCTCTCCATTGACGTGGACCGATACCGCGATGTGATCCACCGGCACGGCGCGGGCGCCGCGGAGGGACTGATTCAAAGCATCTCGCACATACTCGCGAAGCGCCTTCGACCGAACAAGACCCTGGCTCGCATGGGAGGCGACGAGTTCGCCGCTGTGCTCCCCGGCGCGACGCCTCAGCTCGTCCGGAGCCTGGCCGAGGAACTCTGCAGGGCCGTGCGCGAGCAGTCACACGCCACCGGCTCCAGCCGGGTTCACGCCACCGTCAGCATCGGTGGCGTCTTCGTCGACGCGGGCACGCCGACGCACCACGCCGCGCTGCTCGCCGCCGACACCGCTCTCTACGAGGCCAAGGCCGCGGGCGGCGACTGCGCCATCCTGCACGAGTCCTCGCGAGGCGCGTAGGCGAGATCGTCGGCCTGGATGGCCGCCAGTACACGGACTGCTTGACGCCGGGGCACGAGACCCGTGCTGAGCTCGAGAGGCTGCCCGAGCGCCTTCCCGGGCTGCGGGTCAGCGCGGAGCTGCGCTCGTCTCGCTGACTGGCGGAGCCGCGCGACGCCGAGCGGACGCTCGAGATGCTCAGCGGCTCGGGCTTAGCCTTAGTGGTGGTCGACCCCCAACCCGCGCCCGGCCTGCCCCGAGTCGTCGCGGCCGCGACGCAACATCGCCGTGATGCAAGCGCTCTTGTGGCGCGGCCCGCGACTTGGCAGCACGCGAGATCGCACCCGCACCTCGATCAACGCCGTGATCTACGGGAGCACGATCTGCGGCCAGCCGCCCGTGACAAACTCCGGTGGGGAGCGATCGCAAACGACCGCGAGAAGGCCGAATCTTGAACGTGTTCACAATCGCCTCAAAGAGACGATGAGCTTTGAAGCTCGTGCGAGAAACCAACGCGGCTGCTCGCCGGAGAGAAGCTGAAGGGCCGAGTCGCGCTGGGCGGCCCCGATGAGGTGGCGCACGTGATGGGTCTTCTGTGCGCGGACGCCTGCTCTTGATCTCCGGTCAGGCGTGGGCGCTCAACATCACAGGCGAGGTGTGATGCGCGTTTCGCCGTCCGAGCCGCTGGTTCGGGATGTGCTGCTGCGCGATGGGTGGACGCTGCGGTTGCAGACTCCGACGCCGGTGGACTACGACGAGATCAAGGCGTTCTATGACGGCCTCTCGCCGGAGAGCCGCTACCTCCGCTTCCACGCCTTTACGCGGACTGACACCGTCGCGCGCGCGGACGCGGAGTCCAGTCGCGTTGATCGTCTGGCGCTGCTCGGTCGCCGCAACGACCGGGTGGTGGCTGTAGCGATCTATGACGGGTTGCGCGAGCCCGGCGTCGCGGAGGTTGCGGTTGCGGTGGCTGATGATCATCAGCGCCGGGGGATTGGGACGAGGATGGTCGAGCAGCTCGCGGCGATCGCGGCGGCCCGCGGGATCCACCGCTTCGATGCGGAGGTGATGGCGTCCAATACGCCGATGCTGGGCGTGTTACAGAACGTCGGCTTCGCCGTGCGGCGCCGGGGTTGGGGTGGTGAGCTGACGGTGTCGCTGGACATCACCCCGACGCAGGCGGTGCTAGCGCGGATCGACGAGCGCGACCATGTCGCGTCGGTCGCATCGGTGCGACCGATTCTCGCGCCCTCGTCGGTAGCGGTGGTGGGCGCGGCGGACGCGCCGGGCAATATCGGCCGTGTCGTGCTGGCGAACATCATCGCCGGCGGCTTTCAGGGTGTGGTGACACCGGTCAACCGCGCGGGGGGTGTGGTGTGCTCGATGCAGGCGGCCCGTAGCCTCGCTGAGCTCGAGGTCGCGCCGGAGCTCGTGATCATCACGGCCGCGGGCGACGACGTGCTCGAGTTCGCCGCCGAGGCGGCCGCGACGGGAGCGAGAGCGCTGCTCGTGCTCCCCGCCGGTCCTGAGGACGGCGACGCGGCCCAAGCGCGAGAGGAGCGGCTGCTTGAGATCGTGCGGGGCGGGGGCTTGCGGATGGTCGGGCCGAGCTCCCTGGGGGTCCTGAACACCGCCGCGGAGGTCAGCCTGAACGCGACGTTTGCCGGCGCGAGCGTGCGCGCCGGAGCGCTGGCGATCGGCTCGCCATCGGGCGCGGTCGGGATCGGGCTGCTCGGTCGTGCGGCGTTGCGGCAGTTGGGGGTCTCGATGTTCGCCTCGCTAGGCAGCCGTGCTGACGTGTCAACCAACGATCTGCTCGAGTGCTGGGAGCAGGACGACCGAGCGGGCGCGGTGATCCTGTACGTCGAGACGTTCGGCAATCCGGAGCGCTTCACCCGGATCGCGCGGCGGGTGTCGCGCAAGAAGCCGATCCTTGTGGTCAAGGGCCGTCGACGGGCCGAGCGCGTGCTCAGTGAAGCGCGTTCGCACACGGCCGCAGCGCTGCGCGGAGACGCGGTCATCGACGCGCTCTTGCGACAAGCCGGAGTGCAGCGGTTCCGCGGCGGCGAGGAGCTGTTGGACGCCGCCGATTTCTTTGAGCGTCAGCCGTTGCCGAGCGGGCGGCGGATCGGGATCGTGAGCAACTCCGCGGGCGTGGCGACGCTCGCCGCCGACGCGTGCGCGACGGGCGGGCTGCAGGTGAAAGAGGGAAGCGAAGCGCAGAACCCCCTGGTCTTGGGCATCAATGCCGGACCCGACGAGTACGCCGCGAGGATCCGTGCGCTGCTCGGTGATGCCCGCATCGATGCGCTGATGGTCTTCTACGTCGAGTTTCACGAAAGTGACCCGGAGGCTGTGTTGGAGGCGATCTCTGCGGTCTCGGCGGGGCAGCCCAAGCCGGTGGTGGCATCGGTGCTGCACTCCAACGGCCAGCTGCCCGCGCGCAGCGGTGTGGGCGTGCCTAACTATCTGTTCCCGGAGTCCTGTGCCGCGGTGCTCACGCGCGCGGTCGAACGTCGCGAATGGCTCTCGCGGCCGCTCGGCGAGTCGCCGCTCTATCCCGACCTCGACCGGGCGGCGGCGCGCGCGGTGATCGCTGCATTTCTTGATCGCGCGCCGGCCGGCGGCTGGCTCTCGCTCGCTGACGCGGAGGCTCTGCTGGCCACGCACGGGATCCCGGTCGCCGCCTCGCATCGCTGCCTCGAGCTCGAGCGCGTGATCGCGGTGGCGGCGCAAATCGGCGCTCCGGTGGCGCTCAAGGCGGACTCTGCGGCCCCCACGACTGCGAGCGACATCGACGCCGTGCTGGTCGGGTTGCACGGCGAGTCGGCGCTGCGATCCGGCTGGCTAGAGCTCGAACGACGGGTGCAGGCTGCCGGACGTCAATGGATCGGAGCGATCATCCAGCGCCTCCCGGCGCCAGGCGGCTCGGACGTGCTGGTCGGCGCCGTCAGCGATCCCGATCTCGGCCCAGTGCTGGCGGTCGGCCTCGGCGGTCGCCAGGCCGGCCTCGGCCGAGGGGCTGCGTTTCGCCTGCTGCCGGCAACCGACGCAGAAGCCGACGAGCTGATTGACTCCTCCGAGGGCGTGACCGCTGAGCTCAATGGGTTCCGCGGCAGCGCGCTGCTCGATCGCGAGGCGCTGCGCGAGCTGATCCTGCGCTTCGCCCTCCTGCTCCGGGAGACCCCAGAGGTGGTCGAAGTTGACCTCAACCCCGTCCGGTGCATGACGAGCGGCTGCGTCGTGCTCGACATGCGACTGCGAATCGAGCCCCGCCGCCCCATCGAGCGCATCAGGACCTGGTAAACCGCCCGCGTCGGCACCAACGAGCGGAAGCCCGGGCGCGTCGAACGGCACGCTCACAACCACAGCGTGAAACCGCTCGATCAGCTCGCGCGCGCCGTTCGTAGCTAGCGTCGTCGGCGTCCCGGCGGCGGCAGCCGAAAAAGGTCGCGCTGATGCTCAACCACCTTCTCGCGGCGACCGAGGCGCCACAGGACCGCGGCGAGCACCGCATGTACGGGCGCGCCTCGAAGATCAACCAGAAGCCACCAGTGTCCTCCGCAAACACCCTCCGTCCGAGCGCTCGCTCGTCGGCAGCAACCCCTCCTCGAGCAGCTCGCGCGCCTCCTCAAGACTCGCCGCTGCCTGCGCGAGCAGCACGTACGCGTCAACGCAGTCGGGCCACAGCGCGAGCGCCTCGTGGCGCGCTCCACACGGTGCCGCCCCCTCGCCTCCTCACGCCTCGTAGGTTGAATCCTCGGCGCGATGCCGCCGCTTGGCGGCGTGCAGCTCGGTGCGGCTCGCGATCGCGGCCCGGTCATTCCCTCGGGTGGCGGGTCGGCCCGTCAGCGGGGGAAGCCGTCGCGCGGCCGACCCGCCTCCTAGCCGCGTCCCCCAGACGTCCCGCACGTACGGCCCGAGCGCACGCTCGCTCTTCACCGCGCGGGCGCGAGCTTGGCGCTGACGCGGACAACCGCGCGTCGTCCCGCAGCAAACGTTTCCCGAGAGCAGACTGCGCGCGCCTGCATCGTGACCGTGAGCGAGTGTTCGCGGGGTGGCCTGCATGACGGCCCGTCAAAGGTGCCCTCCAACCGCACATGGGTTACTACGGAGCGCTCCTTCACTGTCGTCCCGATGTCTGGCTCGGTCGCTCGTGCGAGGCTCACGGCATTACCTGCCATCAGCCGTGAAGGGCGGCCCCCATGTCGGATAAACGCAACAACCGGCCGCGACTCCCACCCCGTGGGTTCATCCGGCTGTTCTGGCACGTGCACCGCGGGGTCTATCGCGTCACCGGCGGCCGCGTCGGTCTGTGGCGTCCGACGAACAAGCGGTGGGGCAGCGTGCGACTCACCGCCACCGGGCGTCGCACGGGGAAGGAGCAAAGCGTGATCCTCGGGTACCTCGAAGATGGGCCGAACCTCGTCACGCTGGCGATGAACGGCTGGGCCGAAGGCGAGCCCGTGTGGTGGCTCAACCTCCAAGCCCATCCCGCGGCGAGGGTCGATCTCGCCGACCGGTCGTGCCTGGTCACGGCGAGGGCGGCGGCAGGCGAGGAACGGTCACGCTTGTGGGCCAGGTGGCGGGAGATTGACAAGAACCTGGACGCATACGCGGCGCTCCGATCGTCGGAGACCGCGGTCGTCGTCCTCGAGCCACAGACCACGCGCGTCCGCTGACCGAGGGCTCGCCGCCGCCTGGGGCAGCGGCGGGCTACGGTCCGACAATCGGAGAACACCCCAACCAGCACGGCACGGTACTCCCGATGTGCCGCGCGCCGTGCGCGCATACCGTCGTGGCAAATGCGAGAGCACAAGGCAGCCGCCACGACAGCTGGAGTTCTGTACATCACCGGGACGGTGGCCACTGTCCTCAGCAAGGTCGTCAGCGCTCCCGTGCGTGACGCCGGCGACCCGTTGGCCGCCGCCGCGGAGCACTCCGGTGCGGTCGTGACAGGCGGGCTGCTCGTGCTCGTCATGGGCCTGTCGCTCGCGTTCATCCCTGTCGTTCTCTTCCCGGTGCTGCGCCGGGTGGACGAAGTGTTGGCGATCGGCTACCTGATCCTGCGAGGGGCGGTCGAGACGGTCTGCTACGTCGTCCTCGCGGTCGGCTGGCTGATGCTCGCGCCACTGGGCGAGGTCATGTCGGCAGGACCGGGCACGGCGTCACCGGCGGGCGTGCGTCTGGGCAGCCTCGTGATCGATTCCGACGCCACCAGCGCCGTGCTCACGCTCGTGTTCTGCCTTGGTGCCGTCATGTTCTACGTCCTGCTGTTTCGGTCGCGCATCGTCCCCCGCTGGATCGTGCTGTGGGGTCTCCTGGCGATCCCGTTCTACGTGGCCGCCGACGTGCTCGCGGTGTATGCGGTCATCGGCGTCAACTCCACCGCGCAGAACTTGCTGTTCGTCCCGCTGGGCGTGCAGGAGATGGTGCTGGCGGCCTGGATGATCGCGCGCGGCTTCCGTCCGGCGGCATCCTCGACTGGACGAGAACAGCCTCGTCGCTCCAACAGCCGAGTTCAGCCTCACTCAGTGCGGCCGGTGGTCCGCAGGATGCATGGGCGCAGCGGGCGCGACGAGTCGTGATGCCGCAATGCGGCGCTCGTGGACACCATCTCCTCTCCTATATCTTCGATGCAAAGCGAGCGTCTCCGCAGGTCGAGCCGACACGCTCGCTACGGACGACGAGCGACGGTCTCGTCTGATCGCGCTTTCTGGCAGAGCAGCAGCATGGCGACCACGCTCGCGCGGTTGAGATACGGCCGGACCTCCCTTCATCGCACCACGGGCATCTCGTGGCCGGGGTGGCGCACCTCCCCTTGCGCGGATTCGAGGGCTCCCGTCGCACTCGACCGCCGGGTCGTGACAGTCGGACGCGCAACTGGCGAGGAGCGGGGCGGAGGTTGGTGACCGTGCCTAGACCTGCGGCTTTGTGACCTACGACGGCGACCAGGACAGCTACACGCTGCCCGCCGAGCACG
>Ga0207693_10002364_pt1 | contig 16385 bp, 17 predicted proteins | sample LARL81metaG_FD_184347 | JGI IMG/M metagenome (GOLD analysis project Ga0207693, IMG submission 184347) | Corn, switchgrass and miscanthus rhizosphere microbial communities from Kellogg Biological Station, Michigan, USA - LAR L8-1 metaG... | ecosystem: Host-associated > Plants > Roots >...
AATCAAAAGGGGTATGCTTGCTTGACTTTCCCTTTCTTTTCCATTTGAAGCCCATTGCATCGACCTCGTCAGCAAATGATCTTCCACAAGTCGTGACTCCCCCTAACCCTACTTCACTCCCCGGTGGGTAAATTGTTTGCACCCTTTTACCAGGAGGTATTGTAGGTCCAGTTAACGCCTCGACTTTTGCTAGAATCTTACCTGGTATCTGTGCACCCCAATGAGATAGATCATCTGCTATCTCAAACTTGGTAGGTGCATATTCTATTCCACGAATTTCACCTATGAGCTTTGCAAATTCAGCCATAAAACTACCAGCTTTTCCACTGAAAATCATGTTTAGATCTTCTCGTTGTTGAGCATTTGCTTTCTCATCAAAAAGAGAGCCAAGTTTACTTTCGTTGTTCCATCGCCTGACCAAATATTATCTTTGAATCTACCAAGAGCTAATATATCCAAACCGTCTAGGACAGTTTGACCATAACTACCTTTTTTGATATTATATGCAAAGACACCACCACACTCTTCATAGGTTGGAGTTTGGGCAAATTCACAAGGGCATGGTATATTACACTTACAAACATCAAACCAATCTCCTGAGACTCTCCAGTTAGGAATTTTCTCTTGAGATGGGGCAGTAGTCGCTGTCGCTGTCGCTGTCGCTGCTGCCATATCACTAATCAGTAGATGCTATGATATTTTAGCATTCCCTATGGTTGTTCGCGAGCAAATGCTAACCGTTTGCTATGTTATCATAAAAATGGTATGAAGGAACTTGGTCTAAAATTAATCAACAAGATTTACTTTATATGCTAGACAAAGCTAGTAATATGAAGATAGTTTAGTTGCTTATACAGAGATCTACGGAAAGGCCTCAAGTTTCAAAATGAATATTCTTAAAATAGCTTCTCTTGGAATGCTTGCCTTTGTTACAGCTCTTAGTTTTGTATTAGCTTTATTGGGTAGTAGTCTAGGTATGATAATTGGACCCATTGCATTTATTATTCTAGTGATTATGTTGATACAAGAAAAACGACGAAAGGATAAGGCTTGGTGATTTCCGCGAAAACGAGCCAGCTAATCTCAATTCCTAATAAAGATTAGCTTTATTGATAGACTGTAGATAGGGCTCGTTTCAGACGGAGGCACCGGTAATCTTTTGTTGGATTCATGTTCTTTAGATAATATCATTTCTTGTTGAACACTATAATTTCATGTTATAATACATTCCAATCCATCTATCGATACGTAATACATGAGAGTACTGGCAAATTTGTATGGATAGACATCATTGATTGTTGCCTTAAGGTTTACCCGAGTCGGGAGTTGCTTAATCTATTCCCGAAATATTTCTAACGTGAACTTACAAGACTTGATCACGAATTAATTTGTCTAAAGATGTGATCTAGGCTGTACGTATGACGGCGAATCTATAAACTACATTGGCTTAAAGGTCTGAACAATTCCTGTCAAAGACATATAAGATGTTAATGTGTTCTTATTTAATCTACAATAACTGCAAAGTCCATATAATCATGATATCGACGATTCAATCACGCGGTCTTTATTTCATGGGATTCAGGTTCGGCGAAACGGCCTGGTGCATAGATAAATATTTTTTTCTACAATTAATGCTAGAGTCCAATAACAAGCGTTCGATTCTGTTCGCTCCTTTTTAGAAAAAGAATTTTCCCATTACTACAACTTATTGTAATTACTCTTATACTAGATCGATATCTATACAGCATTTTAACTAATATCTTTCAATAATTCTTCTTAATTTTCGACCTTGGCAACCTAGTCGCGATCCATTCCTCTTGCGAATGGCGATATGAATTTTGCGACTGGCTCTTTATTGGTCTTAATATGTCTGCCGATATAGAGGTTAGGGCATCAAAAGTGCAATTGGATCTTACGTTACAAAATCAAAAAATTTTTGCGTAGGCTCATCTATTGGTCATTTTTTGTCAAGGCATGGAAAATATACTGTTTTGTGTTTACTGACCTAAGCCAAGATCCTTTATTGACTATAGGAATTTGATATACTTCAGTTACTGATGGTATATTTCTATATATTTCCTCATACTCATGTATGAAATTATGTGATGCTCTCTTTCTCGGCTTCTCCTTTTCATACCAATCAATATTTACTACGTGACGGTTTGACATACTGACAAGCTTGATCATGGCTTTTTCAATTTCCGATGGTAATATGTGCATGAGGACTTCTGAGGCTATAACCAAATCGTATTTTCTTTGGTTTTGAAAAGATTGTAGATCTGAAACAATAAAATTAAGCGGATTGTCTTTTCTTGTCTCTATCACAGGTCTGGTGAATTCTTTAGCATTTTCTATTTGATCTGGAGACAGGTCTATAGCTAGATATTCATGGATATTGGGAAAATTTGATAGCAGCAATTTGGTTATACGTCCGAACCCGCAGCCTACCTCAAGTACAGTCGAAAAGGGTGTTAATGAACCAAGATTTTTTTTCAAATAATCAATTACTAGACTTTCCTGTAGCTCAAAATTTTTGTTATATTGAAATTGTTCTTTGTACGTCTTTCCATGTTTATACCAATACTCAGGGGGGTTGTATACATCAAATCCCATTGATATATTTAGAATCTTACACTAATTAAGAGTTCATCTGCATTCATTATAAGATGTGGTAATATATGATCAGCTAAACCTTTCTTGCTTAGTAATATATTTCAGAATTTTCATCACAGTTACTGGAAGACATTTTGACTTGGCACAAATTCGGTTTATAGTAACAAGAATTGTCGTTTGCCTCTAGTTCGAAAAAACTTCTATCCTCATATAGTGGCATTTCCTTATTAATGAGATTTTGAAGGTAGTTAACTGAATTAATCTAATATTATAGAAATGTTACTGAATACTCAGGATAAGACCTAGATCGCCGTAAAAAAATTAGGTTATGGAGCTGACTTCTAGTATATCGCTATTTCCATGGTTGAACAGTCGTGTAACGGCGGAACGTGGATGATACACTACTCACCAAACGGCCATTTTTCCAGTTTATACTACTTGGAATTTGAGCGCGCTTTTCTTTAAAAAATGATACGGAAAAGCTCTGGCAGTCTGGGAAATAAATAGCATAGAATACATTAGCTCTCAAGCCCTATCTATACAACGCGTATTAAAAGTCACCATTATTTACTTATATCTCTTACCTATTAGTTGCTAACTGCTAACGTCAGTAAATCAAAGTTCCGCTAAAAAGGAATGCAGGAAGAAAAAAGGAAGGAAGAAAAATTCGTCAATTCGTATAACCCAAGATAGATGTAAGGCGTTTTATCTAAACTAGAAGCAATAAAGGTTTCTAGCATAGATCATCTACGAAGACATTATGTGTAAGATGATATACATTTTAGAATTCAAACTGTATTTGCTGAATTGATAAGATAGGGGACTATTTAATTAGCCATTTGATGATTGATTATTATCTTTCGTACATTTTCTTCAATTTTATACAATGCTGTGTCTATATAGTCATTGGTAATTAATGGAGGTATATTAATGCAACATGATTTAGGAAGTATCGAATTTATTTTATTCAGAATACGAATCTTCTTATCAACATTCTCTTCCATATAGCAATCTTCGACCAGCTTTGCAATTATGCCATAAGGTTGCATTACTGAGTTACCTGTAGTCATTTTTATTATCTACTCCTGTTTACCTAGTTGTAGACACTAGATGTTCTGAAATTTTTACACATTTCGCATTTATCTATCATGAACTTACTAACCCGCCAAAATTCTCCAAGCCCGGAGTCACTAGCCTTTCCAAACCGTTCAAAAAGTACGCCGCACTGTTTGCATTGATGAAGATATGAAATAACCCTATCCTTCCTACTTTGACTACTCTCAGAGTTAGATAATCTTAGGTTCATACTTATGTGTATCCAATATGATATAAAACAATTGTATGCCTATGTATGGCTATAGAGACATCATATGTATATACTTATATGTGTCCTCCTACAATATATCTATCGAATTCTAATATGGCCTCGCAAACCAAAACAAAATTATATAAAGTTGGGTCCAAATCTCCAAAAACTGGAGTAAAAACTTATAGGCATTCAATATTTCTTGAAAAGGCTTTTGTAGAGGATAGCCTATTCCCATTTAAAGCTGGTGAAAATTTAGTCGTCAAAATAGATAAAGATAAACTTGTTATCACCAGACCGAAAGACTGAAGTGATATGACAGGTGAAATTGCATTTATGACCCAAATGGTAGTCTATGACAACATGACATAAATAATCCGTCTAAAGCTATTATCTGTTCATTAGATATATTACAAGTTCTTTTCAGTAGAACTGAATCTAGATCCACTAAGATTCAGGAATTGCGCGTTACATGTTCTGTATAAAATTTGAGTGTAGCTGAAAAAATAAAGATAGAAATATCTGCATACATATTTTATAGGTTCTACGTATTTTAATTATTAGATGGGGTTGGACGTCCCCATCCATGCGATTACTCTGAACTATACATTATTCCAAGTTTTGAAATAAATTCAATTTTTATGGCTGAAACTCACGATGCATATATAATCAACTGGCAAACACTGTTATGATCTGTAACAGCCGCCACAAGTATTAAATTATTGATCACAATTTAGTTAAAACTAGATTAGTAACACAATCGGAAATAACAGAATGAATCTTCCTCACTGTATTAAGACACTCTTTGATTCATAATCACATCTGGACATACAAAGTACCAAATTCATATAGTTCTGAAGAAGACGAGATTTGTCTAGTGCTTTGTTGTTTCTCAAATAACTTCTGCAAATTATTTACAGAATGAGTATCATTTAAAATCATAATGTGTCCAATTTTCATAGTGAATTGATAATAATTGTTTAAACTATTGTCTATTGAGAAATGTGGAGTTTAAAACATATTCGGTATTGGCATAAAACGGTTCATATCCATGTATGAAAATTTCGAAATATTCCCAAAATAGATCCAGACTATAAGCTATTTTATGATGTGGCTTAATTATTTACTTACAAAATATCGGTGAGCTGCTTCCACTAGTATCGCATTTTTTTACATAAATCCTCTATGTTAGGATCAGTAATACGAGTATGGAAAGCACCGGTTTTCCAATACTAATAATATACTTTTCAATTCTTTGACTTGTACTTTAAGTTAAAGACTTGTATGTGCCAGAAAGAATTTAAATATGTAAACAAGCTATAGATTTAATTATGTTGAAGATTTTAGAAGCAAGTCCTGGATTTGGTGGGCCTTTGAATGAACAAGAGACAAAGGATTTTTTGGCGGCTGCTAAATTAAACTTACACCTTGGAACAGTGGATGAAAAGGGCGATGCAAACATTCATCCTGCATGGTACTATTATGATGTTCTAACTAACAAGATATACATTGAAACATCAAAGCAGGCGAAGAAAACGTACAATCTTAGAAAAAAAGAGGATGTTTACTTTTGTATTGATGAACCGAATCCCCCGTATAAGGGGGCGCGTGGCAAGGGAACAGTGAAGATACATGAAGATGTGAACTTTAATATTCCAATAGCAGAGAAGATTATGGTCAAGTACTTGGGAAATCTAGAACATCCAATGGCTAAGACACTTTTAGATTTTCAAAAGAAAGGTCAATCAGTTGTCATAGAAATTAGCCCAAAGTATTACTCTACTTGGGATTATAGTAAGCAGTAATAAGTATCAAGTAAATTCACAGATCTTTGCAGAAGTCATAGGTTGTTTCGGATCTATTCCACAAGACTTAAGGATATATTTGTAGGCCCATGGTAGATATATCATATTTTCATGTAGGTTGGAAAAGGTAACTCATTTCAAACGACTAGGTTATACAACAATTAACATTAGGTGAAGTTGTCATTATGCTTAACGGCCTCTTTATCATTCTAACATGCCTAAGCAAAAGTATTTCTCAATCCATTAGTTTATCATCTTTGGCGATGAACCTCGGAGACCGACAGAAGCCATCTTGATGTTACTATGCAATTAGAATTAGGACGTACCTGACATTATTATTTAGCATGGAAGGAGTCATGAGCAGACCAGAAATAATTTAACTTACTAATCAATGCATCAGCTATAGAATATTGAAGATCTTGCCTAGCAAATAATAATCGTCTACTGCTTTTCCAGTCGACTCAGCTGATAGTAATAGAAAAGTTAAGTTATTAAATTATTCATCAATATGATAACTAATCTGGCGTGCTCACATTTCGGTACTCATAGGGCAAAATTAGCATAGGACAGTGTCGAGTACTATTACATTCAATCCATGACAGATTAGACCATGGATTTCCTAACTACCAAAGCAGTAAGTGTATAGTCTGTTTGTTTAGTCATGGCTACGTGGTCTCTCAAGCGAATATGTATAGTCGATGGGTACAGATCATTTCCAAATATCATCACCTTCAACCCACGGTACAGTCAAGGATCCTTCGATTTCAACAACCAAAGCAGAAAGACAGCGTGTTCACTTCAATATTTGGTTATCTACAACTTGGAAGAAAATGACAATGAGGACCAAATTCGAAAAAATGCAGTAATGGTGTTGTAAGTCACATAAGTGCCAGGCTTTGTTTCCAAAGAAAATCAAATATTGCAAGATATGACGAAACGATTGATTTATTATTTGAGTAGATCGATAGGCCTGCTGCACCATACATATTATCTTTGGTATCATCCTTTATCTCTACTATAATAGATTCTTTTCTGTCAGCTAGGACAATGGCGACTCTATTGCTTTCTGTATTCTCATTTAGAGCTCTAATATTAAGTCCGGATAATGTCTTTTTTAATTCCTCTGCTATCTGCATAATTTGATTGTCCACAGGTGTAAGTATTCTAAGTCTGACATTATTTTTTGAATACACTTCTTTTAGAAGCTGCATAGATATGCCAGTGCGTACATTGCGTCGAAAAGAATTGACTGTAGGATATGCTATCAATAACTCTTCTTTTGCAGAGATCGAAATATCATAAGCGCGATCTATTGATTCCTTTGAATTCTCTATAATCTCTACGTTAACTAACATACTAGTATAATATGTTTAGTAGTAGCTGCTATAAGTATTGTTCCTGTCGCTACAGTAAGATAAATCATCTCACCTACGTGCATTTGTCTATCATTATTATGCGATTAGGTATGCTTGCAAGCTCAGACAAGACATGATGGAATAGTTAACATGAGCGCTTTCAATCAATTTGGAATATACATTCCTGATAGGGAATAGGTAATGTGTATTATATAGATAAGACTATTGATAGGACCTGAACTTATATGGACATGTCGATGTCTATCTAGCTCAATCATGGATTATTATGCTACATACATCTAAAATCCAAGTGTCTCTTTTCTATTTCTCTTGTGCACTTGTTGCCGGAGATGACGTTGGCTAAGGATGATTGACAGTAGTTATAGTATCAGTAGTTATAATTGAAGACCTAGGTCTAGAATCTGACTCCTGTGTTAAAATTATGTTTTAACGATTTCTACAAATAATCTATTTATTTTGTTTACATCATTTGGTTCTTTATTTGCAGATAAGGAATATGGACCGCCTTTGAACATGAACAGATTATATTCTCGCTCTAGTTTTTCAGATATCGTGCTATACAAAAGCCAGTTTTCCTGAGATTTAGTCAATTGCAAAAATGCAGTAAACCCGAGTATGAGAGCGGCAGCAATAGAGGAGACATTTCCCTGGTAATAATTGAAAAGGATCAATTATTTGTGCTATTATTACTTGATATATCTATTACATTAAATATTATTATTAATATTGTCAGAACGATGATTGAAACCTCCAAATACGCAATCTGCGAGTATTTATTCTAGCATTATTTTTATATTGTCTTAACATTGGACGGAATCTATTTTTTTTATATAGTCAGAGATCTCTGGAGGCTTGGTAACATCAAAATGATAATAATCCAATTCATTTTTAGAATCAGTGGTACTAAAAGAAGAATCAATTTTTCTGGGCTGTTTAGACCGATGAGGTAAGTACCTTTCAATTACCCGATACTTTGTAATGTCTTTTAATTTCACATAGGTTCACAGCTTATATTATACTTTATACAGATTCAAGGTTCCATGATTAACATTAGCGACTAAATAAGATAGGTCAGGATGAGAATCTACTTTAATTATTCGTCAAGATAATAGCAGAAGGTCATTGTATTAGATTAATGTATATCGTAATGATAGCACAATAAAACAAGCAAGATGGGAACTCTCAAGGAACGGAAAAGGAATTCAAAGTCATACATGGACGCAAGAAATAGAATAAATATATTGAACTGTATTACACAAGATATGTGAGCCGCAGGATATCAAGCAGAAAAGGTAAAGTCATATTTCAAGAGAAAATACTGCTGATTTTATGACCTCGGTTTTTTGACTGCATCTGAATTACATAACGAGAGCTTAAGAAATCCAACAAAACAGATTCTCAATGAAGTGAAATGTTTTATCCCAAAGCCCTTAACCATCGAAGATTTGATAAGAAATGTAAAGAAAGAGCTAAAGTAAGATTCTCAATGAAGGCCATGCTGAATATAGATCTGAAGATCAATCGTATCTCCAAAACCTTAGTGCAATCTACAAACTCTCGCTACGCATAAGAAATTCATTCTCTAACAAAATCTATATTATGGCCACATAAAATACTTCCATTAATCCTAAACAACAATAATTATACACTAATTACTATTATGAAAGTCTCACCAGCGTAAATGACATAATCATGGTTTAAAAGTAAATATAAAATTAGGCATCTATAGTATCGATACAAGCGTGAGACCAGTTTTGCTTACTGTGGACGATGATCCAAATGTAGTCTGGGCTATCGAGCGTGATCTACGGCGGCAATACGGAAAACGCTTTCGTATTCTTAGAGCTGAATCAGGTCAAAAAGCTCTTGGATTAGTGAAGCAATTAAAACTACGAAATGAGATCGTGGCATTGCTCTTAGCAGACCAGCGTATGCCACAGATGTCTGGAGTGGAATTCCTAGAACAGTCTATCGATATATTTCCAGAAGCTAAGCGTGTATTACTTACAGCTTTTGCAGATACAGAGGCCGCAATAAGATCCATCAATAAAGCCAGAATCGATTATTACCTAATGAAACCATGGGATCCTCCTGAAGAACATTTGTTCCCAATCCTTGATGATTTATTAGATGATTGGTGGGCTTCATTTAAACCTCCATATGAAGGAATTAGGGTTATAGGATTGAGATGGTCACCGAAATCATATGAGGTAAAACGCTTTCTAGCCAGAAATGGTATACCCTATCAATGGTTAGATATAGAATCTGATGAAGGTCACCGTTTAGTTTCTTTTGTCGCCTCTACAAGCAAGGATGAAGGATCTGGTCATATTTCCACCACCAGTATCGTTTCAGATTTTAATCGCAATCAGCCTAAAAACAACGATGATACTACAGCATCCTTGATTAGATCATCATCGTCATCATCACCACCGTCTTCGTCTTCACTATATCCTTCATTCTTAAATCTACCACTTGTGATTTTTCCCGATGGCTCTTACTTGGATGAACCGTCTGATTCCGAGCTTGTAGAAAAAATTGGTCTAAAGACTCAGGCACAGATGTCTTTCTATGATTTAATCATAATAGGAGCAGGACCCGCCGGATTGGCGGCAGCAGTATACGGTGCATCCGAGGGTCTTAGTACATTACTAATTGAAAGACAAGCACCGGGTGGGCAGGCGGCTATGAGCTCTAATATTGAAAACTATCTTGGCTTTCCTTCTGGTCTAACTGGCAGTAATCTTGCTAGACGAGCTGTTGCACAGGCGGTCCGATTCGGCGTTGAGATTCTAACTCCCCAGGAGGTTATGGGTATACAAATCAACGGTCCATATAGAATAGTTCATTTGACAGACGGGACAGAGATAAGTTGCCATGCCCTTCTAATTGCTAGTGGAGTATCATACCGTAAATTGGAAGATATAAATGGAATAGACAAACTGACTGGAGCTGGTGTATATTATGGTGCTTCCATGGTGGAGGCGATAGCATCCCAAGGTGAAGATGTATATATGGTTGGTGGAGCAAACTCTGCAGGTCAAGCCGCGATTCATTTTTCCAAATATTCCAAAACAGTGACACTTGTAGTTCGTGGCGATTCTTTAACCAAAAGTATGTCATACTATCTTATTAATCAAATAAACGGCACATCTAACATACATATATTATTAAACTCAAAGGTTACAGAAGTACAGGGTGAAAATAGACTTGAACTTGTTACCGTGTACAATACTCAAACAGGAGAACAGTATACTGTACCATGTTCTATACTCTATATATTTATCGGTGCAGTACCCCATACGGAAGTATTTGCTGGAATAATAGAACGAGATGCAAATGGCTTTATCTTGACAGGCCAGGATTTGATACAAGATGGACGTAAACATCCTAGAGGCTGGAGTCTCGATCGGCCCCCATTTTTACTTGAGACAAATGTGCCCGGGATATTCGCTGCTGGAGATGTACGCCATGGCTCTACAAAGAGAGTGGCTACAGGTGTTGGAGAGGGATCGCTAGCTGTTCAATTAATACACCAATATTTAAAGAGTGTCAAATAAATACAGTATCTTTACTGGCAGTACAAATAAAATACTCATATCACAAATTAAGAACGGAAGAGTATGACGATTAGTTCAAAGGGTAGCAATCTTACTCGTGATCAAGAGGGTCTTTTTCATCAAATACGGCTATTTTCTGGGCTCTCACATGAAGAGCTAAACTCATTAGAAAAAGGAAAGGAGGAATGGTATGAAAAGGGAGACAAAATAATTGCCGAAGGTGAAAATGATGCATTCTATGTTGTACTAAACGGAAAGGTGCAGATCATCTTAAAGGATGGGCCAAGAGAAGCACTCCTTTCTACATATGATTCAGGTGACCATTTTGGAGAGCTTTTAATAATTCTTGGTGAGCATCTTTCAGATCATAAATGTGCTGCTTTTGCTGCTGAAAAAAGCCATTTACTAAGATGGGATAAAGACGCATTCTGGCGAATGGTGTACAGTTCACCTTCTCTGACTAGACAGATTCTACATTCAATGGCGCGCCTTCTTAAATCATTGGAGACAGTATTAGAGCAGAATCAAAAGCTGATAGCACTCGGTAGCTTGGCTGCAGGTCTTGCTCATGAGTTAAATAATCCTGCTGCAGCTGCTAACAGATCTGTCTCACAGCTATCTGATTCTATTTTGGAATGGAGGTCTTTGATGCAAAGGTTAAATAGTCCTGAAGGGATAACTTCTGCACAATGGTCGTACATTACTAAATTAAGGAATGATTTTATAAAATTTGATTCGAACTCCACGACTTATGTTACAGGCGATCGTGGTACAAATGATATTATAGCACAAAGCGAAAAGGAGGAGCAGATCATAGGATGGCTTGAATCTCATGGTATTAATGATGGATGGAGGCTGGCATCTGAATTAGTCAATATAGGAATCACTATCGATACCATAAAGAATATCGCTAGTACCCTAATGTCGCCGGAAGCTGATGTCCATAGCAGCAGAGTAGAGCAGAATCTTAAAGATGTCTTAGGTTGGTTCACTACAACAATAATGGTAGATCGTTTGCTTTATGTGATTAAAAGCAGCACTACGCGTATTAGCGACCTAGTCTCTGCGGTAAAATCATATTCTTATGTAGATCAGACTCCTCTTCAGGATATCGATATCCATAAAGGGATAGAGAGCGCCTTGACCATCCTTCAGCATAAACTTAAGAAAACAGAGATAGCTATAACTCGAGAATATGATTCTAAATTGCCGCATATTAATGCTTATGGAAATGAGCTAAATCAAGTGTGGACCAATCTAATAGATAATGCTATTGATGGAATAGGAAAACATGGAACTATTTCAATTCGTACCAGAAACGAGGCTAACGATCATATACTTGTAGAAATAACAGACAATGGAAGTCAAGGCATTCCAGAAAATATAAAATCACGGATTTTTGAACCATTCTTTACAACAAAAGACCCGGGAAAAGGTACTGGCCTTGGATTGAGTATAAGTCATCGGATCATCACTGAGACGCATCAAGGAGACATACGGGTATATTCTAGACCAGGAGAGACTCGTTTTCAGGTTCGTCTGCCAATTATTTATAAAGATGGGCTCAAAGAAAGGTACTGGTCATGGATAAAGCCACAGGAATAGCAAAAACCCAAACCTTAGAGGAAATACGAATTCTGATTCAAAGCTGTAAGCCGCCTATTATCTATTAATAAACTAGTACATGTTTTTTATGAGCAATTATGTATATTGAGAATATATATTCCAATGATATAACCTAAAGCATTTCTTGAACTAGTCCACTTGATTTCCTGCTATGGGATAGCTTGCTTTCCTCCCAATCTTGTAATTCACCTGCATAACACCTTTCTTGTAAGATGAGATGCATTTTCTTTAATCGTAGGCATTTCTTTTATTTTCTTTGTGTATCGTGCTCAAATACAGATTCTAGTAGGTCAAGGCGATGTTGACCTCCTTCCTTATCGGCATCTTTCTGGACTAAATCTAGTAGTTTAAGCAAGCTATTCATCACCTCATTTTCGGTGATTATCTCTAGCGGGGATACGATTTTCCCTTGTCTATCAGTTACTATTTATCCACTGTTGCAAGGGATTACCCAAGCTGAGACTATTATGTAAAGCCTGTCAATTTAATAGGTGATTGTTCCTTGTTCGATTTAGACTCGAATTACTGTTCACAAGATAGCTTATAATTTCATAGGTTCTTTTATTAATATATTCTAATACTGAGCTATTTTCTTAAGTTATGATAGAGTAAGAGAGTGTAAGAATGTTAAATACATCTTCAACAACAGCGATGGCAAACACTGAACAAGAAAATGAGGTTATATCTCACCGATTTCATATGGAAATATTTCAAGAAGGAAAATTAGCTCTAGCGGATGAAATTCTGACTCCAGATTTCGTCCTGCATAATAATGTCCTTCCTTCGGAGTTCGCCAAAGGTCCAGAAAGCATAAAGAGATTTGCATCAGGAGTAATAGATTGTCTTCCTGATCGTCAATTCACACATCATGAAACAATATCCAAAGGAGACAAGGTTTTAATTCGATGGACTGTTACTGGCACGCCTAAAAGAGACTTTATAGGTGTACCCGCTAGCGACAAGCCAATAACAGTTACTGGCTTTGACCTCTTTAGGATTTCAGAGGGAAAACTTGCAGAGATGTGGCAACGATGGAATATAGGAAGCTGGCAATGAATCAAAATTTTTATCCCATTTTACATTTTTTTGACTAATGCTCTAGCTGAGTTATTTCTGAATTAAGATACAGACTACTCTTTTTAGCATCGTCTAAAAGTATTAAGAATAAAACAGAAAGTTCAGAAGGTCATGTTTCTTATACTTTCATCGATCTTATTTTTTGTAGTCCTCGTGAATGTCTTTTTTTACTACGTTTTGCATTAAAAAATTTTTGAACTACAAATCTGATAGCAACATTAACTATAGTAGCATAAGTAAATTTTAGTCAGTTGAAGGAACTAACACAATCTCGGGCAAATTGTACAAATGGTATTGGCATTCATCCTGTAGTTTGTGATTCAAATTCTCTTCTCACTTATCATTTAGTTTTGGATTTTTCATCCATTAGCTTCCCTAACAAACTATACTAGGTAACGAAAGGCAAGCCGGTAAGTGATGATATCGAAGGATTGTGAACGATCAGTAACTTGTTAAAGAAAGGAATTCAATGGATGTAGCAAAACATGAAGTTGTGTCTGATAAATAACTCCTTTAGGATAATGGAAAAGAAATTTACTTTACTGATACTTAAACAAGCTACCAAAAGCACCCATAAGCTAAAAGTAATCATCGTATCGTTTGTTAACAGCATTAACTTTTACTATTTAAATTCTATAGACCTCATATTTTCACAAGGAGTCCTTGACTTTAAGTTAATAAAACATGAAGATAGACGTCTTGTAAGTCATGAACTGTTTGGTTAATGAAGAATAGGAGTTGAATAAAGATAACAAGAGTTGGTACTATCTATTCATCTAACTTCAAACCAGATGTAGAACAATTGAGTTGGAACAAGATTTGATCACAATTCGGATTACGAACTGATATTTACTAATACTCATAAACTCTCTGATTTTAGATGATGGACTTGATCAACCTCTTAATCTATCTTGATTAAATTCTGGACTACCATATTCACTTATTTTTGACTTTCTTCCATGTACTTTTTTATGGATTTCTAAACGCCTTTTCTCTTCGAATTGTGTACCACATTCTTTACATTTAAAGGGCATTGATATAGGGATAATTCAGTCAGCTAGGATAAAAGAATGTAGTGCAAAACCAATAAGAGTTAATAAAGTACGAATTTAGCACATTACTGGATACCTTGAATGCAACTCACGATCTCAAGCTGGATCATCTAATCATCCGCAGGATTCGCAATATTGCCGTGAGGTGTTCAGATAAGCTATATGCAAATGAGAATATCCCACTTGAGGACGTTGAAATTATATCTGTAGTAATTGAAGAATTTGTAGATGCATTTCATCACGGAAAAGAGGAAAAGGCATACTTTCCGCAGACCAGAGATAAAAATGGATTCAATGAGGATATTCGAAAATTTCTAATTGAACATGAGTTGGGGAGGAGAATCGCGCGAATGCTTTCAAGAGAAATAAAAGCATGGAGAAGAGGGATAGACTCTAGAGAACCAGTTGCGAGATTTTTAAAGTCATATGCAGTCTTTATAACCGATCACACTGGAAAGGAAGACAAATTCTTTGATTTAATTGAGGATAGAGGCCGCATCTCAACTAAAGAAGATGAAATGTTGATGAGGTATTATGCACTTTGTAGAGACCAAGTTGGTGGGAAAGCAAGGGTTGAACAGATGATGAAGTTAATAGATTATTTGGATGTCAGAGAGTGGATGAAAAATGATGTAGAATAACTTTTCGGTTTTTGTATATTTAGGGCGTTCTACTAGCATTAGCGAAAGAGAATGATTAGTCAGATACTAGTCTAAATGATTGCTATAAATAAAAGCAACTATAATTCAATAAGGAAAGATTTGAAGATTTCAGAATTATGCAAAATGATTGAAAGCTCAATCAGATCTGGAAAGTATCCGTTAGAAGATCTGCAACAAAAGACATTAGCAGATTCAGTAGAGGTCATAAATAGATCTGATTCTGAAGATTTGAAAAGCTCCGACATTAAAATAGAAGTTAGAATGCAAAACCTATATACAATAAGAGCCTATCCGAAAAGTAATTGATATTAGTTGAGTTTTAGCCATACTATATTTGTACGATAAAGCTAAGCCGTACTGCACCCTCTTATGATCTATAGTGATATCAGAAATTACAGGTGTTGATTCGCTGTATGAAGTACCTGATGTCTTATGGAATAGGATCACTCCATTGTTGCCACCTAGAAATAGAAAGAGGAAGAAGACTGGTCGTCCAAGAATGAATGACAGGAAGGCTATGAGTGCCATTTTCTACGTCCTACGTACAGGCTGTCAGTGGAATGCTCTACCTAGAAGTCTTGGTGCTTCTAGTACTATACATGACAGATTCCAGGAGTGGAGGAAAGCAGGTGTATTCAAACGTATGTGGATTGATAGTTTATTGCGATATGATAGAGAGACTGGGATTGACTGGAAATGGCAGGCTATGGACGGTGTTATTACAAAAGCACCTCTTGGGGGAAAAATGTACAGGCGCAAATCCTACTGATAGAGCTAAATCAGGTACTAAGCGCAGTGTATTAGTAGATGGTAAAGGAGTTCCAATTAGTGTATCTGTAGATGGTGCTAACAGACATGACATGAAGATGAGTAAAGCAACACTTCAGAGTATAGTAATCTATAGACCTAAACCAACAATGAGATCAAAGCAGCACATGTGTCTTGATAAGGGTTATGACTTTCCTGAAGTATACGAATTACTAGAAGAGTTTGGATATACAATTCATATACCATTGAGAGGAGAGAAAACAAGCAACAAACGAAATACAGTACCTGGATACAGATCTAGACATTGGATAGTTGAAAGAACTCATTCGTGGATGAACAGGTTTAGACGGTTGTTAATTAGATGGGACAAAAAAGTAGAGAACCATATAGCAATGTTACATTTTGCTTGTGCTTGGATCACTTACAGAAGAGCAGGAGTTTTCGGATAGGCTCTAAATAATTACCTGCCTACTATACAACACCTGCCAGGAGTAATTGAAACGGATGTCTTAGATTCTTTTAGAATGTTGTGCAGACGCT
>Ga0207693_10002365_pt1 | contig 16382 bp, 13 predicted proteins | sample LARL81metaG_FD_184347 | JGI IMG/M metagenome (GOLD analysis project Ga0207693, IMG submission 184347) | Corn, switchgrass and miscanthus rhizosphere microbial communities from Kellogg Biological Station, Michigan, USA - LAR L8-1 metaG... | ecosystem: Host-associated > Plants > Roots >...
ACCGACAGGTCTGCCTCAAAGCTTGCTACCTGCCTTCCGTAAGCGTTCCGGTCCACCTCGATATCCACGGCGCCGAGATGCCGGCGGTCGAGGACGATCATCCCGGCGCACGTTCCGAGGATGGGACCCTCGAAGGTCCGAACAGCCTCATCGAGCCCGTAGAGGCGCATCAGACGCACGAACGTCGTCGACTCGCCGCCGGGGATCACGAGCGCGTCGAGCCCTTCCAGCTGCTCCGGCTTCCGGACCTCGACCGAATCGACGCCGAGGCGCTGCAGCATCGCCGCGTGCTCGCGGAAGTTTCCCTGGACTGCCAGGACGCCGATCTTCACAACGCTGATTGTAGATTCGCGTTGGTGGTCTCTGGCCCGCTCGGCGTAGCCCACCGGGTGCCGGCCCACCCGTTCCTGTTAAAGGAGCTCGGCAGCCGGGATCGCGTCGCGGCGCCGGCGGGCGATCAGCTGCGCAATCACGATGAACACGAGCCCCAGGGCCGCATACAAGAGGGGGGCCGCCCACGTGTGCTGCCGGCTCTGGTCGTTTCCGCTGAACCCGAAGAACGGGAAGAAGAAGATCCCGAGCGGGAAGAACGCGAAGAATCGGACGTTGGCAAACCTCTCCGCGAAGTGCGTGGTCATCTGCAGTAGGCCCCAGGCTGCGAGCACGACCCAGCTCGAACGAAGGAGGCGGTCGCCGAGCGCGATGTAGAGAACGGCGACGACCCCGATCACAGCCCAGTCGAAGTCCCCGTCGTGGAAGAACCAAAGGAGCCCTCCGCCGATCGTCAGGCCGGCCACCACATGCAGCCAGAAGCCGTAGACCCTCGATCCTCCGCTGTCAGAGGCCACGGCGATCGCGAGTAGAGCAAGCCCGTACGCGATCGTCACGATCGCCGACCAGTCCCCGCCGTCCGAGATCAGGTCGGTGACGAAGAACCAGCTTGCAAGAGCGACGACGAGGACGAGCAGCGGGAAACGGAAGATCCGCAAGGCCACGGCAGCCGCGACGACCGCCGCGAGCTCGAGCACGAGCAGCCAGAAGCGGAATCCTCGGAACACGCCGCCATTCGCGTGCGGCAGCCATCCGAACCACTGCAGGAGGGCTCCGAAGAACACGACGAAGGCGGCGACGGCGCTGAGCGCGTATAGACCCGCGGTGACGGAACGGCCGCTTCGCTTGGACAGAAACGCCAGGACGGTCAGGATGGCCAACACGAGCGCCGACCACCCGACGAGGCCACCGGCCCCATTGTCGGCCGCTTCGATCGACAGGAGCGCGAGCACGGCGACCAGGATCGTGAGGCCGCCGAGATAGGCCAGAAAGGAAGCGTTCGACCACGGCGCGCGAACCGCTTTCATTGCGCGGAACTGTGACGTCCCGGCCGGACGGCCGCGAGCGCCCTTGCATTGAGGACTGTCCCCACGAACTGCCGCGACAAGGCATGGCTAGTGCAACGAAAGTCTGACTTTTCGTCCACAAACATGGCCATGCTGGACGCGTCGCCGCGCCGGCGGGCCCGCCAGCTACGCCTTAAAGGCTGCGAAGACGTCGGGAGCTCATGAGGGAGCCACCGGGGCTTCCTCAGCTTTACCAGCCGCGCGTTTCCAGCAGGTCTTCGGGCGCCAGCGCAGCGGCCGAGAGACCGCTCATCGCGTCGCCGAGACCCTGCGAGACGCGTGCCAGCACCTCGGCGTCTCCATAGTGCGTGGTCGCCTCGACGATCGCCTTCGCGCGCGTCGACGGATCAGCCGACTTGAAGATTCCCGAGCCGACGAAGACGCCGTCGGCTCCGAGCTGCATGCACAACGCGGCGTCCGCAGGAGTGGCAATCCCGCCGGCCGTGAACGTCACGACCGGGAGTCGCCCGTGCTCCGCAACCCACTGCACGAGCTCGACGGGCGCCTGGAGGTTCTTGGCCTCGGAGTAGAGCTCGTCCTCACGCAGCGACCCCAACCGTCGAATCCCGCCGAACACCGCTCGCATGTGCGTGACCGCATTGACGATGTCGCCGGTACCGGCCTCGCCCTTGGTGCGGATCATCGCCGCGCCTTCGGAGATTCGGCGCAGCGCCTCGCCGAGGTTCGTGCAGCCACAGACGAAGGGCACGGTGAACTTCCACTTGTCGATGTGGTTCGCGGTATCCGCCGGTGTCAGCACCTCGCTCTCGTCGATGTAGTCGACCTCGAGCGATTCCAGGATCTGCGCCTCGACGAAATGGCCGATCCGCGCCTTGGCCATCACCGGAATGGTCACCGTCTCCTGGATCTCCCGGATCTTGTCCGGGTCGGCCATGCGCGCGACGCCGCCTTCGGCGCGGATGTCGGCGGGAACGCGCTCCAGTGCCATAACGGCGACGGCGCCGGCCTCCTCCGCGATCCGCGCCTGCTCCGCCGTCGTGACGTCCATGATCACCCCGCCCTTCAACATCTCGGCGAGGCCGCCCTTGACGCGCATCGTGCCCAGCTCAGCCATGCCGCGGATTCTAGCCGGGGGGAGCTACGGCGAGCTCAGCGCGTCGAGGGCGCGGTGCCGGCTTCCCCGGCCTGCACGAGTCCGCATTCGTACGCCATCACGACCGCTTGGACGCGGTCGCGAAGGTTCATCTTCATCAGGACGCGTGCGACGTGCGTCTTCACGGTCGTCTCGCCGACGACGAGCCTCTGGGCGATCTCGGCGTTCGAGAGGCCCCGGGCGATCAGCTTCAGCACCTCACATTCTCTCGGCGTCAACTCCTCGATCTCGGATGGAGCGGTCCGGACCGCGTTGGGAGGATGGCGGACGAACTCTTCAATTACCCTGCGGGTCACCGACGGCGCAAGCAGGGCGTCGCCCGAGCAGACCGCCCGGATCCCGTCGACGAGCTGCTCCGGTGGCGCGTCCTTGAGCAGGAAGCCGCTTGCCCCGGCGCGGAGAGCCTCGTAGACGTACTCGTCCATGTCGAAGGTCGTCAGCATCACGACCTTGGACTCGACGCCGTCGGTCGCGAGCAGCCTTCTCGTCGCCTCGATGCCGTCGAGATCCGGCATTCGCACGTCCATCAGCACAACGTCGGGCTTGAGCCGGTAGGCCTCGGTGAGCGCCTCCTTGCCGTTCGACGCCTCCCCGGCAACGTCGATGTCCACCTCGGCGTCGAGGATCATGCGGAAGCCCGTCCGAACCAGCGCCTGGTCGTCGACGATCAGGACGCGGATTCCCGTGGATTCCTGAGCGGCGGCCGCGTCTGCCACCTCGTGCTGGTCGGCCAGCCGCGCTGATCCGCGGGCGCCCTCCTCCGCGGAGCGAGGCTCGGGAAACTCCGCCGGGAGATCAGGGGCGAGCAACTGATAGATCCGCACCGGCCGGTCGAAGTCCTTGAGGCTCCGCGGGCCGAGATCCGAGAAATCGAGCTCGCCGAGCTCCTCCTCGTCCTCGAGTAGCGCCTGCGTCGTTTGCGACAGGAGCACCTGCCCTCCGTGGGCGGCCGCGCAGATCCGAGCGGCCCGATGAACGGCGAGACCGAGGTACTGGTCACCTCTCACGGTTGCCTCGCCCGTGTGGATTCCGATTCGGACGCGCATCTCCGTGTTCTCGGGCCACGAATGGGAAGCGAGCGAGCGCTGGGCCTCGACGGCGGCGCCAACCGCATCCTTCGGTTTCCGGAAGGCGATGAAGAACGAGTCGCCCTGAGTGTTGATCTCGTGGCCGCCGGCGTCCTGGAACGCGGAGCGCAGCAACCGCTCGTGGTCAGCCATTACATCCGCGTAGCGGTCTCGCAGCTGCCGCACCAACTCGGTCGAGCCCTCAACGTCCGAGAAGAGAAAGGTGACGGTTCCGGTGGGGAGCTGCGTCATCACTCGCCGTTCATCGGGAGACGGGCGCGCACCTCGTAGCCACCCCCTGCCAGAGGGCCGGCGTTCAGCTCACCGCCGCAAACAGCGATGCGCTCGCGAAGCCCGACCAGCCCGTGGCCGCCGCCATCACCCCCGCCGCTGCCGTTTCCGTCGTCCGCGACGACGAGCTCGACCTCGCCGTTGCCGTACCGGACCAGCACCTTGGCTCGATGAGCCTCAGCATGCTTGAGGGTGTTCGTCAACCCCTCCTGAACAAGCCGGTAACCGGCCAGGTCGACGCTTGCCGGAAGGCTTGTTGGTTCCCCTTCCACCGTGAGGTCGACGGTGAGGCCGGACTCCCGCACCTGGTCGACGAGCCTTTCCAGGTGCTGAAGACTCGGCTGCGGGGCGAGCGCCGGCGCCTCCTCGGGCCGCCGCAGCACGCCAACGAGCCGTCGCATCTCGGCGAGCGCCTCGCGGCCGGTTTGCTCGACAACGAGCAGAGCTTCGCGCTCGCGCTCCTGCTCGGGCCGTAGCAGCCGCCGCACCCCCGAGGCCTGGACCGTCATCACGCTGACGCTGTGGCCGACCACGTCGTGCAGCTCACGCGCTATACGCGCCCGCTCCTCCGCGACAGCGGCCCGCGCCCGTTCCTCGCGCTCTCGCTCGAGCCGGTCCGCGCGTTCCTCAACTTGCTTGTACTGCGTCAGCTTTGCGCTGAGAGCGTTTCCGGCGAGCCAGACAATCACGAACAGGAGTCCGATCCACAGGAATCCTCCTGCTCCCCCATTCGGGTCGTTGTGGTTGACAATCACAGCCGCCCCGAGCCCGATCCCCAAACCGGACACCGCCTGTCGCCGTTCGGGGAGCATGCCGAACAGGAACGAGCTCGTGAGGACCGCCAAGAAGACCCCGAACGGAAAGACCACTAGGCGTCCTTCGAAGAATGAGATCCCGGCGCAGTAAATGAAGACGGTCGCCGGCGCCCCGAACGGGAACCGCCTTCGCGCGAGCAGCGGGAGGAAGATCGGAAGGGTGAGCGGGATGAGCAGCCACAGCGATCCAGTTGGGGCATGGGTGTTGTTATGGCGCCCGAAGGCGAGCTCGAGCGCGCACTCGAGCGCAGCGAACAGCACGAGCGCGTCGAAGCCATAGCGCCGGATCAGCGGCCAGGCCTTGCGCGCGAGATTCGTGACGCTCGTTGTCATGCCCCGAAGGTAGTCCACTGTGGCCAGAGTGTCGTCGTCCGGAAGGACGACTTCAAGATCGTCCGCTGGGATGAGGCGAGATCCGGCCGCGGGCCGACGACGTCCTGACCCCCGGCTCCTAGCGTGAGGGACGACGAAAACAACGACCGAAGGAGTCATGATGAATGCAGCAGCAGCAGCAGCTGCGCTCAGCGACGAGCGGGTCTTGCTCGACCACAGGCCGCCGGCCGTCGCCGGCCACGAAATCGCGCGGCGCTACGGCGAGGGGGAAACCGCCGTCGCAGCCCTACGAGGTGTCTCACTCGAGGTCCCCCGCGGACAGCTGACGGCCGTAATGGGACCCTCGGGCTCGGGAAAGTCGACGCTGATGCACATCCTGGCCGGCCTCGACCAGCCGACGAGCGGCACTGTCGAGATCGATGGAATCGACATCACCGCGCTCAGAGACAACGAGCTGACCAAGCTGCGCCGTACGCACATCGGCTTCGTCTTTCAGTTCTTCAACCTGCTCCCGATGCTGACGGCCCAGGAAAACGTCGTCCTGCCCCTGACGATCGCGGGACGAAAGCTCGAGGAGGCCTGGCTCGAGCAGCTGCTCGAGAGCGTCGGTCTTTCCGAGCTGCGCAAGCGCCGCCCCTCGGAGCTCTCGGGCGGCCAGCAGCAGCGGGTGGCGATCGCAAGAGCGCTCGTCTCTCGGCCGACGGTCCTCTTCGCCGACGAGCCCACCGGAAACCTCGACTCGGCTTCGAGCGCCGAGATCCTCGAGCTCGTCCGCCGCTCGGTCGACGAGCTCGGTCAGACGACAGTGATGGTCACCCACGACGCGGTGGCCGCGACGATCGCCGACCGCGTGCTCTTCCTTGCAGACGGCCGGATCGCCAAGTCGCTCGCCCGGCCCTCGCAGGCGCAGGTGATCGACGCGATCCAGGAGGTGGCGGGGCAATGACCGGAGTTGCGCTCAAAGGGCTCCTCACCCGCCGCCTCCGCGCTGTCCTGACGGCACTGGCGATCGTGCTCGGCGTCGCGATGGTCAGCGGCAGTTTCGTCCTCACCGACACGATCTCGAAGGCATTCGATTCGATCTTCACCAGTTCGTACAGCCGCACCGATGCAGTCGTTAGCGGCAAGAAGCTCGTCGACTACTCGAACGGCGGCAACGCGACCGTTTCCCGCGCCGTACTCGAGCGGATCAAGCGGATGCGGGACGTCGAGGCTGCCTCGGGCGCCCTGATCGACCTGAACGGCGACTCGACGCACGCGACCCTCATCGGCCGCGACGGCAAGGCGATCCAATCCAATGGGAACCCGACCTTCGGGTTCGGGATCGACCCCGCGCAATCACGCTTCAACCCGCTGAAGCTGAAGTCGGGCACCTGGGCGACCGGGCAGCACGACGTCGTCATCGACTCCGAGACCGCCAAGAAGCGCGATTTCCAGGTCGGGGACACGATCGGCGTCGCCGCCAGCGGCCCGAAGGAACGGTTCCGGATCGTCGGTACAGCGACCTACGGCGACGTGCAATCACTCGGCGGAGCCACGCTCGCAATCTTCTCGATCCCGACCGCCCAGCGGCTGCTCGACCTCAATGGCTACTCCGTGATCTCCGTCGCAGCGAAGCCGGGCGTCTCCTCGGGCACGCTGGTCTCGGAGCTCAAGCACGAGTTGCCGCAGGCCACCCAGGTGCGAACGGGCAAGGAACAGGCAAACGAGGACAAGAAGGGCGTCGCGAGCTTCATCAGCTTCATTCGCGGCTTCCTGCTCGGCTTCGGAGCAATCGCGCTCTTCGTCGGCGCGTTCGTGATCTTCAACACGCTCTCGATCACGGTCGCGCAGCGGACCCGCGAGTTGGCAACGCTGCGGACGCTCGGCGCCTCGCGGCGGCAGGTGCTCCGCTCGGTGGTGCTCGAGTCGTTCGCGATCGGGCTTGTGGCCTCGGTGCTCGGATTGGTCGCCGGCTTCGGCCTCGCCAGGGGCCTGAGCTCCCTGTTTGGCGCGCTCGGGCTGACGCTCCCGCAAACGTCGTCCGTGTACGCGACACACACGTTTGTGATCTCGCTGCTTCTCGGCGTGCTGGTGACCGTGCTCGCCGGGTTCGTGCCGGCGGTGCGTGCGACCCGTGTGCCCCCGATCGCCGCGGTCCGCGAGGGCGCCGTGATTCAGTGGAAGAAGCGGCTCGGGCCTACGGCAGGAGTTGTCCTATTCGGGATCGCCTCGGCGCTGATCGCCTACGCGACTCTCGGCGGCCATCTCGGCTCGGGCAAGTCGCTGCTCGCCCTGGCCGGTGGCGCTCTCATCGGCCTTCTCGGGGTTGCCGGCTTTGCGTCGGTGCTCGTGACCGGTCTGGTCGAGGTCGTCGGCGCCCCGGCGAAGCAGTTCGGCGGCGCTGCCGGCGGGCTCGCGACCGACAACGCGAAGCGGAACCCGGCCCGCACCGCGGCCGCCGCGGCGGCGCTGATGATCGGGCTCGCGCTCGTCACCTTCGTCGCCGTCCTTGGTAAGGGACTGCACGGCTCCGTCGACCGCGCGCTCAACAAGCAGGTAGCTGCAGACTGGGTCGTTACCTCGCAGAACGGCTGGTCGTCGTTCCCGGCGGGTGCAGGCAGCGCCGCGGCGAAGGCACCGGGCGTCAGGCTCGCTTCGAACATCCGATCCGACCGCGGCCGGATCGGCAAAGCGAACGTGACCGTCAACGGCGTCGAGCCCGCCACGATCGCCAGCGTCTACCACTTCCACTGGAAACAAGGCTCCGACGCCACGCTCGCAGCGCTCGACGGCGATGGGGCCCTCGTGAAGCAGGCATTCGCTCGGAAGCACGATCTCGCCGTGGGCGATGACTTCACCCTGCGCTCGCCCGCCGGCAAGCCCGTCCGGCTGACCGTGTCGGGCATCTTCCAGCCGCCCCGCGTGATGGAGTTGCTCGGCGGAGTCGTCATCTCGACGGACGCCTTCGACCGGACGTTTCCAAGGCCGACCAACTCGCTGACGCTGCTCAAGGGCACACCGACTCAGGCGGGATTGGATCGGGCTTTGACCGCGTTCCCCGATGCGAAGCCGCAGACGCGGGCCGAGTACGTGAAGGCGCAGTCGTCCTTCATCAGCACGATGCTGAATCTGCTCTACGTGCTGCTCGCGCTGAGCGTGATCGTCAGCCTGTTTGGAATGCTGAACACGCTCATCCTGTCCGTCTTCGAGCGGACACGCGAGCTCGGAATGCTGCGCGCGGTCGGGATGACGCGGCGGCAGGCGCGGCGGATGGTTCGCCACGAAAGCGTGATCACGGCACTGATCGGAGCTGCCCTTGGCCTCTCGCTCGGGATCATGCTCGCGGCGGCGGTGACGCACGCGCTCGACAAGTACGGCGTCACGTTCTCGCTCCCGGTCGCCTCGCTCGTAATCTTCACGTTCGCGGCAATGATTGCGGGAGTTCTGGCGGCGATCGCCCCGGCCCGAAGGGCCTCACGCCTGAACGTGCTCGAAGCCCTGCAGTACGAGTAACTCCGCTCAGTCGACGGCGGCGCCGGCCTCCCGCCGGAGGCGGCGCCCCGTTACGTAGCGGCGGGTGGTCGCGCGCACCTTCTCGGCGTCGTAGGCGACCCAGAACGAGAACACGGCGAGCGGCAGTTCGCCGAGCAGAGCCTCCACGCTCGCCCAGAGCCGCTCGGACCCGGGCCGCGAAGTGAGCAGGTCGAACCACGCGTCGCAGAGGAGGAGCGTTCCCGTCGCCGAGGCGAGGAGTGGGAGTAGCGGCGAGTACCGCAGCACCGCGATCGCCGTCCCGGCAAAGGCCGCCAGCAGCCCGATGTCGAACCCGGCCCAGAGCACGTCCCAATGAGCGGTCTCGTGACGCGACGGCAACGACGAGCTGAGGTGAGCGGTCCAGGGAATCAGCGCGAGCGCTATAAGCCCATACACGACAAGCGCGCGCCGCCGCAAGCGGGCGAAACCGTCGAATCCTCCGTCAGGAGGCGAATCGTTGGTCATCGTGCGGCCGCGGTGTCACGCTTGCGGCGGCCGCCCGGTTTGGGCAGTTGGCCCTCTGCCCACATCACGGCGAGAGCCGCGCGCGGCAGGCCGAGGGCGCCCTCGTAGAGCAGGTACCTCGACTCCCAGCGCGGGAAGAACTTCGCGTTGAACCGGTAGAGGCTCTCGATCTGGAAGAACGGGTTCGCGAGCCCGACGACTCGCCCGAGAAATCGGTCGAGCCGGCCCGCCGGGCTGTGCATCATCCGAGCGAAGGCGGCGAAGTTGAGCGAGACCTCGTCGATGCCCCGCTCGCGCAGGAGCCCGATCGCGCGGGCGACGAGGAACTCGGTCAGCCCGTTCGGCGTGTCGTGATCTCTGCGCATGAACGAAAGCGACATGGCGCTACGGCCGTACGTGGGAACCAGATGCAGGAAGCCGCGGATCACACCAGCGTCGTCCCGGGCGACTACGACGAGGCTGTCGCCGCCCTCGTTCGTCCGCAAGGAGTCCATCGCCATCGCGAACCCGCGTTCCGGGGCCCCGCGCCGCCACCGGGCCGAAACGGCTTCGAGCTCAGCGAGGGTCCGCTCGTCCAGCGCCCCGACCTCTTGCAGCTCAGCGCGGTAGCCGGCCTTCTCGAGCCGGCTGACCGACTGGCGCACCTTGCGGATCGGCCTGCCCTCGAGCGAGAACTTCGACGTCTCGACGACCGCTTCGTCACCGATGTAGAACGACCGTAGGCCCGCCTGCTCCCAGAGCGGCACGAGCTCCCCGCCGACCCCGAGCGCCGCGAGCTTGAGGCCGTGGCGCTCGGCAAAACCGACAGCCTCGCGGACGACTTCGGCGAGCGACGCGCGCTCGCCCACGGGATCGCCGGAGCAGAGCATCACACCGTTTTCGATCCGGTAGCCGAGGAACGCGCGGCGGTCGGCGCTGAAGAGGTACTGCTTGTCACGGCGGAGCTTGAAGTACGCGAGCGTGTCGCTCCCATATGCGCAGACGAGATCGACCGCGGCAGCTCTCACCTTCGCATCCGGAAGGCTTCGCGGCGCGGCGAGCGGCCGAAAGATCAGGTAGGCGATCGTCACGAGGGCGGTGACTGCGAGCAACGCGACAGCGAGGGGCAAGCGACCGACCTCGTCGTGGAAGGAAAACGGGGCCGGCTGCCAGAGGACGAGGTCGCCGGACGCGCGCAGAATGGTCTCGAAACTCGCGCTGTCCGGGGCTGCAATCCAGACTGATGTGATCACAAGTGCCGCCGTCCCCACGATTACGGCGGGAACGCGCCAGAGCGCCGACCGCAAGCTGACCGGATCGTGACGCACATGAAACGCGTCGCGGCCCCACCAAAGCAGCGCGGCGGCAACGAAGCTCCACGCAGCCTCCTCGAAGTCCAGGCCCTTCGCCAGGTTCAACGCGCCGAGCGCGAGGAGGAGCGCGATCGCGACGTGGAGCGCCCCGCGCCGGCGCCGATAGAGGTAGAACGCCGTGACGATCAGGATTCCGGCGGCCGCGACTGCGAGCGCATGTGAGAGCTTGAGAAACTCGTCCGGCTCGACTGCCAGCAGAATCCGCCGGCGTCCGTCGAAGCTCGGGGTCAGCGCCGAGACGAAGTTGATCAGCCCGGCTGTCAGCGCCACGAACGCCGCCAGAGGCGGCAGGAAGTCGCTGCGACGTAAGGCTCGTAGCGGCGTCGGGCGCCGATGCAGGCCGACGCGCCATAACGCCGTATCGCGTTGGGACGGGATCAGGTCCCGCCAGTCCTTGACGACGAGCCAGACCCCGCCGACCGCAGCCAGAACCGCCGCCAGATCGAAGCGGAGCCAATCGAGGGCCCCGCCCACGGCTAGGACCAGCAGAATCGCGAGGCCGAGGTGGTACTCGTGGATCCTGCGGCGAAGAACGTAGACGCGGGGGCCGAGCGCATGTCGCTCGAGGCGAAGCATTCCGCAACAGGTTGCCAGGACCCGCGGCCGCTCGTGCCAAAGTCCCTCGATCGGTAGGCTCGGCCGGTGCGAATCCCGCGCCGGCTCGAGCGTTTCATCCTCGGCTCGATGATGAGCCTGGTCGCGCTTCTTGCCGAGCGCCGGGTCGTGAAGGCGCTTGGCAAGAAACACCGCTGAGCGCCCGTCGCAGCTCTGCCTCGACACACTTCCGGCACGGATTTGTCGCGCTTTGCGCTTGACAAAACCAGGTGTCGGACACCGGTTTTGCCGCTCGCGCGGCGGCTGGACAAAACGGCTTAGCGCGCTCGTTTCAGCGGTTGTGGTTGACGACCTCGATGTTGTTGCCGTCGGGGTCGAGGACGAACGCGCCGTAATAGCCGACGTGGTAGGTCGGGCGTTCCCCCGGGAGGCCGTTGTCGGTGTAGCCCGCCGCGGTCGCGACGCGGTGGAACTCCGCGACCGTGGCGTTGTCGGCGGCCGAAAAGGCCATGTGGAGACCTTCCGTCGGCGTGCCCGAGACGACGGTAAAGGAGCCGTCCTCGCCTACGAAGGTGGCGCGGTCACCCGTTTTGTGCCGGAGCCGAAATCCGCTCTGCGGCGCAATTGTCTCGTAGAACCGCGTAGAGGCCGCCAGGTCGTCGACACGGATCCAGAGGTGGTCGATCGGGCCGCGGCGGCGCTCTTCGCGGTGGACCGCCTCGACGCTGTTGTCGTCAGGATCGAGCAGGAACGAGCCGTAGTAGTCGGGCGAGTACTGCGGCCGCAAGCCAGGCTTGCCGTCGTCTCGGTAGCCGCCCTCGGTGCCGATCCGCCAGAACTCGTCCACCTGCTCACGCGATGACCCAACGAAGGCGATGTGCAGGCGCCGCGTGACCGGGCTTTCGACGCTCGTCTGGGCGAGCGAGAAGTCGCCCCAGGCCGCGAAGTGCTCCCCGCTGCGGGTCTTTTCGATTCCGAGGGTCCCCAACTCCGTGTCGTAGAACCGCTCGGAGGGCCCGCGGTCCGAGACCCGGATCGTCACATGGTCGAACACCTCAGTTCCGCCGGCGCAGGCCGAGCAGCAGCACGATCGTAAGGGCGCCTCCGGCCGCGCCGAGCGTCACGGGAATCCACGATTGCACGTGCGCGGAGGCGGTCGCGCCCGCGGCGACGAGGCACGAGCCCGCCGCGATCGCAAGCGAAAGGGCCCGCGCCGCTTTGCGGATCGTGTCCTCGAGCGGCGTGGTCCCGCGGAGGTCGATTTGCATTCTCGCCCCCGGTCTCGCTCCGGCGATCCGCTCGATTGCTTCGACGAGCGCATTCGCGCGCAGCTCGAGCTTTTGCACCTCGTAGAACAGCCGCTTCGGATCGGCGCTCGTGCGGACGCGAGTGAGCAGGTTTTTGGCCACGAACCCGCCGACGACCGAAAACGGGTCGAGCTCGGGGTCCAGTTCCGCCGCCGTCAGCTGCATCTGTGCGAGCGCCTTCCCGACGAGGGCGAGCGAGGCAGGTAGGCGAACGCCATGGCGGCTGGCGATCTCGGTCAGCCCCTGCATGATCGGCCCGAGCTGGATCTCGGACAGCGACTTGTGCCGGTACTCCGCGAGGAGCTCGCCGATCTCGTTCCGGAAGGCGTCGAGGTCGAGCTTCTCCGGCAGCTCCGGGGCAAGCAGGAGCAAGATCTCTGCCAGAAACGGCACGTCCTCCTGCCAGAACGCGAGCAGCAGCAAGAGCACGCGCTCACGAACATCGGGCGGTACCTCGCCGACCATGCCAAGATCGAGGAAATAGATCGTCCCGTCCCACCAGAGCAAGTTCCCGGGGTGGGGGTCGGCGTGGAAGAAGCCGTCGGTGAGGATCTGCCGGTAAAAGGCCTCGAGCAGCTGCCCAGCGGCCTCCTTTCGCTCTGGCCCCTGCGGCGCCTCGCGCACCGGCCCACCCGGGATCAGCTCGAGCACGAGCAGCCTCTTCGTCGTGAAGCGGTGGTGGACGGACGGAGCGTCGAGCCGTGAGAACGGCTCGAGCACCTCGCGCATCCGGTCGATGTTCGTCGCCTCTTGCTCGAAATCGAGCTCTCGCTGGAGCGAAGTCGAGAGGTGCTCGACCACGGCCGGCAGGTCCACGATCCGGCGCAGTGCCTCACGGCTCTCGGTCTTCTCGGCGAACAAGCGCAGCAGGCCGAGGTCGCGCATGATCTCGTTGCGCGCGCCGGGCCGCTGAACCTTGACGACCACCCGATCGCCGCTCTCGAGCGTCGCCTTGTGCACCTGCCCGATCGTCCCTGCGGCGAGCGGCTCGGGGTCGATCGAGGCGAAGACGTCTTCCCAGGGCACGCCGAGCTCCTCCTCCATCACCTGAACGACCTCGGCCTCGGTGAGCGGAGCGACGTCGTCCTGCAGCGTCGCGAGCTCCGTGATGAACTCCGGCGGCAGCAAGTCGGGCCGCGTCGAGAGGATCTGCCCGAGCTTCGCGTAGGTGGGGCCGAGCTCCTCGAGCGCGTCGCGCAGCCGGCGGGCGCGAATCTCCGGAGAGTCGGTGCCGCCGCGGGTCTCGCGCAGTCCGTATTTCGCGAAGACGGAAGCAACGCGCGTCGCCCGGCCGAGGAGACTTCCTTCGACCTCCGCCTGCGTCACCGCTTACCTCCGTCCAGCTGGGTCTGGACGATCACGACCGTGCACCTCGCGTTGTGGGAGACGCGGTTCGGAACGTTCTCGAGAAGGAACTCCTTGCGGCCCGTCATGCCCACGCTGCCGACGACGATCACGTCGATGTCTTCGGCCTCGGCGGCGGCGACCATCACGCGCGCCGGATCGTTTCCCTGTACCGCGAGGGCACGCGCTGCTGGGCCGACTACGTCTGAGACGTACTCGGCCAGCTCGCGCTGCGTCGCCACCTTGTCCATCCCGTCACGAACCGACTGGCAGACGACCAGCTCGGCTTCATAGAGCTTCGCCATCTGGGCGGCCCAGCGCACGGCGCGGGTCGCTGTCTCGGACCGGTCCGTGCCGACCAGGATGCGTCGCACCGGCGCCGGCCCCTCGGATTTCCGCCGCAGGCGCATCGCCTTATTCAACCACGCTCGTTCTCAGATTCGAACTGCAGCGCGGTACGAGCGAGCCTCGCGCACGAGCTCTTCGAAGAGCCTCAGATCCTCTCCGGCCTCCGGATGCCACAGCACGCCGAGCGTGAACCGGCGCGAGGGGTCCTCAACGGCCTCGATCGTTCCGTCTTCGGCACGTGCCGTCTCGACAAGGCCCGAGCCGAGCCGGCCGAAGCCCTGGTGGTGATGGGACTTCACCGGGGCACGCTCCCCGAGCAAGGTTCCAATCCGGGAGCCAGGCACGACGCTGACGTCGTGATCCGCATAGACCCCCGGCGTGTGCTTGTGCTTCTCGTCGCCGACCACCTCGGGCAGGTGCTGGAGGAGATCGCCGCCGAGCGCGACGTTCAACACCTGACTCCCGCGACAGATGGCCAGCACGGGCACGTCCCGCTCGAGGGCCGCGGCGAGCAAGGCGAGCTCCGCGTCGTCGCGCTCGGGCATCACGCCGTGCGTCTCGGGATGTGCCTCGTGGCCGTACGTCTCGGGCGCGAGGTCGGAGCCACCGGAGAGGATCAGAGCGTCGAGTGCATCCAGTGTTTCCTCGATGCCCTCCTGGCTCGGCGGGACGAGTATCGCGCGCCCGCCTGCACGCTCGACCGCGCGCACGTACTGCGCGGGAATGAGCGCCGCTTCGAGTTCCCAGTGGCTCCATTTCGCCGGCGTGACGTAGGTCGTGATCCCGACGAGCGGCCGCGTTCCAGCGCTGGACGACTTCCGCAGGGACACCCTGGGAGGATGCCTCAGCCTTTGCGACCGATGTTCGCGAGGCGGTCCTCGGCCATCGCGACGAGGTCGTCGAGCGTGCCGCACAGTCGGCAGTCGTAGGCCTCGATCGATCCGTTCGTGGCGCCGCCTGTGGCGATTCGCCAGCCGTGATGCGAGAAGCGGGCGGTGCTGAGCAGGAGCTCGCGCGGCGAGCGAACGAAGAAGAGGAAGCGGCCCGTTTGGGCGCTCCAGATGGCGGCGCCTTGGGGCCCTGCCGTGACGACCCAGCGGCCATCGGCGCTGAAAGCGCCGTCGTTGACGACCGCGTAGTCGACCTTGTCCCTGAGTAGCGACCTGGGCTTGCCCGTCCTCGCGTCCCAGATCCGGGCGTCGTGGTCGAAGCTCGTGGTCACGACCAGCCGGCCGTCGGGGCTGAACGCGGCCGAGGTCAGCGCGCTCGTGTGCCCGGCGAGGACGTGCTCGAGCTTTCCGGAATCGACGTTCCAGATCCGCGCAGTCTTCCCGCCCGTCGTCACGAGATGGCGGTCGTCCGGGCTGAAGGAAACCGTTTCGACCGTGCCGTCCGGGACGTCCGTCGTCCGCATCAGCGACCCATCTTTCACCCGCCAGACACGAAGCGTCCGCTGCCCGTCAACCGCTGCGAGCAACTCCCCGTCTGAGCTGAAGCCCAGCGCGATTGCCACGCCGTGACCGGCGAGAAGGCGCACCGGGTGCATGTCGCCCCCAGGAAGTTCTCCTGAGCGTCCAGCCTTCAGGTTCCAGATGCGCCCGCGTCCAGCCACGTCGACTGTGGCGGCCCGGCTGCCGTCGTCGCTGAGCGCAATCGCCGTCAGCGTCGACCCAGCCGGAATGATGCGGGTGAAGTCCGCCTGCGCCGCGGAGAGACCGACCCCTCTGACGAGCCCGCCCGGTGCTCCGCTTGCTCCTGCCGTGACAACGGTTCTGTCGTCTGCCGTGAAAGCCAGTGAGCCGATCTGCCTACTGTCGTGGGCGAGAAAGTCGGGCTCACGGCGCGTCCGAGCGTCCCAGATGCGGGCCGTCTCGTCGGTACTGCCGGTGACGAGCTTCCTCCCGTCGGAGCTGAACGCGACGTCGGTGACCGAGTTTCCGTGGCCGACGAACGACGCCCGGAGATCGCCGCTCTCCGCATCGAAGATCCGCGCCGCCCGATCCGTGCTGGCGGTGGCGATCCACTCGCCGTTTGGACTGTAGATCGCCTTGACGACGAAGTTCTCGTTCCCGCGCAGGATCGTCACGAATTGACCGGTGTGCGTGTCCCAGACACGCGCGCTCTCGTCTGTGCTGGCGGAGACGAGCCGATCCCCGTCCGGGCTGAATTCGACGTCCAGAATGCTGCCTTTGTGGCCGATGAGCGTCCTGCGGCGGCCCGTGACCGTGTTCCAGATGCGGACGCGGTAGTCGGGTGCGCCGGTGGCCAAGAGCCGCCCGTCCGGCGACAACCGAGCCACAGTGACAGTGGTGGGCTGGGCGAATCGGCCGACGAGGCGTCCCGTTCGCGCGTCGAAAACGCGCGCCACCCGATCTCCAGCTGTCACAAGCCGTCTTCCGTCTCCGCTGAACGAGACTCCCGTAATCGACCCCGGCTGCCGCAGTCGACCCCTGAGTCGCCCGGACGGAATGCTCCAAA
>Ga0207693_10002366_pt1 | contig 16380 bp, 12 predicted proteins | sample LARL81metaG_FD_184347 | JGI IMG/M metagenome (GOLD analysis project Ga0207693, IMG submission 184347) | Corn, switchgrass and miscanthus rhizosphere microbial communities from Kellogg Biological Station, Michigan, USA - LAR L8-1 metaG... | ecosystem: Host-associated > Plants > Roots >...
GGCGCTGATTACTTCCGGCGCGAGATCGGCACGTAATCGCGCTGGGTGGCGCCCGTATAAAGCTGTCGCGGGCGGCCGATCTTCTGCTGCGGATCCTCGATCATTTCCTTCCACTGGGAAATCCAGCCGACGGTGCGGGCGACCGCGAACAGAACGGTGAACATCGTGGTGGGAAAGCCCATCGCCTTGAGGGTGATGCCCGAATAGAAATCGATGTTCGGATAGAGTTTCTTCTCGATGAAGTAGTCGTCGTGTAGTGCGATCCGCTCGAGCTCGAGCGCCACGTCGAGCAGCGGATCGTCCTTGATGCCGATCTCGCTCAGCACTTCATGGCAGGTCTTCTGCATGATCTTCGCGCGGGGATCATAGTGCTTGTAGACCCGGTGGCCGAAGCCCATGAGGCGGAAACTGTCGTTCTTGTCCTTGGCGCGGCGGATGTATTCCGGGATGCGCTCCGGTTTGGCGATCTCCCGCAGCATGTTCAGCGCGGCCTCGTTGGCGCCGCCATGCGCAGGACCCCACAGGCATGCACAGCCGGCCGCGATGCAGGCGAAGGGATTGGCGCCGGAGGAGCCGGCGAGCCTGACGGTGGAGGTCGAGGCATTCTGCTCGTGGTCGGCATGCAAAATGAAGATGCGGTCCATCGCGCGGGCGAGGACGGCGTTGGGCTTGTACTCCTCGCAAGGCACCGCGAAGCACATGCGCAGGAAATTCGTCGCGTAATCGAGGTCGTTCTTCGGATAGATGAAGGGCTGACCGATCGAATATTTGTAGGCCATGGCCGCGATCGTCGGCATCTTCGCGATCATGCGGATCGAGGCGATCATCCGCTGGGTCGGATCCGAGATGTCGGTGGAGTCGTGATAGAACGCCGAAAGCGCGCCGACACAGCCCGTCATCACTGCCATCGGGTGCGCGTCACGCCGAAAACCTTGATAAAACCGACTCATCTGCTCGTGCACCATGGTGTGGTGCGTGACGCGGTTGTCGAAGTCGGCTTTCTGCGCGGCGGTGGGAAGCTCGCCGTAGAGCAAAAGATAGCAGGTCTCGAGAAAATCGCCGTGCTCGGCGAGCTGCTCGATCGGATATCCGCGATAGAGCAGGATACCTTCGTCGCCGTCGATATAGGTGATTTTCGACTCGCAGCTGCCGGTCGAGGTATAGCCGGGATCGTAGGTGAACATCCCGGTCTCGGCGTAGAATTTGCCGATATCGATTACCGCGGGACCGATAGTTCCATCGTACATCGGGAACGTAGTCTCTTTGTCGCCGACGACGAATTTGCCAGATTTGATGTTGGCGCCGGTCTTCGCATCCATGATCGAGCCCTCGGTTGTGTCGCCCGGCGGACCGGCACTCCCTGCGGCAGCGGGATGGCTTGCGCCAGTGCTCTTAAGGAGCGCCCGCCGGGAGGCCGCTGTTTGCGTAGCCCATCCCAGTGTGCACCGCAAGACGGCGGCGCCGACGCAGCGCCAATGCCATCAGACAGCGATTATGTGGAGGCTGCTTAGCCGTTTGACCAGAGCGTTCTTCGTTGCCGCGACGGCCGAATTTAGCCGCTGGCGGTCGTCGGGACGGCTTGGTCCTGCAGGCGAGCGAGGCTCTCGCTCTTCCCCAGCACTGCGAGTACATCGAAGATCGGAGGCGAGGTCGTGCGGCCGGTGAGCGCCGCGCGCAGCGGCTGCGCGACGCTACCGAGCTTCACACCCTTGCGCTCGGCAAAGGCGCGCACGGTGTGCTCGGTCGCCTCGGCGTTCCAGGGCTCGACCGTCTTGAGGTCCTTCGAAAGGTCGTCGAGGAGAGCGCGCGCATCCGCGGTCAGCAGGCCCGTCGCATTGTCGTCGAGCGCCAGCGGGCGCTCGGCCACGATGAAGCGTGCACCATCCGCCAGCTCGACCAAGGTCTTGGCCCGCTCCTTCAAGCCGCCCATGGCCGCGAGCAGCTTCTCGCGCGTGTCCGCCGTCAATTTGGCCGCAAGCTCGGGCCCGCCAGCAATGTGGGGCAGCACGCGCTCGAGCTCGGCGAGGAGCTCGGCATCGTCGGTGTGGCGCAGATAATAGCCGTTGAGGCTTTCGAGCTTGGCAAAGTCGAACCGCGCCGGCGAGCGCCCGATTTGCGGCAGATCGAAGGCGGCAAGCATCTCCTCGGTGGTAAAAATTTCCTGGTCGCCGTGGCTCCAGCCCAACCGCACGAGATAGTTCCGCAGCGCTGCCGGCAGATATCCCATCGCCCGATAGGCATCGACGCCGAGCGCGCCGTGGCGCTTGGACAATTTCGAGCCGTCCGGCCCATGAATGAGCGGGATGTGCGCCATCAGCGGGGCCTGCCAGCCGAGCGCGTTATAGATCTGGGTCTGGCGCGCGGCATTGGTGAGGTGATCGTCGCCACGGATCACATGGGTCACCCCCATGTCGTGGTCGTCCACCACGACGGCGAGCATATAGGTCGGCGTGCCGTCCGAACGCAGCAGCACGAGGTCATCGAGATTCTCGTTCTGCCATACCACGCGCCCCTGTACCTGATCCTCGATCACCGTCTCGCCAGTAAGCGGCGCCTTGAGCCGGATCACCGGCTCAACCCCGGGCGGAGCTTCCGCGGGATCGCGATCGCGCCAGCGGCCGTCATAGAGCTTGGCACGTCCTTCGCTGCGCGCCTTTTCGCGCATCTGTGCGAGCTCTTCGGCCGAGGCATAGCAACGATAGGCACCTCCTGTTTCCAACAGCGCGCGAACGACCTCACGGTGGCGTTCCGAGCGTGAGAATTGATAGACGGTCTCGCCGTCCCAATCGAGGCCAAGCGAGTTGAGGCCATCGAGGATCGCATCGATTGCCGCCTGCGTGGAGCGCTCCCGGTCGGTATCCTCGATCCGCAGCAACATTTTGCCGCCGCGCCCGCGGGCATACAGCCAATTGAACAGCGCAGTGCGCGCGCCCCCGATGTGCAGGAAGCCCGTGGGTGAGGGAGCAAAGCGGGTGACGATGGTTTCGCTCATATCGATGGATGACACGCTCGCGCAGCTTCAGCGGGCCTACCGAGCGGCCTGCGAAGTGCTCGCGGCGCGCGACGCGCCCCTGGGCCGTCAGCCGGATCCGTGTAGCATAGAAATGGCACAGGTCATTAAGGGTTTTGCGGGTCGATGGTCTTGGCGCGTGCGCGCGGATTTGGCACATAGGCGCTGTTTCGACAACAGGATCGATGCAGCATGACGGAAGCCGGAGCCGCGGTGATGGAGGCGGGGCGCGATTTCATCCGCGACATCATCGCCGATGATCTCGCCGCGAAACGCCATACCAGCGTGGTGACCCGGTTTCCGCCGGAGCCGAACGGGTATCTGCACATCGGTCACGCCAAGGCGATTTGCCTCAATTTCGGCGTCGCGCAGGAATTCGGCGGCCGCTGTCATCTGCGCTTCGATGACACCAATCCCACCAAAGAGGAGCAGGAATTTATCGATGCCATCGAGCAGGATGTGCGCTGGCTGGGCTTCGACTGGGGACCTCACCTCTACCACGCATCGGACTATTTCGAGCAGCTCTACGCGTGGGCAGAGCACCTGATCCGTAGCGGCAACGCCTATGTCGATGATCAGTCGCAGGAGGAGATGCGGGCGAGTCGCGGCACGCTGACCGAGCCCGGGCGCAATAGTCCATGGCGCGAGCGAAGCATCGAGGAAAACCTGGATTTTTTCCGCCGCATGCGAGCGGGCGAATTCCCCAACGGGGCGCGGGTGCTGCGGGCGAAGATCGACATGGCCTCAGGTAACATCAATCTGCGCGATCCGGTGCTCTATCGCATTTTGCACGCGAGCCATCCTCGCACCGGCACGGCGTGGAGCATTTATCCAAGCTATGACTTCGCCCATGGCCAGTCCGATGCGATCGAGCACATCACCCACTCCCTCTGCACGCTTGAATTCGAGGACCATCGGCCCTTGTACGACTGGCTCATCGAGCATCTCCCGGTTCCTTCCCGGCCGCGGCAATACGAATTTGCCCGCCTCAATCTCACCCATACCGTGCTGTCCAAGCGCGTGCTCACCGAACTGGTGCGCGGCGGCCACGTCACGGGGTGGGACGATCCGCGCATGCCGACGCTGGCGGGGCTGCGTCGCCGCGGCGTCCCGCCGGAGGCGGTGCGCGATTTCGTCAAGCGGATCGGAGTTGCCAAGGCCAACAGCGTGGTCGACATCGCCATGTTCGATTTTTCCGTCCGGGAGGTTCTCAACAAGACGGCGTTGCGACGCATGGCGGTGCTGCGTCCGCTGAAGATCGTCATCGAGAACTATCCCGAAGATCGATTGGAGGAGATCGAAGCCGCCAACCACCCGGACGATCCGGCCGCGGGGACGCGCCGCCTGCGCTTCGGCCGCGAGCTCTATGTGGAGCGCGACGATTTCATGGAGAACCCGCCCAAGAAGTTCTACCGGCTATCGCCCGGACGCGAGGTTCGCCTGCGCTATGCCTATTTCATCACCTGCCGCGAGGCGGTCAAAAACGCGGCCGGAGAGGTGGTCGAGCTTCGCTGCACCTACGACGCTGCAACGCGTGGTGGCAACGCCCCGGATGGGCGCAAGGTACAGGCCACGCTGCATTGGGTGTCGGCCGCCGATGCGGTGGCGGCGGAAGTCCGGCTCTACAACCCGATGTTCACCCGAGCTGATCCCAATGCCGCCGCGTTCGCCGCCGATCTCAATCCCGATTCGCTCGAGGTGCTGAGGAACTGCAAGCTCGAGCCTGTTCTTGCCGGCACCGACACCGGGGAGCCGGTGCAGTTCGAGCGGCAGGGCTATTTCTGCCGCGACCCGGACTCGACGCCGGACCGTCTCGTGTTCAACCGGACGGTCGGCCTGCGCGATAGCTGGGCCAAGGTGAGTGCCGGCAGAGGCGCATCAGCCTAGACGCGCTCACGCCTGCCGGCGCACCAGGACGGCTCGCGGGGAGGGCAGGGGGACGCGATTTCAGCGCGGCGCGTAGTGGCGGAACTCGTTGCGTAGAAAGTTGCCGATGCGTTTACCGCGATTGCGCAGCACGCGCAGCACTCCGGTATCGACGAAATAGGTGTGCAGGATACTGTCGCGCGTCGTCACTTCCGAACCGACGCGGTCGGCGGAATGCCAGGTATCCTGGCCCACCGCGAACGCGTAGCCCGAATTGGGCGCAAACTTCATCTGAGTCCGCTTCGGCAGGCTGCCGTCGTGCAGCTTTTCGTGGAAGATCGTGCCGATGTTCGGATGCGAGGCATCGCGGGGCAGGAACAGTTGCACCGTAATCCCCTTCCACCGCGTGTCGGTATGCGGGTCGATCTTGTAGCCCGGCACATCGCGCGTGAGGATGGCGATGGGATACATCCCTACCTTGGCATAATCCGGCCCGAAGCGGCGCTCCAGCGCGGGCGCAAGCCGGCGCACGAACGCGGCCTTCACGGATTCCGAGCAAAGCGCGCGGCCGACGATGTCCCAGACCACGCGCTTCTCCGGCGGCAGATGTCGGATGTATTCGGGGAAAAGATCGATCTTCACCCGCGTGGACGTGCCGTCCGCCAGCACGTTGCATTGGTTCTGGCCGTAGAGCGGCCGATAGTCCGACGCTTGCGGCATCGCAGCCAGCATGGACGCGTAGACGTCATCGGGAAAGACGCGCTCGAGCTGAAGGTGATAGAAGGGATCTTCGACAGCGCGCGCGCCATCGATCGATCTCTCGATGAAGTCGCACAAACGCTGCACCGCGCGAGAGCGATCCGCGCGCCTGAGTTCAACGCCTTGGTCCATAACTACCTCGGGACATTCTGCATCGTGCGGACAGAGCGCAGCGCGATCCGAGATGCCGTTCCCGCATTTTGCCACGCTTCATCTAGCGCGGCTACCACATCCTGGCGCTTGCGATCAACCTTGGAACCGGAGGTTCGCGCCAACCCGATTGAAGCGCAGAGCGCGATTTTGAGGTCGCGCCAACCCTTGTCCCCGGTCAACGCTGTGGATGCCGCGCCAGTGGCGTGTCAGGCCCGCCAGCAGTGTGTACTATATGCACCGCTAGGGTTCGGCCGGGGTGTCGAGGGACCGCGCGATGATCGAGCGGGGCAGATCGCGCGGACGAGCCGAGGCGTGGCGGCCTTGGATCGCGGCGGGGCGTAGGCCCGCGCTGGCCTGGCCGCAGGGCCTCACCGATTTCGTGCGCCGGGCGGCGCAGCGCGTCCGCGAATGGGCGGCGGTCGAGGCCGCGCCTGGCCGGTTGGTGCCGTGGCTCGCAATCGGATTCGGCAGCGGCACCATCATTTATTTTGCCGTCGAGCGTGAGCCCGCGCTCTCCGCGGCAGCGCTGCTCCTCGCCGCCACGGTCGCAGCGGCAATTCTGTGCCGTCGCCGGCCGTTTGCATTTCCGACGTGCGTAGGCGTTGCCGCCGTGGCGGCCGGATTTGCGACTGGCGCGATCAAGCGCGAGATCATCGCCCATCCGGTGCTGTCGGCGCCGGCATGGAACGTCGAGCTCGCAGGCTTCGTCGAGGTGCGGGAAGAGCGCGAGCGCTCGGACCGCGTCGTCGTGCGCCTCGAGCGGATGTCAGGGCCGCGATTGAGCGAACATCTCGAGCGCGTGCGGGTATCGGTGCGCAAGGGCACGGCGCCGGCGGTCGGCAGTTTCATCGAGTTCAAGGCGCGGTTGTCGCCACCACTCGAACCCTTGCGGCCTGGCGGCTATGACTTCGCGCGCGACATGTATTTTCAACGCATCGGCGCGTCCGGGTTCGTGCTGGGCTCCATCCGCACGGTTGAAGCCCCGCATGCGCCGGGTCTCCGCCTGCGCTTTTCCATGCTCGTCGACGGCACGCGCGAGGCTATCGACAAGCGCATCCGCACGATTCTGCCCGGCGATAACGGCGCGATCGCTTCGGCCCTGATCACAGGCAAACGCGACACCATCTCGACGCCGGTGAACGAAGCGATGTACGTGTCGGGCCTCGCCCATGTGCTCTCGATCTCCGGCTATCACATGGCGGTAGTGGCCGGCATCATGTTCTTTACGCTGCGCGCGCTGTTTGCGCTCATGCCGGCCTTCGGTAACCGCCATCCAATCAAGAAATGGGCAGCGCTCGCCGCGCTGGGCGCTGCCGCCTTTTATCTTGTGCTATCGGGGGCGGAGGTTGCGACCCAACGCTCCTTCATCATGATCGCAATCGTGCTCATCGGCGTGATGGTCGATCGTCCGACACTCACCTTCCGCACGCTCACCGTTGCGGCGTTCGGCGTGCTGCTGCTCGCGCCGGAAGCGGTCATTCATCCGAGCTTTCAGATGTCGTTTGCAGCGACGCTGGCCCTCGTCGCGGGATATCAGCAGGGGCTGCCCTGGATGAGCAAAGGCGGCGACACGCCATTGGCGGCGAAGATCGCGCTGTGGGGCGGGCGGGAGATCGTTGGCCTGCTCATCGTCTCGTTGTTGGCCGGCACCGCGACGATCCCCTACATCGCCTATCATTTTCACCGCATCTCCCCCTATGGCGTGATCGCCAACCTGATTGCGATGCCGGTCGTGTCCGCCTGGATCATGCCGGTAGGAATTCTCGGCTTGATGATCATGCCGCTCGGTCTCGACGGGTTTTGCTGGAGGCTGATGGGCGGTGGCATCGAATGGATGACTTTCGTCGCGCTTTGGGTGACGAGCTTTCCGGGAGCGCTGGGGCGAATTGCGGCATTCGGCGCCGGTCCATTGCTTGTGTGCACAGCCGGGCTGGTCGTCCTTTGCCTATTCAAGACGCCCTTGCGGTTCATCGGCGCCTTTCTGATCGCCGGCGCCGCGATCCTGATGGTTAGAGCGCCCCAGCCCGACGTGCTGATCGCCGCCGACGGCAGCGCCATCGCGTTGCGCGGTGAGAACGGCAGGCTCTCCATGGTCAAGTCCGGCAGCGACGTCTTTGCGTTCCGCGAATGGCTCGCGGCCGACGCCGATGCGCGCACGCCAAAGGACGCTACGCTCGGCGAGGGGATCAGATGCGACGCGGCGGGGTGTGTCGGCAAGCTGCGCGACGGCTCGCTCATCGCCATCGCCAAGACGGTCGAAGCCTTTGAGGAGGATTGCCGCCGCGCTGTGTTGGTGGTGAGCGTGCGCGATGCGCCGCCCGGATGTGCCGCTGTCCTGATCGACCGCAACGTCTGGCGACGCTCCGGGGCGATGGCGCTGCGCCGCCGTGGAGAAGAATTTGAGATCACCGCCACACGGTCACCGGGGTACGACCGGCCATGGGCGCGGGCGGTTGCGGGGCAGGAGCAGGCGACCGTGCCGGGCGGCACAATGCCGGCGCGGCCACGCGATGCGACGCCTCGCACAGACGACCTCGATGCGGGAGACTGAGGCGGGTCCCTTGAACGGCGTGCCTAGGCCAATCTTTTGAGTTCTCTCTCCACGGCAGCAGTGGAGTGCCCGACGTTCCTTACCGCTTCAGAGAGCCGCTCCTTCGATACACCGAATTTGTCGGCCCAGTACTGGACTTCGTGCGGCTCCAACAGACTGATGCGGCTTTGGTCTTGCGGACCTTTGTTCGTGAGATCGTCGGGCATCGTGTTCTCTCCGATTTGAGGTTCAACGCGGTCATCTGAGAGCAGTTCCGAGCCGACAAGGGCGCAATAATCGGCCGCACCTTCGTCTTTTAAGCGTCCGACCGCCGAGGAGCCGAAAATTGACGGCCAAGGCGTCCGTGCCGGGCCGCGCCACGCCGGCGCGGCCACGCGATGCGACGCCGCGCGCAGACGATCTCGAGCCTGGAGACTGAGGCGGGCATCCCCTCAACGGCGGGACGATGCCGTTCAATACCGCCGGAACAATCCGACGAGCTTGCCTTGGATGCGGACGCGATTGGGCGGAAGGATTCTCACCTCATAGGCGGCATTGGCAGGCTCGAGTGCAATCGAGGCCCCGCGGCGGCGGAAACGCTTGAGCGTGGCCTCCTCCTCATCGATCAGCGCCACCACGATGTCGCCGGTATCGGCCCCTTCCGCCTTCTTGAGGAGCGCAATGTCGCCATCGAGGATACCGGCCTCGATCATGCTGTCGCCGCGGACTTCGAGGGCGAAGTGCTCGCCGCTCGACAGCAGATCGGGCGGCATGTTGATGACGTGGCTCTTCGTTTGGATCGCCTCGACCGGCGTGCCGGCGGCAATGCGTCCCATTACCGGCACCGCGACGGGGCGGCCGCCTTCGTCCTCCGATGCAGCTCGCACCCGGCCGAGATTGCCCTCGATCACGCTCGGTGTGAATCCGCGGGCACGACCGGTGCCGATCCCGTGCGCAACCGATTCGGGTAACTTGATCACCTCGATGGCACGGGCACGATTGGGGAGGCGGCGGATGAAGCCGCGCTCCTCCAGCGCCGTGATGAGGCGGTGGATCCCAGACTTCGAACGCAGGTCGAGCGCATCCTTCATCTCATCGAAGGAGGGCGGCACCCCGGTCTCCTTCAGTCGCTCATGGACGAAGCGCAGCAGTTCGAACTGTTTTCGCGTCAACATAACTGCATTTCCCCATTCCCGCGGCCCCAAAGGGACTCGTTGAAACAAATCATGAACAGACACTATATGTTCGATATGTGTTCCGCAACCCTTTAATTTTGAGTGAAGGGAGGCGCGGGTCATTCGCAGAGGCCCCAACCCATCGGCCGGATCTGCACGGCCGGTAACTCAGCGCGATTCGGTCCGCCGATGAACTAGTCATCGGTCATTGAACCAGTCAGGCGACTCGTGATGGGTACTTACGCCGCAAGTCTGATGATTGCGCACCGCTCCCCCGCCTTGGCGGCAGGGGCAAAGGGCTCGCGCACGAGAAGGCAATCGGCCTGCGCGAGCGGCATCAGCATGGAACTATCCTGCACCGGCGCCGGCATCGCGACAGGAGTGCCATCGGGCCCGGCCGTCAGCACGGCGCGCAGATAGTCCGCGCGCTCATCGTTTTGCGGTAGATCGCAACCCAGACGCGCGGTCACGAGCGCCGGCGCGACGTCGACTCGACCGCAGAGTTGACGAATCAACGGAACCAGAAACAGCACCGCGCAGACATAGGCCGAGACCGGATTCCCGGGCAGTCCGAGAACGTGCATGGCGCCCAGCCGGCCGTGCATCATCGGCCGGCCCGGACGCAGCGCCACCTTCCAGAACGAGAGCGCCAGTCCCTCCGCCGCGAGCGCCTCGCGCACGAGATCGTACTCACCGACCGAGGCGCCGCCGGAGGTGACGAGAATATCGGCGCCGAGTTCGCGCGCGCGCCGCACCCCGGCGGCGGTCTCGGTAAGGCGATCGGGCGCGATGCCGAGATCGACCACCTCGCAGCCTTCGCGGCGCGCCAGCGCCCTAGTGGCATAACCATTCGAATAAACGATCTGGCCGAAACCGGGCGTGCCGCCGGGCATGACCAATTCGTCCCCGGTTGCCAGCAGCGCGACTTTGGGCCTGCGATGTACCGGAACTGTCGGATAGTTCATGGCCGCGGCGAGCGCGAGATCGCGGTCCCTGAGGCGACGGCCCTTGGCAAGCAGCACCGCGCCCCGCTTGAAGTCGAGCCCCTCGACGCGGACATGCTTACCCTTGCCCGAACCCGCATTGACGAGCACGGCGTCACCCTCGCGCACCGTGTTCTCCTGAATCACGATTGTGTCGGTGCCGGGCGGCAGGACGCCGCCGGTGAAGATGCGCGCGGCTTCCCCGCGCCCGACCGAGCCTGCGAACGGATGTCCGGCCGCGACCTCGCCGACGAGCTTCAGGCGGACTGGCGTGCTGGCCACGTCCTGCGAATGCACTGCGTACCCGTCCATCGCCGAAACATCCGCCGGAGGCTGCGTGCGCAGTGCCGCGAGATCGGCGGCGAGCACCCGGCCATGGGCGTCCGCCAGCGGGGTGGCCACGGCGGCCAGCGGCTCGGTATCCGCGAGTACGCGGGCGAGCGCCTCCGCAACCGGCATCAGCGCCACTGCCTACTCCTCTGCTCGATAATGCCCCGACTTGCCGCCGCGCTTTTCAAGGAGACGAATGCCCTCGATGCGCATGCCGCGGTCGAGTGCCTTCACCATGTCATAGATGGTGAGACAGGCAACGGCGACCGCGGTCAGTGCCTCCATCTCCACTCCCGTGGGGCCTGTGACCTTGACCCGCGCCCGCACACGCAGGCTGCTCAGATTGCGTTCGGGCTCGATGTCGAGGGCAATATTCGAGAGGGAAAGGGGATGACAGAGCGGGATCAGTTCGTGCGTTCGCTTCGCTGCCATGATGCCGGCAATGCGGGCAGTACCCAACACGTCACCCTTCTTGGCGTTGCCCGCGAGCACGACATCGAGTGTCTTTGCCGCCATCGCGATGCGCCCCTCGGCAACGGCCTCGCGCTCGGTCGCGGCTTTCGTCGAGACATCGACCATGCGCGCATCGCCGGCCCGATTCAAATGCGTGAGCTTGGGCGCGCGCGCCACCGGTCACTCCGCAGCGCCGGCGCGACGTTCCCTGCGAATGAGCGCGCGCGTCGCGGCTTCGACGTCGCGCTCGCGCATCAGGCTTTCGCCGACAAGGAATGTCGAAATGCCGACCATTGCGAGCTCTTCGAGATCAGCGGGAGAAGCAATTCCGCTTTCGCCCACGACAATACGGTCGGCCGGGACGAAAGGCACCAGCCGCTTGCTTACGGCGAGCGTCGTCTCGAATGTCTTGAGATCGCGGTTATTGATGCCGATGAGCCGCGAGCGCATCCGCAAGGCCCGCTCGAGCTCGCGTTCGTCGTGCACCTCCAGCAGGACATCCATGCCGAATGCATGCGCCGCCTTCTCGAGCTCCCGCGCGGTGCTGTCGTCGACCGCCGCGATGATGATCAGGATGCAGTCGGCGCCCCACGCCCGTGCTTCGGCGACTTGGTATACGTCGTACATGAAGTCCTTGCGCAGGACTGGAAGCGTAGTTGCGGTGCGCGCGGCCGCGAGGTACTCCGGCCTGCCTTGAAAGGAAGGCGCATCGGTGAGCACCGAGAGACACGCTGCGCCGCCGCTTGCATAGGCGCGCGCCAACGCCGAGACGTCGAAATCCTCCCGGATAAGCCCCTTCGAGGGGCTAGCTTTTTTGATCTCGGCGATCAGAGCAAAGTTGCCGGCGGCAAGTTCGCGTGCGAGGGCAGCGGCAAATCCGCGGGGAGCAGGAGCTGACTTGGCGTCGGCCTCTATTGCCGCGAAGGAGCGAGCGCGCTTGGCGGACGCGATCTCCTCTCGTTTATAGGCCTCGATCTTGGCGAGAATGTCGGGCATGGAGGCTGTGATCCTCACGCATTCGAAACGGCTACCAGACGTTGGAGCCGGCCTGCGGCTTCGCCGGAGTCGATTGCGCTCTGCGCGAGCGCAAGCGCGTGCTTGAGTTCCTTGGCACGCGCCGCGACGATCAGCGCCGCGGCCGCGTTAAGCACGGCGACGTCGCGGAAAGCACCGTGCTTTCCCTTGAGCACGTCCACCAGCGTCTGCGCGTTTTCCTTGGCAGTCCCGCCCCGCAGCGCCTCGGGTTTGACCCGCGGCAGGCCCAGCTCGTCGGGCGTGATCTCGAAGGTGCGCACGGCGCCGTTCTCGAGCGCAGCGACGTAGGTTGGCCCCGCCGTCGTGATCTCGTCGAGACCGTCCGAGCCGTGCACCACCCATACCGACTCCGAGCCGAGGTTTTTCAAAACCAGGGCCAGTGGCTCGAGCCATTGGCGCGAGAACACGCCGACCATCTGCCGTTTGACCCCGGCAGGGTTGGAGAGCGGGCCCAAGAGATTGAAGATGGTACGCGTGCCGAGCTCGACGCGTGTAGGGCCGACATTCTTCATCGCCGGGTGGTGCGCGGGCGCGAACATGAAGCCGATGCCCGCTTGTTTGATGCAGCGGCTCACACCCTCGGGAGTCAACTCGATGTTTACGCCCAACGCCGCGAGCACGTCCGCGGCGCCCGAGCGTGACGAGAGCGCCCGGTTGCCATGCTTGGCCACCGGCACGCCCGCGCCCGCCACGATCAAGGCGGCGCAGGTCGAGATATTGAACGAGCCGGACGCATCGCCGCCGGTACCGACGACGTCGATCGCGTCGGGTGGCGCCACGACCGGCAGCATCTTCTCGCGCATCGCACTGACGGCACCAGTGATCTCGTCGACGGTCTCCCCGCGCACGCGCAACGCCATCAGCAGGGCACCCATTTGCGAGGGGGTTGCTTCGCCCGACATCATTGTGTCGAAACCGCGCGCGGCCTCCTCGCGGCTCAGCGTCGCGCCGGTCGCGGCCTTGGCGATCAAGCCCTTTAATTCGTCGGTCACCTTGACGTCTCACACAACACGGCGGCTCGCGCGAATGCCAGTCGGAGTCCGGCCCGTCGATGCGTTCCAGGCCACGGCGATGTCCAGGAAATTTCGTAGGATAAGGTGGCCGTACTCCGAGGCAATGCTCTCAGGATGAAACTGAACACCGTGTACCGCAAGGGTGCGATGTGCCAGCCCCATGATGAGATGATCATCGGTCTCTGCCGTCACGTCGAGCGCGTCCGGCAAACTCGTTCGGTCCACCACGAGCGAATGGTAGCGCGTGGCCCTGAACGGCGCATTGACGCCGCGAAATATGCCCGCGCCCTGGTGGCGGATCTCGGAGAGCTTGCCATGGACCTGCACCGGAGCACGCACGACGGCGCCGCCAAAAGCCTCGCCGATCGCCTGGTGGCCGAGGCAGACCCCCAGTACCGGGATGGTCGGCGCGGCCTTGGCGATAAGCTCGAGACAGATGCCGGCATCGCGCGGCGTACGTGGACCAGGCGACAGCACGATCGCCTCGGGCTCCATCGCCACGACCTGATCGGCTGCGACTTTGTCGTTGCGGTGAACCACGACATCCGCCCCTAGTCCGCCCAGATAGTGGAACAGGTTGAACGTGAAGCTGTCGTAATTGTCGATCAGGACGATCATGCTTTGCTTGCCCGCTCAAGGTCTTAGACGCGGGTCTTGAGGGAATCAAGGCGGCCCGGGGCTTGCCTCACAGGTTGGTCCGCACAAGGCGCAGACGAGTGGGGACTTCGCGGTTCTCGGCGGCATTTTCGCCAAGGAGGGGAGACGGTCTCATGACGATCAAGCGCATTTGGCTTGCTCTGGGCCGGCAAGCCGTTTTTTGGGCCGTGGCCGGCGTCCTTGTTTGCGCCGCCGCGGTCGAGAAATCCGCGTGGGCAGAGTCCTCCGAACCCCCCTCGCTCGAGACGATCAAGTCCTCTCTCGACGCGATCGAATCTGCCGTCGACAGCGAGGACGCCACCGCTGAAACGCTCGCCGGTTTCCGACAAACGCTCAACATCGCGACGGATACCCTTCGCGCAAATATCGATGAACTTCAGCCCCGCGTGAGCGAGATGGAGCAACGCGTGAAGCAACTCGGTCCTGCGCCCGCCAAAGATGCGCCGCCGGAAAACCCCGACATTGCCAATGAGCGCGAGGAGCTGACAAAGCAATTCGGCGAGATGGACGGTGAACTGAAACAGGCGAAGGTCCTCTCGCTCAGGGTCGACCAATTGAGCGAGCGCGTTGCGCAGAAACGCCATTCGCTATACGCCCGAGAGCTGTTTGCGCGCAGTCCAAGCGTGCTCAATCCCTTCTTCTGGCAGGATACTCTGCGGGCCTTCCCGATCGAGCTGCGCACCGAAAGCGCGGTGCTCCACGCATGGATCAGCGAGCGCGGCGATCGCCCGCGCTGGACCGCGGGCGTTCTGATCATGGTGGCGACCATTGCCCTTGCGATCGGATTGACGCGATGGTGGTTCCCGCGACTCCTCTCCCACTCAATGGATACCCGTTCGGCGAAAGCTTGGGCGGCACTGTGGGTGTTCGTTTGGTTCACGCTGCGCATGCCGCTGGCGGCCGCCGCGAGCTTGCTGGCATTCGATGCGCTCGGCCTACTGACAGTGCGCGTCGAGCAGATCGCCGAGGGACTGGTGGCCGGCATCGCCGCCGCGAGTTTCGGCTATGGCGTCTCGCGGGCGCTGTTCGCGCCGCGAGAGCCGGAACGCCGCCTTCTGCAAGAGGACGACGCCACCGCGCTGTGCTTCCACAACCACCTCGTCTGGTCCGCCCGCGCGCTCGGCGTCCTGATCGTCTCGCAAGTCGTGCACAAGACCTTGTTCGCGCCGCTGATCATTACGGTTGCAACGAATGCCGTGTTCGCGGCGATCACGGCCGGGTTCTTGATGCATCTCGTCATACGGCTGGGGCAAATCAGGAGAGATCGCGGTGAAGCGCTCGTCGTCGCAGCCTGGACTTACCCTTTGGGCTTGCTGATGACGGCGCTGATCGCACTGGCGCTCGTCGCCGGCTATGCCGGCCTTGCCGCATTCGTCGCCTTGCGCGTCGTTGTGGCGGCAGCGGCGCTCGGGGCGCTCCATCTCCTGCTGGTTGTCACTCAGACGCTGTTTGCCACGGTCGGCGAGCAGAGCGCCAAAGCACAGAGCCTGGCGGACCGGCTGGGTATCAGCGCCGGCACCCTCGGCTTGGGCGGCGCATTGTTATCAGCCGCCATTCGCGTGATCCTGATTCTTTCAGCGTTCCTCCTGATCATCGGGCCATGGGAAGTATCCACTGCCGATTTGTTCGACACCGTCCGCAACATTCCGTTCGGGTTCAAGATCGGCGAGATCCATCTCTCGTTTGAAGCGCTGTTCGCGGCCGCTGTCCTGCTGCTCGTGCTCCTCGTTGTCACCCGCATTGTGCAGCGCTGGCTGGAGACGGAGTTGTTGCCGCGGACTCGATTGGAGCCCAGTCTTCAGCTGTCGATCGTCACGATCTTCGGCTATATCGGCGCGATCACGGCGATCGCGGCTGCGCTCACGGGGCTCGGTTTCGACCTGCAGAAGATTGCGCTCATCGCCGGCGCCCTTTCGGTCGGCATCGGTTTCGGATTGCAGTCGGTGGTGTCGAATTTCGTGTCCGGTCTCATCCTCCTGACGGAACGGCCGATCCGCGTCGGCGACTCGATCGTGGTCAAGGGCGAGGAGGGGTGGGTGCGGCGCGTGCGTGTGCGCGCAACCGAGATCGAAACGTTTGACCGGGCGAGCGTGATCATTCCGAACTCCGAATTCATCACCGGCGTGGTCAAGAACTGGACGCGCACCAATTCCTTGGGCCGCATCATCATCAAGGTCGGCGTGGCATATGACAGCGATCCAGTCCAGGTCCGCGATATCTTGCTCGACATCGCCCGCACGCATCCGCAAATCGTGCAGTCGCCGCCCCCGGGGGCCTTCCTGTTGGGGTTCGGGGACAGCGCGCTCGAATTCGAGCTGGGATGCGTCGTCGCCGATGTTGAGAAGGGCCTCTCGGTGCGAAGCGACCTGAACTACGCGATCATCAAGCGGTTTCGCGAGGCGGGAATCGAGATCCC
>Ga0207693_10002369_pt1 | contig 16367 bp, 14 predicted proteins | sample LARL81metaG_FD_184347 | JGI IMG/M metagenome (GOLD analysis project Ga0207693, IMG submission 184347) | Corn, switchgrass and miscanthus rhizosphere microbial communities from Kellogg Biological Station, Michigan, USA - LAR L8-1 metaG... | ecosystem: Host-associated > Plants > Roots >...
CGCGTCGGGAACCCCCACCGAGCCGGCCATCTCGCCGCTCCGGTCGACCACCGCGGCTGCCTCGATCTGCGGCGAGATCTCGACGAGATCGGCGAGAGCGGCTGCCGCGTCCATCGCTCCGACGGTATCAAGGTGCAGACTCTGCACCCGTGCGGATCCGTCGCCGCCAGCTCGTGCACAAGTTCTTCGCCGATCGAGGCACCCACCTCGCGGCGATGGTGGCCTACTTCGCGCTGCTGTCGTTCGTCCCCCTCGTCTTCCTCGCGCTCTCGCTCTTCGGCCTCGCTCACCAGGCCCATCCGTCAGATTTCTTCGTCAAGGAGCTGAAGCACGCGTTCCCCGGGACGTCGCTCAAGAGCATCATCAATCTCGTCCGCCGCGTGCAGAACAACGCGGCGGCACTCGGGATCATCGGCGGGATCGGCCTGCTCTGGTCGTCGCTCTCGTTCTTCAGCGCGCTCGAGTCGGCGTTCAACATCGTCTACGGGCTCCCGAACCGGCGCTTCCTGCACGGCAAGGGGATCGCGGCCGCGCTGATGGCGAGCGTCCTGACCACGCTCTTCGTCAGCCTCGTGGTGGGCGCGTTCGGGGGTAGCGTGCTCAAGCACCACCTCCGCTTCGCGGAGAGCTCCGTCGTCGCCGACATCGTCTCCTTCGGCGGCTCGCTCGCCGGCGTCTTCGTATTCCTGTTGGTCATCTACTACTGGCTGCCGAACACCGACGTGACCTGGCGGGAGGCGCTGCCCGGCGCGATCGTCTGCTCGACCGTTCTCGAGGTGTCGTTCCTGGCGCTGCCGTTCTTCGTCCGCCACGCCACGGTCAACCTCACGCTCCGGACGCTCGGCGGGCCGGCGATCCTCCTGCTCTGGCTGTACTTGATGGCGAACGTGATCGTCTTCGGCGCCGAGATCAACTGGTGGTGGCGGGAGCGTCACCGAGAGGCGGCGGTGCAGCTCACCGGACGCGAGCAGGCGCCGCCCATCTAGACCCGGTCGAGCAGGGCGCGGGCCGCGCGGGCGCGATGGGAGTTCTCGGCCTTCCACCCGTTGCCGAGCTCCGCGACCGTCCGCTCCTCGCCGTCCGGGACGAAGATCGGGTCATAGCCGAAGCCCTCGCTGCCTGCCGCGTGCTCGGCGATCCGCCCCTCGAGCGTCCCGGTGCCGCGCAGCTCGCGGCCGTCCGGCGAGAGCAAGACGAGCTCGGAGACGTAGCGCGCCTCGCGATCCTCGACGCCTGCGAGCTCGCCGAGCAGCTTCGCGACCGCAGGCGCTCCTTCCGGCGCATAACGCGCCGAGAGCACGCCCGGACGGCCGCCGAGCGCATCCACCTCCAGGCCGGAGTCCTCCGCGAGCACCCAGCCGGACGCGTGCTGGCGACCGAAGGCGGCCTTGATCAGCGCGTTGTCGTAGTAGGTCGCCCCGGTCTCGGGCGGGTAGTCGTCGCGGTCGAGCGGCTCGATCGTCCAGCCCGGCAGGAGCCGCTCCAGCTCGCGTGCCTTGTGGGCGTTGCGAGAGCAGAGGACGGCGCTACGGGAGCTCACGGGCGACCGCTTCGGCCTGAAGCGTCCCGATCTCGCCGATGCCGGCCGCGGCCAGCTCGAGCAGCTCGTCGAGCGTCTCGCGCGCGAACGGGTCTCGCTCGGCCGTCGCCTGCACTTCGACGAGACGACCGTCGCCGGTCATCACGACGTTCATGTCGGTGTCGGCGCTCGAGTCCTCGGCGTAGTCGAGGTCGAGCAGCGGGACGCCCTCCACAACGCCGACCGAGACGGCCGCGACCGAGTCGCGGAACGTGCGCGAAAGGCCGAAGCGGTCGAGCGCGCGCATCGCGGCCACGTACGCGCCGCAGATCGCCGCGCAGCGCGTTCCGCCGTCGGCCTGGAGGACGTCGCAATCGAGCCACAGCGTCCGCTCGCCGAGCGCCTCGAAGTCGGCGACCGCACGCACGGCGCGCCCGATCAGCCGCTGGATCTCGACCGTCCGTCCCTGCTGCTTGCCGCGCGCCGCCTCCCGCTGGACGCGCTCGCCGGTCGACGCAGGCAGGAGGGAGTACTCGGCGGTGATCCACCCCTTGCCCTGGCCGCGGAGCCAGCGCGGGATTTCCTCTTCGACCATCGCGGTGCACAGCACCTTCGTCCGCCCCTGCGTGATCACGACCGAGCCGTGTGGATTCTCGAGGAAGTCGGGCTCGAAGGTGATCGCGCGGAGCTGATCGGGCTTCCTCCCCCCTTCGCGCGCGCTCACGCAGCAGCTCCTTCGAGCGTCGCCACGGTCACGTGCTCCACCTCGCGGACGGGAAGCTGGAGGAAGCGGTTGCCGAGCTCGCGAAATGCTTCGGGGTCGCCGGTCGTGAGGAAGCGGTACGTGCCCTCGCGGCCGCGCTCGTTCTCGACTCCCTTACGGGCGAGCGTCTCGGCCACCTCGCGGGCGGTCTCCTCCGCCGAGAAGACGAGCGTCACCTCGCGGCCGAACACGCGCTCGAAGATCTTGCGGATCAGCGGATAGTGCGTGCAGCCGAGGATCACGGTGTCGACCCCCTCGGCCTGGAGCGGCATCGCGTACTCGCGCACGGCGCGCTCCGTCTCCTCGCCGTACGGATCGTCCCCTTCGATCAGCGGCACGAGCAGCGGGCACGCGACCTGGTGGAACGAGATGCCGGCGTCGTACGCGTGGACGAGCTCGGCGTAGCGGCCCGCCTCCACGGTGGCGGCGGTGGCGAGAAGTCCTACGCGCTGGTTGCGCGTCACCTGGGCTGCCGCATGCGCCTCGGGCGTGATGACACCGACGACCGGCACGCTCAGCTCCTCCTGCAGCCGAGGCAGCGCCGCCGAGGTCGCGGCGTTGCACGCGACGAGGATCAGCTTCACGTCCTGCTGCTCGAGATAGGCGCCGATCTCGCGGGCGAAACGGCGGATCTCCGCCAGCGGGCGCGGCCCGTAGGGCAGGCGCGCGTGGTCGCCGAGGTAGACGAAGTCCTCGTTCGGCATCGTCACGAGGCACTCGTGGAGGACGGTCAGCCCTCCGACGCCGGAGTCGAAGACGCCTACGGGGCGTGGATCCATTGCGGGCATCGTAATCGGGCGGTAGCGTGCGGCTCGTGGGTCGGGTCCGCGTGCTCCTCGCCTTGCTGGTCGCGGCTCTCGCGTGTGCCGGGTCGGCGGCGTCGGCCCGCGCGTCCGCTGCCACGAGCGACACCTGGGTCCCGGTCACGATCAGCGCGTCCGACTCGACGCCGCTTGCGTGCGCCTACATCATCCCGAGCGGCACGACTCCGGCCGTTGGCTGGCCGGGCGTCATCCTCTTCCACGGCCTCGGCCAGTCCTATGCGGACATGGAGCCGATCGGCGCGGCGCTGGCCCAGTTCGGCTTCGCCTCGCTCGCCTGCGACGCCCGCGGCACCGGCGCCTCGGGCGGCAAGTTCGGGCTCGACGGGACGAGGGAAGTGCAGGACGCCCAGGACCTCTTCAACTGGCTCTCCGGCCTGAGCGACGTCTCGAACACGCAGATCGGCGCATTCGGCCTCTCGCTCGGCGGCGGGGCGGTCTGGAACGCGGCCGTCGGCGGCGTGCCCTTCAAGGCGATCGTGCCGGCGATCACGTGGACGAACCTGGCGTCGGCCCTCAACCCGGACGGCGTGGCGAAGACGGGCCTGGTCGGGATCCTCTCCCAGGTCGTCCCGCTCCAGAACTGGGATCCGGCGCTCGCCCAGACCGCGCAGTCGTTGCTGCAGGACGACGTGACCTCGACGGCCAAGAGCACGGAGGCGGCCCGCTCCTCGCGCTCGCAGCTCCACGCGCTCAGGGTGCCGACGCTGCTGCTGCAGGGACGACACGACTTCCTCTTCGACATGGATCAGGCGATCGCGGCATGGAAGCTCCTCGCCGGGCCGAAGCGCCTCTACCTCGGCGACCTCGGCCACCCGCCGGCCACGAACCCGACGGCGGAGGAGCCCGGCTACGTCGCGGAGGCCATCGCGTGGTTCGCCCATTACCTCGCCGGCCAGGGACCGGCGCTCGGCGGCGGCGTCGAGCTCGCGCACGATCCGTGGGACGGGAAGACGACCATGTACAAGAGGTTGCCGCGGACCCGGACGGAGAGCGTCAACCTCCCCGGCAGGTCCCTCGTCGAAGGCCCGCACTACGCGTTTCGCTCGGCCCGCCTGACCGGCGGACCGCACGAGACCTTCGGCGACGGCTCGGTCACCGTGCGCTACTCGGGCGCGACGAGCTGGACGCACCTCGTGGCGACGATCTCGGTCCAGGGGAGCAGCACGGTGGTGACCGAGGGAGCCGCCCCGATCACGTCCTCGTCCGGCGTCGTGAAGATCCCGCTGCTGAACGAGGCCGTACTCCTGCCGCGTGGGAAGAGGCTCAGGGTCAGGCTCGGCACGACCTCCTGGGACGACGCGTACCACCTCGGGATCCCGGTCTACGCGAGCCTTCCGCCGCATGGAGCGTCGATCAAGCTCGGCAGCGCGACGCTCAGGCTCTCCTTCCTGAGGCGCACGGTCTCCAAGTAGCGTCTGCCGCATGGCCGCAACCGTGCGCATCGGCACCTGCTCGTGGGCCGACGAGGCGCTCTCGAAGTACTTCTATCCACCGAAGCTTCCCGCGAAGGAGCGTCTGGCCTGGTACTCCGAGCACTTCGACACGGTCGAGGTGGACTCGACGTACTACCGGCTGCCGGGCGAGTCGATGGTGCAGGGCTGGGCCGAGCGGACGCCGGACGGGTTCACGATGCACGTGAAGGCGTTCGGCCTCATGACGCGCCATCCGGTCAAGGCCGAGACGATCCCGGAAGACCTTCGCGCCGAGATGCCCGTGGACGAACGCGGCCGCGTCGACCGCCCGCCGCGCGAGCTCCGCGGCGAGATCTTTCGCCGCTTCCTCGAGGCGCTCGAGCCCCTGCGCGCCGCAGGCAAGCTCGGCGGGATCCTCATGCAGCTGCCGCCGTACATCGTCTACAAGGAGTCGTCGCTCGACTACCTCGAGTGGGCACGCGAGCAGCTCGGCGGCGACGAGATGCTGGTCGAGTTCCGCCACCGCTCGTGGCTCGACGACGAGAACCGCGCTGCGAGCCTCGCCTTCCTCGAGCGGATCGGCGCCGGCTACGTCGTCGTCGACGCCCCGCGCTCGGACACGGCGAAGAACCTCGTCCCGACCGTGGTGGCGACGACGTCGCCAACCGCCTATGTCCGCTTCCACGGCCGCAACCTCGGCACATGGAACAAGCGCGGCGGATCGGCGGCCGAGCGCTTCGACTACCTCTACTCCGACGAGGAGCTCGGCGAGTGGGTCGGGCCGCTCCGCGAGCTCGCCGGCCAGTCCGAGCAGGCGTATGCCTTCTTCAACAACAACGCCTCCTCTGAGGATCCCGACAACCCGCTCGGACGCGTCTCGCAGGCCGCGACGAACGCGCAGCAGCTGCGGCGGCTCCTCGACGTGAACGGGATCGCCGCGAGCGGCGGAACGTGAACGTCCTCTCGATCGTGCACGGCGAAGACGCCGGGCCCGAGCTGTTCGGTCCGGTGGTCGCCGAGGCCGGCCATCGGCGCGACGAATGGAGCTTCGAGCGCGGCGGGCCGCCGCCGGAGCCGCTCGAGACGTACGACGCCGTGCTCGTCTTCGGCGGTTTCATGCATCCCGACCAGGACGACCTCTTTCCGTGGCTGTCCGACGAGGCCGAGTGGCTGCGTGGGCTGGTCCAGCGAGAGATGCCGACGCTCGGGATCTGCCTCGGGTCGGAGCTCCTGGCGCGGGCGACCGGCGCCTGGGTGGGGCGGCTTCCGGTGCCCGAGATCGGCTGGGGCGAGGTCGAGCTGACAGAGGCCGGTGCCGAGGATCCCGTCTTGTCGCCGTTGCCCGCGCGATTCGACGGACTGATCTGGCACCACTACGCGCACGACCTTCCAGAGGGAGCGGTCGCCCTCGCACACAGCGCGGCGTCCCTGCAGGCGTTCCGGCTGGGCACCTGCTGGGGCGTGCAGTTCCATCCCGAGGTGACGGAGCCGCAGCTCGGACGCTGGATCGGCGACCCGAGCGACCCGCCGCCCGATCCCGAGCGGCTGCGGGCCGAGACGCGCGAGCGGATCGGCGGCTGGAACGAGCTCGGGCGGCGCCTCTGCCGCTCGTTCCTCGCGGCGGCCGAACGGCTGCGTGGCACCTGAGGCACTCGCACTCGCCCTAGCCGCGGCCGTCCTCCACGCCGGCTGGAACGTCCTCCTGCGCGGGTCGGAGGACGTGGAGGCGCGCACCGCGGTCGTCCTCGGGCTCTCGGTCATCCTCTTCGCCCCGGTCGCAGCCGCGACGTGGTCCGTCTCGTGGGAGGTCGCGCCCTACGTAGCCGCCTCGGCCGCCCTCGAGACCGCGTACTTCGCGCTGCTCGTCCTCGCGTATCGCCGGCGGGAGCTGTCGGTCGTCTACCCGATCGCGCGCGGCTCTGCTCCGCTGCTCGTCCTGCTCGGTAGCGCAGTCGTTCTCGACCGCCACGTCTCGGCCGGCGCAGCCGTCGGCGTCTGCCTCGTCGCCGCCGGGGTCGTGCTCGTGCGTGGGATCCGGCGCGGAAGTGAGGGAGTGCTCGTCGCGCTTGCGATCGGCTGCGCGATTGCCGGCTACACGCTCGTCGACAAGGACGGGCTGCAGCACGCCGCCTCGCTGCCCTACCTCGAGCTCGTCCTGCTCCCGGTCGCGCTGGTGGCGGTGCCGCTCGTCGCGGTGCGACGTGGAGCTCACGCGCTCCGCACGCAGCTGACGGGCTCGACTCTCGTCGCCGCGGTCGCGTCGTTCGGCGCGTATGCGCTCGTGCTTGCCGCTCTGCGCCTCGCATCGGCTCCGGAGGTGGCCGCGGTTCGCGAGACGAGCGTCGTGCTCGCAGCGGTCTTCGCAGGCGCTTTCCTCCGCGAGCGCGTGGGGCCGGCGAGGCTCGCCGGCGCCGTGGCGGTCGCAGCCGGCGTCGCGCTGATCGCGTTGTCCTGAGCGGCTGCCGGGCTAGCGCTCGAGCGGCAGCTCGTCGTGGCGGCTCCACTCGTGCCAGGAGCCGGCGTAGTTGCGCGCGTCGTAGCCGGCCGAACGGAGCGCGAGCGTCGCCAGCGCCGAGCGGGAGCCGGAGTGGCAGTAGGCCACGATCGCCGTTCCCTCGGGCAGGCCGACGAGCTCGCGTACTCGCTCTGGGGAAGCAGGGCGGCCCGGGCCCTCGAACAGCTCACCGACGTCCAGGTTCCGGGCGCCCGGGATATGGCCCTGGCGCGGATCGCACTGGTTGCCGCGGCGCCCGGCGTACTCGTCCGGCGTCCGCACGTCGAGGACCGTGAGCGCCGGATCGCCGAGCCGATCCGCGAGCTCCTGCCGTGTCGGGAACGCGTGCGGATTCGGCTCGAAGTCCGCCTCGGCCTCACGCACATGATCGAGCTCGACCGCTCCCTCCGCGAGCTCGCCGTCCCAGCCGGCGATGCCGCCGACGAGGATCGCCACCTGCGGATGCCCCGCGAGCTCGGCCATCTGCGCCGCCGGCATCGCGCCGACGCCGTCGCCGCGATCGACGAGCACGAGGCGCTCGCGGCCCGTGATCCCGTGCCGCCGCAGGCGCAGCGCGATCTCCTGCGCGAGCGCGCGGGCCGACTCCTCGTCCGCCGCGGGCGGCGGCGAGCCGAGCACGAGCGGCCGCGAGCCCGGGATGTGTCCACGCATGTGCGCGTTCGGGCCCCGGACGTCACCGACGACGAGGTCGTCCTCGCCGAGGTGCTCCGCGAGCCACTCCGAGTCGACGACGGCCCTCACAGCGCGGCGACGACCCCGACTTCGGCTGCGATCGCGGGCCGCTGCTCGAGCCGCCCGAGCCAGTCGACCAGGGCGGGGAAGCCGTCGAGCTCGACGCCCAGCATGTCGCGGGCACGGAGGAACCAGGGGACGAGTGCGATGTCCGCGAGCCCGTATTCGGCGCCACCCAGGTACGGGCGCTCGGCGAGCAGCGCGTCGAACCGGCCGAGCGCGGCGTCGAAGGCCTCGGCCGCGCCATCGTCGCCGCGCCGCAGGGCGTAGTAGGGAGTCGTCAACTCGTTGTCGCGGAAGATGAGGAGCCGAACGAAGGCGCGGTCGGCGGGATCGGCAGGCAGCAGCGGCGGCTCCGGATAGCGCTCCTCGAGGAACTCCATGATCACAGCCGACTCCGGCAACGGCGGGCCGCCGTCCTCCTCGATCACGGGGACGCGCCCGGATGGGTTCTTCTCGTAGAACCAGGCGGGCCGGTCGGAAAGGTCGATCTCCACGGTCTCCATCTCGATCCCTTTCTCGGCGAGGACGATCCTGACCCGCGCGACATAGGGACAGCGTGCGGCGTTGTAGAGCGTGATCACGGTTGCACCCCCATCACGGTTGCGATCTGTTCGTACAGCTCCTGGGCGGGCGGCAGCTCGCCGGGCGAGGCCGCGGTGCGGGCCACCTCCCGCACGCGCCGCGGGTCGGCTCCGGTCAGCCGCCCGACGACCGTCGCGTTCGCACCGAGCGCGTAGGCATCGCCCGGCGGCAGCGGCCTGAAGTACTCGGGAACGGACAGGTACTCGTCGATGTCGGCGCCGCGGTCGAAGAGGTCGTAGCGCACGACCATCCCCCGTTGGACGCCGAGCGAGAGCGTCACGCCGCCCGTCGTGTACGAGAGCTCCTTCGCGAGCGCCTTCAACTGCTCGGGATCGGCGTCGGTCGCGTCCGAGCGCACGCGCACCCAGTTCCCCTCGACCTCGACGTCCGGCTCCAGCCGCAGCACCTTGGCCGCGTCCCGCTTGACCTTCTCGACGTCGTCGGTCTGGACATGGACGAAGCCGAAGGTCGGCCCCTCGGCCGGAGCAAGGCGCTGCTCGAGCTCGTCGACCGGCGCCGCGAGGCGAAGCTCGAGCGGCTGGAAGCCCCACCGGCCGTACGCCGCGCGAGCGCCCTCGTTCGAGGCGATGACGTCGAGCTCGATCACCTCCGCGCCGGCCTCACGCATCTGCGCGACGAAGCTCCGCGTCAGCTCGGCCGCCACGCCTCCTCCGCGCGCGGCCGGGCGGACGAAGATGCCGCGCAGCTCGGCCACGCGAGCGCCGATCATGCGGCCGAAGGCGATCCCGACCGGCTCGCCCTCCTCACTCTCGGCGATCCAGGCGGTGCCTCCCTTGGCCAGTTCGTCGATCTCCTCGAGCTCCTCTTCGGAGTCCGGATCGCGCCACGGCGCGTCCTTGATCTCCTCGCCGAACTCGAGCCAGAGTTCGTGGAGCGCTTGGCGGTCGGCGGTCGTGGCTTGGCGGATCATGGCGTCAGGAACTGTGCGAGTAGATAGTGCGCCGTCAGGTTCTGGAAGGGGTCGAAGCGCTCGCCCGTCGCGCGGACGTCCACGTCACCATAGAGCGCGCGCACGGCCTTGCGCAGGGCGAGGTCTCCGGCCGGCCAGGCGCGCGGGCGGCCGAGGTAGCGCGCAAGGAACCAGTCCGCCGTCCACTCGCCGAGGCCGCGCAACGCGGTGAGCTGCGTCTTAACGTCGTCGTCGGGGAGAAGACCGAGCGCCGAAAGGTCGAGCTCGGAGCGCGCGAGGCCGATCACGTACTCCGCCTTGCGCCGGGAGAAGCCGAGCGAGAAGAGCTCCTCCTCCGACGCCGCCGCGACCCGCTCGCGCGCCGGGAACGCCCAGACCCGGCCGACCCGTTCGCCGAGCCGTTCGACGAGGCGGTTGCGGATCGCGAGTGCTGCGAAGAGCGAGACCTGCTGCGCCGTGATGGCGCCGACGAGCATCTCGAACGGGTCGGGCGCGAGCGTCGGGCGGTAGCCGGCGAAGCGGACCACGAGCGGATCCAGCTCCTCCTCTCCTGCCGCCCAAGCGGAGAAGGCCACGAGATCGAAGTCGAAGCCGAGCAGCTTCCGGACTGCCGCCTCCGTCTCCTCGTCGAGCGGGTCGACCTCGACGCCGCCGTCCGCAGCAGTGATCCGCACCTCCTGCCCCGCGACCGCGCGATACAGCGCTCCGTCCTCCCAGACCGTCGCGTGGTCGAGCCCGAAGGCGCGGAAGCGCGCGGTCGTCAGCTCGAGGGAGAACGGCTGCGGGACCGGGAGCAGCAGCGGAAGCTACAGGTGCGAGGTCAGCCCGGCGCCGGAGGCGTCGGAGTCCTCGGCGGCTTCGCCGTCCTGCGCGTTCGCGTACCAGGAACGCCAGTACGTCCCGTCGTCGAGGTCCCGGGCGAACGCCGAAAGCTTGAGGGGGTGGAACGTGTCGCACATCACCGCGAGCTCGTGCGTCTCGTGCATCCCGATCGCCTTCTCGGCGAGCCCCGGCTGCGGCCCGTGCGGCAGTCCCGACGGATGGAGCGTGATCGAGCCGACCTCGACACCCTTGCGCGAGCCGAAGTTGCCGGAGACGTAATAGATCATCTCCTCCGACTGCAGGTTCGAGTGGTGGTACGGGATCGGCACCGCGAGCGGGTCGAAGTCGAGCTTGCGAGGGCAGAACGAGCAGATCACGAAGTTCTGCCCCTGGAAGGTCTGGTGCGAGGGCGGCGGCTGGTGGATGCGGCCGGTGATCGGCTCGAAGTCGTGGATCGAGAACGTCCACGGATAGAGATAGCCGTCCCAGCCGACGACGTCGAACGGGTGGTAGTCGACGACGTAGGTCTGGTAGCCGTCCCGGACGCGAACCTTGACCGGGTACTCCCCGCGCTCGCGCACCGTGTGGAGCTCGGTCGGCGGGTGGATGTCGCGGTGGTAGTACGGCGCGCCTTCCACCAGCTGTCCGTACTGGTTGCGGTAGCGCCGCGGAATCTCGATCAGGCCGGGCGTCTCGAAGACCAGGTAGCGCTGCTCGCCTTCGGGCCTGAACCGATAGGTCGTCCCGCGCGGCACGACGACGTAGTCCCCGTCGGAGTACGGCAGGTCGCCGAAGATCGTCTCGAGAGTGCCCGAGCCCTCGTGGACGAAGATCACCTCGTCGCCCTCGCCGTTGCGGAAGAAGTAGTCCATCGACCCGGACGGCCGGCAGAGCGAGATCTCGACGTCGTTGTTCCACATCAGCAGCCGGCGCCCGGTGATCTCGTCACCGTCGGGCGCGGTCTCGAAGGTCTTGAAGTGCAGGTGCGTGTGCTGCTCCGGCACCCACTCGTCGCGCTCGACGGGCTCGAAGCCGCCGAGCTCCATGACGCGGCAGGGCGACTGGAGGTGGTAGAGAATCGACTCGTTGCCGGTGAAGCCCTCGAGGCCCATGACCTCCTCGGTGAGGAGGGTCCCGTTGTCGCGGAACTGGACATGGCGCTTGCGCGGGACGTCGCCGAGGCGTTGGTAGAAGGGCATCGGCCGTAGCTTAGTCCGGGCGGAGTCCGAGGCCCTCCCTATCCGCCCACCGCGGACGGTTCCCTCCAACCCGGCGAATTGTCGATCACAAAGGTCGCGTCGGCTATCGACCGCGATTTGACTGACGAGTCAATCGAATTCGGAATGTTTAGGAGATGTAATTACCTGGGTAAGAAACGGCGGTTTCCGCCGAAATCGCGTCAAGCGTGAGGCTTCCAACTTTCGTCCCTCGGGGGGAGAAAATGCATGTACCGGGTGGTAAGGCATGGGCAAGGCTCGCCCTTGCACTTGCGTTCGCGGCACTGGCCGCGGTCTTCACGATCTCGCCGGCCGCCCACGGGGCCACGCCGGCCAGCGGGACGCTGACGGACACGTCAGGTCCGATCACGTACACCGCAGGCCCGTTCGCCGTTGCGAATCCCACACCGGTCCCTCTGCTCGACTCCGGGCCCGAGTGCGACAACCCGGTCCAGCCGTGCGACGACTTCGCCCTGACCGTCTCGCTCCCGGGCGACTACGCGGAGACCCACCCCGGCGACGTGATCCGCTTCACGATGGGTTGGACCGACACCGGAACCGGGCAGGCCGACTACGACCTGTACGTCTACAAGGGCACCGTCACGAACACCGACGGCTCCGAGGCCGCGTACACGCAGTCTGCGAGCGGCGCGAACCCGGAGATCACCGCGATCCCTGTCTTCGACGGAACGCAGACTTTCACGGTCAAGGTCGTGCCGTTCCAACCGACCGCCGAGACCGTGAACGTCAAGATCGAGCTCGCGAGCGGCTCGGGGAGCGGCGGTGGTGGCGGAGGGAGCACCGGCTTCGGCGGGCCGACCCCGACCCAGCCGGGAGTACCGCGCTATCAGGTCTTCTCCGCACCGCCGGACTCGGGAGCGAACTCGAGCTCCGGCGAGTTCAACATCGGCTTCGACCCCAAGACCGGCAACATCATGACCAACTCCTGGGGCGACGTCTTCCGCGTGACCCCGCCCGAGAAGCGCACGCCGGCGCTCCCCGAAGCGGGGCCGGCGCAGTGGCAGGACGTGAGCCCGTCGATCGCGAGCGCGACGACTCTCGACCCGATCCTCGTCACCGACCAGGCGACCGGTCGTACGTTCGTCTCGAACCTCACCGCCGGGGCGAATGCGCTGTTCGCGTACACCGACGACGACGGGGCAACCTGGACCCAGGCATCGGCCGCACCGCCGAACGGCGGCGTCGACCACGAGAGCATCGGCGTCGGGCCGTATCCAGGACCGTTGGCCGGACTGAACCCGGTCTATCCGAACGCGGTCTACTACTGCTCGCAGGCCGACGTGACCGACATGTGCCAGCGCTCGGACAGCGGCGGACTCGAGTTCGGCCCCGGTGAGCCTGTGGACAGTGCGCTCACCGGCTGTAGCAGCCTGCACGGTCACATCAGAGTGGCGCCCGACGGCACCGTCTATCTGCCGGTCAAGGACTGCGGCGGCAGCGAGGGCGGCGCGGTCTCGACCGACGCGGGCGTGACCTGGAACCAGTTCCTCGTGCCCAACAGCGGGACGAGCCAGAGCGACCCGTCCGTCGGCATCGACAAGAACAACACGGCCTACTACTGCTACACGCCGAACGACGGTTCCGCGCACGTCGCGGTGAGTCACGACGGCGGGCAGACGTGGACCGACGACCACGACATCGGAGCCTCGGTCGGGGTGGTGCAGGCCGTCTTCCCCGAGGCGGTCGCCGGCGATCCCGGTCGCGCAGCGTGCGGCTTCGTGGGCACGGACACGTCCGGGAATCTCGGCTCCGGCACGTTCCCCGGCCGGTGGTACCTCTTCATCGCCACCACGTACGACGGCGGCAAGACGTGGACCACGGTCAACGCGACGCCGAACGACCCGGTGCAGGGCGCGGGCGGGATCTGCCTGAGCGGGCTCGGCTGCACCGGCGGCAACCGCAACCTGCTCGACTTCAACGAGGTCACGATCGACGACCGCGGCCGCGTCCTGTTCGGCTACGACGACGGCTGCGTGAGCCAGACCTGCCTCTCGAGCGGCGGTGCCACGAACGACTTCGTCGCGTATGCAAAGGTCGCCCGCCAGACGGGCGGCAAGTCGCTGTATGCGCAGTACGACCCGGTCGAGCCGACGACGCCGAAGGCGCCGTACCTCGACGGCATCCGCTACGGCGCCAAGGCGATCCTCAACTGGAACGCACCGGACAACGGCGGCTCGGATCTCACCGCCTACCGCATCCTGCGCGGCACGAGCCCGGGCTCGGAGACGCAGATCGCCACGGTCAGCGGCGACAAGAGCCAGTACGTGGACGCGTCGGTCGACTCCTCGATCGACGAGTACTACTACGAGGTGGTGGCCGTCAACGGCGTGGGGGCCGGCCCGACCTCGAACGAGCTCGCGCTCACGGTGAGCGCCGATCCTCCTCCGCCGCCGAACCCGTGCACGGCTCCCGGCCTGACGATCCTGACCGATGCAAGCGGGGACAGCCTCACCGGCACGCCCGGCACCGACCTCAAGTCGTTGCAGGTCTCACAGCCCTACCTGAGCGACGGCGGCCTGAAGCTGCGGTTCCAGCTCAACACGGACCCCGGGATGAGCCAGCAGCCGCCCGACTCGTACTGGTACGTCTCGTTCCGCGAGACCGACGGCTCGGTGCACGGCGTGCGGATGTGGTTCGACCCGAACTCGCCGAATGTGCCGACCTTCCAGTCGTACATCGCCCAGGGGAACACCAGCGGCGGCGTCGACGGGCGGTTCGTGCAGAGCGGGAGCGAGAAGCCGGCGGACCCGTCGAGCTTCTACGACCCGACCACGGGCACGATCGTGATCGTCGCCTCCGCCTCCGACCTCGGGCTGCAGGCCGGCGACACCATCACCGGCTTCAACTCCGCGTCCGTGCAAGCGGTGACCGCACCCGCTCTCGGTGGGGCGGAGACCTTCGACGAGATGCCCGACGGGCTCGCCTACCAGGGCAGCTTCGCGGTTCAGACCAACGAGGCCTGTGCCCCGAACGCCGCGCCGACCGCCGCCCTCAGCGCGTCGCCTCGGTCGGGAAACGTGCCCCTGCAGGTCGCGTTCGATGCGTCCGGATCCTCCGACCCCGACGCCGGTGACTCGGTCGCCTCGTACACGTTCGACTTCGGCGACGGGTCGGCGCCGGTGACGCAGTCGACACCGACAGTCACGCACACGTACTCGAACGCCGGCGAGTTCCAGGCGAGGCTCACGGTCACCGACTCGCACGGAAAGCAGAGCTTCAACGACGCCTCCGTCGTGATCGAGGTCGATCCGACGGTCACATGCTTCGAGGACAACAGCCCGAACATCGCGTACGCCAAGGGCTGGCACAGCGTCAAGGACACGGATGCGACTGCGGGACACTTCCGCACGAGCAACGGGTCCGGGTTGAGCTTCACCTTCCAGACCTCGTCGACGAGCGGAACGCTCACCTACCGGTATGCGACGGCGAAGAAGGGCGGCACCGCCGACCTCTATCTCGACGGAAGCAAGGTGCAGAGCCTGAGCTACACCGGAAGCGCGGGCAGCGGGGACAAACCCGTCTTCGGGCCTTCGTCGACCGTGCCGCTCTCCCGCTCGGGGACGCACACCGTCGCGCTGCAGAACACGAAGGGCCTCAACTTCGTCGACCAGATCTGCGTGAGCGACGGGAGCTCGAGCTCGCACCCGACCAGCGCCCCAGGGGAGACCGCCAGCTCGACCGACACGGTCCAGCCCGGGGAAAAGCTCGACCCGGAGGAGCTGTTCGTCCCGGCCAACGCGAAGTCGATCTCGGTGCTCGCCGAGACGAGCACGTCGGTTCCCTTCGCGGTCGCCGTCGTCGACGTGCTCGGCAACGTCGTGCACTCGGCCCGGTCGTCGAACGGCGTCGCGAGCCTCGACGTGCCGGTCGACGGCGCCGGGCTCTACTCGATCCAGATCGTCGACCTGGGGCTCGGGCCGGTGAGCGTCTGGAGCGCGGCCACTCCATACCTCAGCACGGGCTGAGCCCGCATGCAGGTGGGCTGACGGCAAGGGGGCGCCGCAAGACGGCGCCCCCTTCCCACCTCACTCCAGCGCCAGAGCCGCCAGCCGGCGACCGACCGCGGGCGCGAACTTGAAGCCGTGCCCCGAGCAGGCGGAACCGACGACCACCCGGCCGCGCCGCTCGAGAACGAAGCGCTCGTCGGCCGTCGTGGTGTAGAGGCAGGAGTGCGCCTCCACGGGCTCGGGATCCACGTCGGGGAACCGCTCACTCACCCAGGACGCGATGCGCTCGACGATCGCCGGGTCCGGCGGCTGCTCGGTGTCCGGGTCGGCCTCTGCGCCCGCGTGGTGCGCACCGGCCTTGAGGCCGTGCACCGGATCGTAGAGCGAGTACATCCCGTGGCCGCCCGTCTCGGCGTCGAGGTCCACGATCGACGGCGGAGGCGGATCCTCGCGCTTGAAGTAGGCGACCGTCTCACGCGTCACCTGCACCGGCACATCGGGGACGAGACCACGAACCCAGGAGCCGGCGGTGACGACGACGACGTCCGCGTCGAGCTCGTCGGTCGACTCGATGCGCCGATTGGTCTCGACCTCGACGCCTGCGGACTCGAGGAATGCGTGACGTGCACGGTCCGCGAAGACCACACCCGCGTCTGCGACGTGCAGCGCCGTCCAGCCGTCGGGGAGGACCGCGCCGTGCGCGCGCACCTCGTCCGCATCGAGCAGCCGGTACCGCACGCCGTACTCGTCGAGCGCCCGCGCCGACGTGAGCGCAGAATCCGCGACCAGCTCGATCAGCCCGTAGAGACCGAGGAGGCCGGGGTCGAGCTCGTTCCAGCCGGCATACGCGTCCAGCGCAAAGCGCACCCAGTAGCCCTCGGGATATGCGACCCGGAAGATCCGCGTGCGGCCGTGGCTCGAGCCCCGGTCGTGGTCGAGCCCGAACTGCTCGTGCACCGTGACCTCGGCGCCGCGCTCGCTGAGCGCCCACGCTGTCGCGCAACCCATCACCCCGGCACCGACGATCGCCACTTTCACCGGACGATCAGGTCTCCGGGAAAGAGCGCCGTGTTCTCGGC
>Ga0207693_10002371_pt1 | contig 16366 bp, 18 predicted proteins | sample LARL81metaG_FD_184347 | JGI IMG/M metagenome (GOLD analysis project Ga0207693, IMG submission 184347) | Corn, switchgrass and miscanthus rhizosphere microbial communities from Kellogg Biological Station, Michigan, USA - LAR L8-1 metaG... | ecosystem: Host-associated > Plants > Roots >...
GTCATGCTGCTGCTCCGCGCCGAGGGGCTACACAGTTGCCCGCAGATGGCGTGGTCGCAGGTTCGCAAGGCCGTCGCGGACATCTTGTCGCCGCCGGACGAGCTCATCCTTTTCTGTGGCATGTCAATCGGGCACGAGGACGTCGCGGTGGGTTACACCCGTACGGGCCGGGCGCCGCTCGACGAGACGGTCACCGTCATCCAGGACTAGCGTTCACGCCGCGACGATCAAGATCGGGCCAGACACAAACCGGTAACCGCCAACCGGTAAGGTTCACTGCAAACAGTCGCGGTGGAGCCTATGTCGAGCCAGGGTCGGGGGCAGCGTCTGCGCGGTCGCTCCAGCGAATGCGCGACGCTTCGGGGTCTGATAGCGACTGTCCAATCCGGTAACAGCCAGGTGCTGGTGCTCTGCGGCGAGGCGGGCGTAGGCAAGACCGCATTGCTCCGGTACATCTCGGGGTTGGCTTCAGGGGTCCGCTGTGTCCAGGTGGCCGGCGTGGAGTCCGACATGGAGCTCGCCTTCGCCGGACTGCAGCAGCTATGCGCACCGCTGCTGAATCACCTTGATGAACTTCCGGAACCACAGCGCAGGGCACTGAACGTAGCCTTTGGCCGAGGCATTGGTGCAACGCCCGACCGTTTCCTGGTTGGGCTGGCGGTGCTGAGCCTGATGGCCGCAGCCGCCAACGATCAACCCTTGCTCTGCATCGTCGATGACGCGCAGTGGGTCGACGAGGTGTCGGTGCAGACACTTGCCTTCGTTGCGCGGCGCCTGTTGGCCGAGCCGGTCGCGGTGGTCTTCGCGGCCCGCGACGGCGGCGCAGAGGCGTTGGCCGGGCTGCCCGAACTGGTGATCAGGGGCCTCTCCGACGGCGACGCTCGGGACCTGCTGGAATCAGTGATGGTTGGCGGAATCGACCCACGGGTGCGAGACCGTATCGTGGCAGAGACGCGTGGCATTCCGCTGGCCCTGCTCGAGGTGCCTCGAACCGTCTCGGCGGCGGAGCTGGCCGGCGGGTTCTGGATTTCGGGCAAGCGCTCGTCGGCAGCCGCGATCGAGGACCGCTTTGTCGGCCGCATTCGGTCTCTCCCCGAGCCTACCCAGCGGCTGTTGCTACTCGCGGCGGCCGAGCCGGTGGGCGATGCTGCGTTGTTTCTGCGCGCAGCCGCGCAGATGGGCGTTCCGGTCGACGCACTGTCACCGGCCGAAGCCGCGGGAGTGATCGAGTTCGGTCCGCGCATGCGCTTTCACCATCCGCTGATGCGCTCAGCCGCTTACCGTGCGGCCGATCTGACCGAACGCAGGACAATACATCGGGCGTTGGCGGACGCAACCGATCCGCAGTCGGACCCCGACCGCCGGGCGTGGCACGCCGCCAACGCGGCGGCGGGACCCGACGATGCCGTTGCCGCGGAGCTGGAAACCTCGGCGGGTCGAGCCCAGAGCAGAGGCGGTATCGCCGCGGCGGCGACGTTCCTTGAGCGCGCCACCGCTTTGACGTCGGACCCCGCCTTGCGCAGTGCCAGAGCGGTCGCGGCGGCGCAGGCGAAACGGGACGCGGCGGCGCCTGCGGCGGCGTACGAACTGCTTGCGATAGCCGAACTCGGCCAGTTGTCGGACCTCCAAAAGGCTCAGGTGGCGCGGTTGTGTGCTCAGATGGAGTTCGCGCGCAGCCGCGGAGGCGATACCGGCGCGGCGCGGCTTGTCGAGCCTGCAGCGCAACTGCTCAACGCGGCCAAGCGACTGGAACCCCTCGACGACGGCCTAGCCAGGGAGGCCTATCTCGAGGCACTCGCCGCTGCCATGTACGCCGGGCGACTCGGTGAACCCGGCGCGCTGGTGAGTGTGGCCGAGGCTGCACTCGCTGCGGTCGGGCGCGTACCGACGCCGCATCGGCCCATCGATCTCCTCCTGAGCGGTATGGCGAATCGGATCGTCGGCGGCATGAGCGCTGGCTCCGACCCGATTCGCACCGCGTTGCAGCTCATGTGCACGCAAGCCCAGCAGGCCGATGGCCAAGCGCTGCGCTGGATGTCGCTGGGCTTGGCCATAGTGCAGGAGTCCGCCACCGGCGAACTCTGGGACGATGCGATCTACCGTCAACTGGCCACCGCGGCGGTTCGGCACGCGCGGGACGCCGGTGCACTGGCCATACTTCCACCGGCGCTCGCCTACCGCGCGGGGGTCCACCTGCTGGAAGGCGAATTCGCCACGGCGGCAACTCTTATCGAAGAGGCAGCCTCGATCACGGCTGCGACAGACTACGCGCCACTGCGATACCACGCACTGAACCTGGCTGCGTGGCGGGGGATTGCGGCCGACGCGGTCGGGCTGATCGAGGCAGCCGCCGCGGACGCAACTGCCAGCGGTGAAGGCCGCGTGCTCGGTGTGACGGGGTTCCTCTCCGCCGTCCTGTACAACGGGCTCGGACGATACGAGGACGCGTTCGTCGCCGCGCGTGACAGCTGCAGCTACGAAGACCTCGGGTTTCACGGTTGGTGTCTGTTCGAACTGATTGAAGCTGCGACGCGCACCGGTGACAGGGAAACCGCGGCGCAGGCCGTGCGGCGGCTTGAAGAACGCGCAGGCGCCAGCGGAACCGACTGGGGCCTGGGCGCGCTGGCGAACGCGCGGGCCCTTCTGGCCGACGACGCCGACCTCGCCGACAGCCTCTACACCGAAGCGATCGAACGCTTGGAGCGCACCCGCGTCGTCCTGCACCTCGCTCGCACCCGCTTGCAATACGGCGAATGGCTGCGCCGTGTGAACCGGCGCATCGACGCCCGCCGGCACCTCAACGAAGCGCACGAGATGTATACCCGAATGGGTGCGCAGGCTTTCGCGGAACGCGCTCGTCGGGAGCTGATCGCCACCGGCGAGAAGGTTCGCAAGCAGCCGGTCAGCGCGGGGGGCGAGCTGACGGCCCAGGAGGCGCAGATCGCGCGGCTGGCCGGAGACGGCCTGACCAATCAGGAGATCGGTGCGCAGTTGTTCATCAGTACGCACACCGTCGAATGGCACCTGCGGAAGGTCTTCGTCAAGCTCGGCATCACCTCGCGCAGGCAGCTCCGCACCGTCTCGTGGGCCAGCTAGACGCGCTAGCCCGGACTCCCAAACATTCAGTAGTTCCTCATCGGCTACTGACTACGGACTTTCAAGGGTTCGCTTCACCTTCGCAGGCGCGAGTCTGATATTGACGCCCGACACGGGGTCTTAGCAGCACGAAGGCAATGCCGCCAATGGAGGTTCGTCGTGAAGGTCCTAGTCATCGGAGGCACCGGCCTCATGGGCTCGAAGGTCGTCGCCAAGCTCAACGACCACGGTCACGCAGCGATCGCCGCCTCGCCGGAGCCGGGGGTCAACACGCTCACGGGTGAAGGTCTGGCAGACGCGCAGACCGGCGCGCAGGTCGTCGACGTCGCCACCGCTGTCGCCCGCACCGCGATCAGCCAGACCGCCGGCGGCATCCTCGACGTCGCCGGCCCCAACCGGTATCCACTCGACGACCTCGTCCGGACCCGGCTCCGCGCGAGCAACGACCCCCGCCGCGTCGTCACGGATCCGCGAACGCGCTACTTCGGAGTGGTGCTCGATGACCAGATGTTGGTTCCCGCCACCACCGCGACGGTGTTCCCCACCCGTTTCGAGGACCGGCTCATCGACAACGCGCCCGCTCCGGTCCGGTAGCACGTCAACGCAATCGAGGATTGATCATGACTGCAACTTCCGTTCGCATTACGTCCGGATCGGATGAGGATGTCGCCGCGCGCTTCGCCCGTGAAGCGGAGCCCCTGTTCGATGTGCTAACCCGCGGAGCGCGGCGGCTGACGCGTAGCGACGCTGACGCCGAAGACCTGCTGCAAGACGCGCTTATGCACGCGTACACGGGTTTCCACACATTCCAGGAGGGCAGCAACCTCAAGGCATGGCTCTTCCGGATTCTCTATAACCGCTGGGTGAGCGCGTACCGCTCCAAGAAGAGCCGCCCATCTGAAGTTCCCGTCGACGGGATCACTGAGAAGGATCTGGCTGGTAGTGCCGCGCGACTGCCGGCGGGACTCCGCTCGGCCGAGGCAGAGGTGCTGGATGCGTTGCCCGACAACGAAATCAAGGCGGCGATGGAGTCGCTGCCAGACGGTTTCCGCGCAGCGGTGTACTACACCGAAGTAGCGGGCTACACCTACGCAGAGACCGCCGCGATTCTGGGCATCCCACACGGAACCGTCATGTCTCGGGCGTCGCGCGGACGGCAACGGCTGCGCATCGCACTGGCACACGTCGCGTAAACCTCGGAGCTTTCAATGGAATTAGCCGAGCAGACCGCGTTGATCACCGGCGGAACCGCGGGCATCGGCCTGGCGTGTGCCGAACTGCTGGCCCGCGAGGGTGCCTCGGTCATCAGCACTGGTCGAGACGAGCAGCGCGGCAAGAGCGCTGCTGCGGGAATCGACGGGCGCGTGCGCTTCGTCCAAGCTGACCTGTCGGACATCGAATCGGTGGAATCGCTCATCCGCACCTGGGCGGCCGAGTTCGGCGCGCGCGGGGTCCGGGTCAACAGCGTCGCCCCCGGCCCCGCCAAAACCGAAGGCGTGGAAGCGGAGTGGGGAGAAGGCAACGAGGAACTCGGCCGTGCGTTGCCGCTGGGCCGCACCGCCGAACCCGAAGAGATCGCGCATGCGGTGCTCTTTCTCGCCTCACCCCGGGCAAGCTTCATCACCGGTTCAACCCTGCACGCCGATGGCGGCGGCAGCACCATCTGAAACACACGAGGAGGAACGACCGATGTCGAAAAAGTATGACGCCCAATGGGAGAACGCGTTGACCGTTGTGCAGGAAGTGAGCCCGCCGTTCATCCCGGAAGGCGCACAGGCCATGACCGTTGTCATCGACTACCCGCCCGGCAGTGCGGGCGCCCCGCCGCACCGGCATCCGAGTGGCCCTGCTTTTGGCTACATGCTGGAGGGGGAGATGCTGTTCGAGCTGGAAGGCTCGCCACCGCGCGTAATCCGAGCCGGCGAGGCGTTCTGGGAGCCCGGCGGCGACGTGATCCACTACTCGGACGGCAACAACCGTGAAGACATGAGGTGCCGCTTCACGGTCACGATGCTCTGCGTTCCGGGCCGGCCCATGCTGACCCTGGTCGACGACGATGAACTGGCCGCGCGCAAGCACCTTCGCGTGCCGGCCGAGTCAGGCACAGCCGAATCCCTTGAAAAGGCGTGAGTTCGATGTCGAAGATCTTGCTGCAGACGACGATCCCGGAGCATCCCGATGACTGGAATATCAGCCGCTTCTCATTGCTGGCGGGCGAGCTGCGGGCGGCCGGCCACGACGTGACCGCGCGTAACCGGGCCGACGGTGCCGACAGCGACCCGGTCCTCAGCCGGCTCGACGAGCTCGGCTACGACCAGCTGTGGCTGATGGCGGTCGACGTCGGTGATGGCCTCACAGCCGCTGACGCCTACGCCGTCCGGAGGTTCCGCGAGAACGGTGGTGGCGTGCTCACCGCGCGTGATCACCAGGACTTGGGGTGTTGCCTGAGCCGGCTCGGGTCGCTGGGCGTGGTCAACGAGTTCCACGACAAGGGCGTCGACCCGAGCACGATGTGCGACGACCAGGACACCCCGACCATCTCGTGGCCCAACTATCACTCCGGAGCCAACGGCGACTACCAGCCGGTGCTCGCGGCAGAACCGGTGCACGAGCTGCTGCGCACGGACCGAACCGCCAGCGGAGCGATCGAATGGTTCCCCGCCCACCCGCACGAGGGCCTGGTGTCGGCGAAGGGACCTTTCGCCACCGCACTCGCGCAGGGCCGCAGCACTGCGACCGGACGCTACTTCAACCTCGCGGTAGTGCTCGATGGCGAGGTCGCGCCGGATGGCAGACCCATGGGCCGGGCGATCGCCGAATCGACGTTCCACCACTTCGCCGACTACAACTGGGATCTCGATCGTGGGGCGCCATCGTTCGTGACCGAGGCGCCTGGAACGCAGATCAAGGCCGACCCGTCGCGGCTCGAGATCTTCAAGGAGTACGTCCGCAACATCGCGACCTGGCTCGAGCCCGCGACGAAGCTGTCGATGGCGGTATGACGGACATGACCGACGTGTACCAGGCAAACGTTAGCGGGCGGGTGGCACTCTACGAGGCAACCGACGGGCGCGAAGGAGGAACACTGGATGGCCGGCCGGTGGTCATCCTGACCACCATCGGGGCCAAGTCGGGCAACAACCGCGAGAACCCTGTGATGCGAATCAAGAGCGGCGCCACTTATGTGGCCGTGGCGTCCGATGGCCGGGGGCGCCAGAAACCCTGCGTGGTACCACCCTTTGCGCGCACCCCGAGGTATTGCTGCAGGACGCCGGCGACCGGGAGATTCCCGTGATGACGCTGGAGCCCATCAAACACTAGGGGCATAAAAGTCAATCCAGCACGACGACCATTTTCCCGCCCGCTTCACCAGCCTCCATGACGCGATGGGCCTCATGGATGTCGTCGAACGAAAAGACGTGCGACGGGCTGGCGTCGAGGCGTCTGTCGGCGACCTGCCGGGCGATGTCTTGCAGCGGCACATCGGACAGCGGGAAGCCAGGCGTGCCAAACACGAAGCTGCCGAAGAAGTTCAGGTTCACGCCGCTGGCCATGCGCGCCAGCGGGTTGAAGTCTCCGATGGGGTCGAGTCCGCCGAGCCATCCCGCCAGGCAGGCGGTGCCGCCCCGGCGCAGCATGTCGAGCGAGTCGAGAATGGTGCTGTTGCCGACGAGGTCGAGAACAGCGTCGAGGTGCTTCGCCTCCGCGATGTGGCTGGCCAAATCCGGCACTTCCAGCTCAACGCGTGACACACCGAGTTCCTCGAGCAGGGCGAAGCGCTCGCGGTTGCGCGTGGTGGCTACAACCCGCGCGCCGGCGGCAACGCTCATCTTGACTGCCGCCTGCCCGAAGGATGATGTGGCACCGCGTATCAGGACGGTTTGTCCTTTGGAGAGATCGAGGTTGCGGAACAAGCACGTCCACGCGGTGGCATAAGTTTCGGGCAGCGCGGCGAGTTGCGACCACGGCAGTTCGGATTCGATGAGGGCGACGTTGGAGACGCGTGCGCGGGTGTATTCGGCGTAACTGCCATTGATGGTTCGTCCGAGCCCACCCATGAGTGCGGCCACCTTGGCGCCCACCGGGAACTGCCCCCCGGGGCAGGAGTCGACGGTGCCGACGCACTCAATGCCGCTGACTTCTGCGGCTTCCGCCCATTCTCCGCGGCGCATATGCATCTCGGCGTGGTTGATGCCGAATCCCCTGACCTTGATGACGACTTCGCCGTCCTTCGGTAGCGGTTTGGGGATCTCGGTGTAGACCAGGCTGTCGATTCCGCCGAACTTCGCCAGGATGATCGCGCGCATGCTTTCGCCGCCAGACCGCTCACGTACGACCGCGGGCGCCGAGGGCACAGTTGGGCCCCCGAGTGCCAATGAACTCGCCATTCGCCGGCCTCCGGGATGTACACGAATTGGGATGCGCAACCCAGAATAGGCGGACCTGTTTCCTCGGGTCAACATCGACCCCGCGGACATCCTGCGCGGTGGCATCCTGGCTTGATGGGCCTGCTGCTCGTCCGTCTCGTCGAGTTGCTCATCGTCATCCTGCCGGTGATCGGCGTGGTCATCGCCGGCATGAAGGCGCTTTCGGCTGCCCGGCGGCGTCAGGCGTATCGAGGCGATGAACCTGACGCTGCCGTGTCCAAGACGACCAACAACCGCGCAGCGCAATGGCGGGCCATCTCGCGGACGGTAAGAGAGCACGACCGAACGGACACCCGGTGGTTGGAATACGAACTCGACATCGGCAAACTGCTCGACTTTCCGCTCATGACCGACATGCGCAATCCGCTGACCGAGCGCTTCCATCGGGCCAAACTGCGAGCCGACCTGCTACGGCCGGCCGAGGCCGAAGACCTACTCGGAGACGGTGACGCCGCGCGTCAGTACCTCGACGCGGTCGAGAACTATGTAACGGCGTTCGATGTCGCCGAAAGCGAGGCAATTCGCAGGCGGCGCAACGATTTCTCGAAGACGGAGCAGCAGCGTCTCACCCGGGCGCGAAGCGCTCTACGGGTGGCGGTGGATAGTGGCGCGACGCCGCAGGAACGCGAACGTGCCTACGCTCTTGCCTCCAAGGAACTCGACGGGCTGATCGTCCTGCCCGAGCGTGCTCGAGCCGCCATCGAGCGTGGAATAGTCGGTGAACTCGACGGCTAGCTGGTCGACTTCTTGGCGTCTGCGGGCTGGCCGGCTCCAATAGCATCTATCCGTGGCCACGCGACAAACCAATCCAGACCGGCTGCGCCTGTTCTCTGACGGTGTATTCGCCGTGCTCATCACGATCCTGGTGCTCGAGCTCAAGCCGCCACACGCGGATACCTTCAGTGCGTTGCTACCGCTGTGGCCAACAGGTTTGAGCTATGCGGTGAGCTACTTCTTCATCGCGATCGTCTGGGTCAACCACCATCACTTGTTTGGCTACGCGGAGGTCGCGACGCCACGGCTGGTGTGGTCGAATTTCGCACATCTCTTCTCGGTATCTCTGATCCCGTTTACCACCGAGTGGATCGCTGAGAGCAGGCTGGCCGCCGCCCCGGTGGCGCTGTATGCGGCCGTGTTCGTCCTCGTCAACGCCACTTATCTCGCACTCTGTTGGGAAGCGGTCGATCGACCGGCCCGCGAGGACGCCTCGCAGCGGATGCGCCGACTGCTGCAAATGAGGTCGTTCGTCACGATCGGCGTTTTCGCGGCAGCGGCAGTCGTCGCGCTCTGGTGGCCGGTGGTGGCGATGGTGCTGATTTCTTTGTGCCTCGTCGGCTACCTACGGCCGGACGTACCCACTCCGCACAAGGGCGGTGACGCGGGGTAACAAGACTTTCACCAGTGGCCGCGATGAACGACTTCGCCGAATGGCCGACGATCAGGCTTGATGATCGGCGTCAGGGGGCGGTCGGCGGGATACCCGAGTCCGAGGAGGTAGGCCACGGTGTGGTCGTCGGGGACACCGAGGATCGCGCGGGCCTTGTCCTGGTCACCGACCGCAGAGTGGCCGGCGCCAATGCCAAGGTCGGTGGCCGCGAGCATCATGGCCATCGTCGCCTGCCCCAGGTCGTACTGGTCGAGCAGCTTCCTTCGCTCATCGGGCGGCACCGGGGCAACCAGCGCAATCGCCGCAGGAGCCGACGCGATATGCCGCGCGCCCTGCCACACCGTGGACAGCGCCTGCAATCGCTCCGGATCGGTGACGATCACGAAATCCCATGGCTGGCGGTTCGACGCCGATGGTGATCGCCAACCCGCCTCGGCGATGCGCTGCAGATCGCTGTCCGGCACCGGGTCCGGCCGATAACTCCTGACGTTTCGACGCGCGCGAATCGCATCCCAGGTGTCCATCGCATCCTCCATTCATGGCGGGACAACACTCGGATGTCAGGAGATATCGATTAGGGCTGTGTGGCCGTCCCGTTCGACAAGACCCGACGGGCAGCGAAGTCGGCGGCCTGAACCGCCATCCCATTCACCGCATAGAGGGTGTGCGCACCGTTGTCGTTGCCGCTCGGCGAGCAGATCGGGTCTTCGGGGATGCACATGTCCGTGGTCTTTGCCGTATAGAGCTGGCCGACCGTGATCGGCGGCGCTCCGGTGTAGATCTGCTGTAAGAACCCGCTGGACGGCTTCCCGAAGAGAGTGACCGCGGCGACGTGCTTCGCCACTTCTGCCGGCATCGGGCCGGTGATGCCGGCTGGAAGGGCGAAGCCGTTGGGTACTGCGTCTTCGGTGGTGTATGCGACCACGGCCGCCCCTTGGGAGTATCCGCCAAGGACCATCTGGGTGTTCGGGCAGCTGGTGGATATGTCGCGAATCTTGTTGCTCGCGTCGATCACACCGTCAGCGGCGGTCGCGAAATCCAGCGACGCCGGGTAATTGACCGAATACACGTCGACCGATTTGCCGCCGAGCTGCGCGCGCAGCGCATCGACGAACGCCTGTCCGGTGTCGCCGATGCCAGGTGGCTCGAACGTGCCGCGTGCGAATACCACCTCGACGTCGGGGCATGGATCAGCGGACGCACTGGGAATGTTGATGACACTGCCCAGCAGCGCCGAAGTCGCCACTGCCGCAACACCGAAAAACCTACTGATGACGCTCATTTCGACCTCATCGTGAGATGGATTACTCAGACGGCGCAGGCCACGATGCTCGCTCCGCAGACTACGCGGCGTATACCCGGCGTGCACTCGACAAAACCACCTACCGATGTGCTACCGAAGTGATCCTGGTTACTCGGCGTCGAGATACGCGTCCGCCCATGCGCCGATGATCCGACCGGCGCGGCGGGCCTGCCCTGGGCCGGTGAGTAGATGGTCCGAACCCTCGAGGGAAACGAAGCTTCGAGGGTGACGAGCAGTGCGGAAGATCTCGCTCGCGTTCGCGACGCCGACGGTGTTGTCGGTCGGCGAGTGCAGGATCAGCAGCGGCAACCGCAGGCTGCGGATCTTCTCGTGGAGCGCGGCCGCGCGGACATCCTCGACGAATGCCCGCTTGAGCGTGAGCGTCCGCCCGCCGACCATCCACTGGGCGCTGCCTTCGGACAGCACGCGGTCGACCACCGCGTCGTACTGATGCTCTGCATGTGCGGGGTCCATCGGAGCCCCGACCGTTGCGACCGCCCGCACGCCGGGTGACTGCCTCGCCGCGGCGATCACTGCCGCACCCCCGAACGAATGACCGACGAGGATGTCGGCGGTCGTGTTTTGTTCGGCCATGAACTCGCATGCCCGGATGACGTCATTGACCTTGACGGTGAACGAACCATCGCCCCAGTCGCCCTCCGAGTCACCCAACCCGAGCGCGTCGAAGCGCAACATGCCGATGCCGTCCTCGGCGAGCTGCTTGCAGATGCGAGCGGCGGCAGGCGAGTCCTTGCCAAGGGTGAATCCGTGCGAGAAGACGCCCCAGCCGCGCGGCTCCCCGGCAGGCCGGTCGATGATTCCCGCCAGAGCCGGTCCCGTTGAGCTGAGAAACGTGACGCGCTCGGCCATGCCCGAGGTTTACCACCCGCGGTACCGGTTTGACCATGTCGCTACCGTTTAGGCAGCAGAACACACACCACGAAGAGACGGCAGAGAACTCCATGTCCGAACAGGCCACCACCAACGCGCCCGATCCGGCCGACGTCGGGTCGCGCATCGATCCGGTACTCGCCCGGAGTTGGCTGTTGGTCAACGGCGGGCAGGCCGACCGGTTTCAGGCCGCCGCACACTCTCGCGCGGACATCGTCGTCCTGGACATCGAGGATGCGGTCGCGCCCAAGGACAAGGAAGGCGCCCGCGACAACGTCGTGGCCTGGCTCGGCGCCGGAAACTCCGACTGGGTGCGCGTCAACGGCTTCGGCACCCGCTGGTGGGCCGACGACCTGAAGACACTGGCGGGAACGTCCATCGGTGGCGTGATGCTGGCGATGGTCGAATCGGTCGACCACGTCACCGAGACCGCCAAACGATTGCCCAACGTCCCGATCGTCGCGCTCGTGGAAACGGCCAGGGGTCTGGAACGCATCACCGAGATCGCCGCGGCCAAAGGGACCTTCCGGCTCGCCTTCGGTATCGGCGATTTCCGCCGCGACACCGGCTTCGGGGAAGACCCCGCTACCCTCGCTTACGCGCGCTCCCGCTTCACCATCGCTGCCAAGGCGGCCCATCTGCCGAGCGCGATCGACGGGCCGACCATCGGCTCCAACGCGCTCAAGCTGATCGAAGCCACGGCCGTTTCCGTCGAGTTCGGGATGACAGGCAAGATCTGCCTCAACCCCGACCAGTGTTCCGTCGTGAACGAAGGGCTGTCCCCATCACAGGACGAAATCGCCTGGGCGAAAGAGTTTTTCGCCGAGTTCGAGCGCGACGGCGGCGAAATTCGCAACGGGTCGGACCTGCCGCGTATCGCACGGGCCACCAAGATCCTCGAGCTGGCTCGCTCCTACGGTATCGAAGTGTCCCACTTCGACGACGAACCCGTTCACATGCCCGCCCCGTCGGACACCTATCACTACTGAGCGCAACGCTCGGCGGTGCGGCGCAGAGTCAGGTGCCGCAGAACGTTCGGTAAGCGCCGAAATCCTCCGGCGCCGGTTCGGCGTAGCGCTCGAAGCCAGGCCGTTCGTCATAGGGCGCGGTCACGGCCGCAAGCAGCCGCGAGAGCGGATCGAGATCGCCGTCGGTCGCAGCGGCAAGCGCCTCTTCGACCAGATGGTTTCGCGGGATGTACACCGGATTGACCCGGTCCATCGTGTCCGCGTCCGGAGCAAGTGCCCGCCAGCGGGCCAACCAACCGTCGAACGCGGCAAGGTCGACGAACAGTCCGCGCGCCGGCTCGGCGTCGCCGCTCGCCGCTCGGCCAAGAAGGCGGTAGAACGACGTGTGGTCGACACGGCTCTGCGCGAGCTGATCGAGGAGCTCCGAGATCAACGGCGTCGCAATGTCGTCGTCCGCGTCGCGCAGTCCGAGCTTCGCCCGCATACCGGCCAGTGATGCGGAGGCGTAGCGCCGACGGAAACCGTCGAGTGACTCCTGCGCGAGGGCGAGCGCTCGGTCGAGATCGTCGGAGAAGAGCGGAAGCAATGTCTCGGCGAAGCGGGCAAGGTTCCACGCCGCCACCGCAGGCTGGTCCCCATAGGCGTATCGCCCCCAGGCATCGATCGAGCTGAACACTGTCGCCGGGTCGTAGGCCTCCATGAAGGCGCACGGCCCGTAGTCGATGGTCTCGCCGGAGATCGTCATGTTGTCGGTGTTCATCACCCCGTGCACGAACCCGACCAGCATCCACTGCGCCACCAGCGACGCCTGGGCGGCGACGACGGCCTCGAACAGCGCGCGGTACGGATTCTCCGCCGCGGCGGCAGCCGGATAGTGCCGGGCGATTGCGTGGTCGGCGAGACGCCGCACCAAATCGATGTCGCCGCTGGTTGCCGCGTATTGAAAGCTGCCCACCCGCAGGTGGCTGCTCGCCACCCGCGCGAGCACGGCTCCCGGCAGCAGCGTGTCCCGGTGAACCTGGCGACCCGTGGCCACGACGGCGAGGGACCTGGTGGTGGGGATGCCCAGCGCGTGCATTGCCTCGCTGACGATGTACTCACGCAGCATCGGGCCGACCGCGGCCAGACCGTCGCCGCCCCGCGCGAACGGCGTGGCGCCCGAACCCTTCAGGTGAAGGTCACGAACGGTCCCGTCCGCACCGACGATCTCGCCGAGCAGCAGTGCGCGTCCGTCGCCCAGCCGGGGGACGAACCCGCCGAACTGGTGTCCGGCGTAGGCCTGCGCCACCGGCGTGGCACCGTCGGGCACTGAGACGCCCACCAAGAACCGCAATCCGTCCGGGACCCCCAGCCAGGCCGCGTCCAGACCCAGGTCGGCGGCCAACCGCTCGTTGAGCACCAGTAGCCGTGGGTCGGAAGGCACCTCGGCCTGCCAGCGCACAGCCATCTCCGGCAGCTCGCGGGAGAACCGGTCGTCAAGGACGACGGCGGCATCCGATGCAATGCTCACTTCACCCAGACTACGGATGGGCAATTTGTCGGCACACCTAGACTGAGCCGGTGCGACGGCTTGTGATCGCCGCGCTGTCCGCGGCAGCGCTGACACCCGCTGTTATTGCCCCAACGGCGGTCAACACGGCGTGCGCACCCGGTGAAACCGGAGTCACCAACGGGTGCGCCCCGTTCTGCCTGCCGGGCCGGTACTTCGACTACGACCACACCGGGTTGTGCCTCCAGGTGCCAGCACCGCCGCCACCGCCCCCGAATGACGTTGTGCCACAGTCTGTCTCGATGTAGCCGCATCAGCGGCGTGCGGATCCCGTCAGCGGCCCACCGTTGGACGCCTGAAGCAGGCAGATGACGGTACTCGGCAGGGGATTGGCCGACGTCCGGTCTTGATTGGAGTCGATCAGGTACGTCACCCCCAACGGACCGCCGCCGACGGGTTGCCCCGTGTACTGCGAAAATCCCGCATCACACTGTTGGTCGGCGACGTCTGCGATGGCGGCATCGACGGCGACGTCCGCGCGCAGGTAGACCTCCGCCGCGTGCGGAATCGCGCAGTCGACGACGGACACGGTGACAACGCTGGGATCGCTAGGGGGCGGGTCGGCGAGACAATCGCCGGCTTGGAGCTCGATCCACTTCTGCGTCTGCGGGCCTTGCGCAGTGGAGGGAGCGGCGACGGCCGTCGTGGTGGTGACGGGGGCAGGCGGGGAGGCCGTCGCGGCGGCGCTCGTCGCCGGCCCGTCCGAACTGCTCGAACCACACGCCGTCAGCAATGCCAGCGCCGCGACACACCCAACCGCGCAACGCCAAGCATCTTCCAACACCCACATCGAATGCTTTGCGCAGCCCATCACCGAAACCGTCCCTAGGGTGAGTCAATTGTGCCTTACGCCACGCGAATCCGGGAACGGGAACCCGATGCGCAGAGTGCTTGCGGGCGGACTGAAAACAGGCAGCGCGATGCATTCGTGCGCGAGTATCTCGAGAACGTGTCCGCGAAGTCTCGCGACGGAGTCGGGCTGCCCAGCCACACCGAACAACTTGGCGGACACGCCGTGACGCGCTTCAACATTCCGCTGACCATCGATGGGTACGTCGATGCCGACGGGCCAACGGTCGTCGTCGCCTCGTCGCGCCGGGCCCACCAACGGCGACTGCCGAAGACGTGCTCACCGAGATGGCCAGCCTCCGGTGAGCAGCCCAAAAAAGACGCCGCCCGACAAAAACGCCGGGCGGCCTGTCCTGCTGAATCTGTTGTTGTTCAGTGCGGGGCCCACACGCCGTAGGGGACGTACGGGTCGACGCCGTAGGGCGTGTACGGATTCGCCCCTCCGGCGTTGGGCGTTATCGGGTGCACGGCGACAGGGCCGCCGGGCGCCAGCGCAAGCGAACCCCCCGCATCGTCCGCCAACGCCGGGCCTGCGAGTCCAATAGCGAGCGTCGCGAACGCGCTCGACACTATGGTGGCAAAGGTGATCTTCTTCATTTGAAGCGCCTCCTCTAACTCTCCTGCCGGGAGGCTCGGGGAACCGCGCCCGCCGATATGTGATGGAAAACATGCAGCTAGACGCCGGTGTTCCCGGTGGCAGTATGTTTACCGGACCTGGCAGGATCACAACGACCAATCAATAACTGCCGCGCGGGGAGTAGGCACCGACGGTCGCCTACTCGCCAGTCGTTAATCTCGATTGCAACAGATGAGGTCTGATCCCCGGCGGTCATCGTCGACCTTTCGGACGGAGCAGACAATCGTGCAATGAGGAGCGACCTCTTGACCCTCGACACCGTCGCGTTCGAGCTCGTACCCCCGAACGCCGACCTCGGTACTGAGCAGGCGGTGGAGGAAGCGCGCAAGGTGCTGCGGTTCTCCAAGGAGACCGGCATCGACGGCCGGATCCGACACGTCATGATCCCCGGGATGATCGAGGAGGACGACGACCGTCCCGTCGAGATGAAGCCCAGGCTGGACGTGTTGGAGTTCTGGAACATCATCAAGCCTGAGCTGCCCGGGCTGAAGGGGCTGTGCACCCAGGTAACCGCCTTCATGAACGAGGAGTCCCTGCGTCACCGGCTGAGCGATCTGCGCGACGCCGGTTTCGACGGCATCGCTTTCGTCGGTGTGCCGCGCACCTTGAATGACGGTGAGGGCTCCGGCGTCGCGCCCACCGACGCACTGTCGATCTACGACCAGATCGTGCCCAACCGCGGTGCGATCCTGATTCCCACTCGCGATGGTGAACAGGGCCGGTTCAACTTCAAGTGCAATCAGGGTGCGACGTACGGCATGACCCAGCTGTTGTACTCCGACGCCATCGTCGGCTTCCTGACCGAATTCGCGAAGACGACCGACTACCGCCCCGAGATCCTGCTGTCGTTCGGCTTCGTGCCGAAGGTCGAAACGCGCATCGGCCTGATCAGCTGGTTGATCCAGGATCCGGGAAACGCGGCCGTCGCCGACGAGCAGGCATTCGTCGCGCAGCTGGCGGAAACCGAGCCCGCGCAGAAGCGGAAGCTGATGATCGACCTGTACAAGCGCGTCATCGACGGTGTCGCCGGCCTCGGTTTCCCGCTGAGCGTCCATCTCGAGGCTGCCTACGGTGCGTCGGTGCCTGCCTTCGAGACGTTCGCGGAGATGCTCGACTACTGGTCGCCCGACAAGGGCTAATTCCGCCCAAACTCACGTTTGCGGTCATTGTCAAGCTGCCTGGAGTCGGTCGGGTTCGGTTTTGGCGGGGATGTTGATTCCGACGATGGGGCTGGGTGCTGGGGTGCGCGGGCGTCGCCG
>Ga0207693_10002372_pt1 | contig 16364 bp, 19 predicted proteins | sample LARL81metaG_FD_184347 | JGI IMG/M metagenome (GOLD analysis project Ga0207693, IMG submission 184347) | Corn, switchgrass and miscanthus rhizosphere microbial communities from Kellogg Biological Station, Michigan, USA - LAR L8-1 metaG... | ecosystem: Host-associated > Plants > Roots >...
GACCGGATGTGATCCTGATGGACATCAATCTGCCCGGTATCAGCGGAATCACGGCGTTGAAAATTCTCGGACTGGACCCGGCAACGGCGCACATCCCGGTCGTTGCGCTTAGTGCCAATGCGATGCCGCGCGATATCGAAAGAGGCCTGGAGGCCGGCTTCTTCCGCTATCTGACCAAGCCGATCAAGGTCAACGAATTCATGGAAACGCTCGATCTCGCCTTGCACTTCGCCGAGACGCAGTCGGCGCGCACCGGCAGGAAGGAGACAGCATGACCATCAGCGACCGCGACATTCTCGGCGCCGGTATCCTGATCGTCGACGACCAGGAATCCAACGTCAGTCTGCTCGAGCAAATGCTCGGCGACGCCGGCTATACCAACGTCGCGTCGACGATGAAGCCGCAGGAAGTCTGCGCGCTGCATCGGAACAACCGCTACGACCTGATTCTGCTCGATCTCCAGATGCCCGGCATGGATGGCTTCCAGGTGATCGAGGCGCTGAAGACCAACGATGCCGATGGCTATCTTCCCGTCGTGGTGATCACCGCCCAACCCGGACACAAGCTACGCGCGCTGCGAGCGGGTGCAAGGGATTTTGTCAGCAAGCCGTTCGATCTGGTCGAGGTCAAGACGCGCATCCGCAACACGCTGGAAGTGCGTCTGCTGTATCGGGAACTCGAAGTGTGCAACAAGCTGCTGGAACAGACGGTGCGCGAGCGGACCGCCGAGCTGCGCGAAAGCGAGGCCCGCTATCGCAGCCTGACCGAGCTTGCGTCCGACTGGTACTGGGAGCAGGACGAGAACGGCAAGTTCACCAAGGTTTCCGGTCCCGCGCTGGAAATGCTCGGCGTGCGGGTCGACGCGTTGAGCGGAGATACCCGCAGCGCTTCGGACGAAGGCTGGAACGAGACGGAACGACAAACGCTGCAGGCGACGATCGCGGCCCGGCAGCCGTTCCTGGATTTCGTCTTCAGCCGCGTCAACGCCGACGGCACGAAGCAGAAATTCCAGGTGAGCGGTGAGCCGATGTTCAGCCAGTCATGCCGCTTCATCGGGTACCGCGGCATCGGCGTCGAGCTCATTGCGAGGAAAGCCGGCGATGGCCTCAGCGCCTAGCCCGAATCAGAATCATCTTCTCGCCGCGCTGCCGACGGCGGAGTTCGAGCGGCTCGCCAAGCATCTGGAGCCGGTCGCGATGCCGCTCGGCCAGATCCTCTATGAGCCCGGTGGCCAGATGCAGCACGCGTATTTTCCGACGACCGCAATCGTGTCGCTGCACTACGTCACCGAGTCCGGCGCGTCTTCCGAGACTGCGGGCGTCGGAAACGAAGGCGTTGTCGGCATTGCGCTGTTCATGGGCGGCGGCACCACGCCCAGCTCGGCTGTCGTGCAGACGGCCGGCCACGGCTATCGGCTGGAGCGAAGCCTGCTGATGGAGGAATTCAATCGCGGCGGCCTGATGCACCGCCTGTTGCTGCGCTATACGCAGGCGCTGATCACGCAGATGAACCAGACCGCCGCGTGCAACCGGCACCATTCGCTGGAACAGCAGCTGTGCCGCTGGCTCTTGCTGACGCTCGATCGATTGCCGTCGAACGAGCTCGTCATGACGCAGGAACTGGTCGCAAGCATGCTCGGCGTTCGCCGCGAAGGCATTACCGAGTCGGCAGGGAATTTGCAGCGCGCCGGGTTCATCCGTTACCGCCGCGGCCACATTGCCGTGATCGAGCGGTCCGGGCTGGAGGCCGCGGCCTGCGAATGCTACGCTGTCGTCAGAAAGGAATTGGCGCGCCTGCTGTCCGATGTGCGGTACCGCCAGGACTCTTCCGCCATTGCCGCCTGACAGCACCCCGATCACCAATAGAGCCAATGCGATCAGAAGGCCTGCACGGCCTTCCATCGCGATTTCAACGGGTCGGTGGTGGCGTTCTTTCAGCAACAATTTGCGGAATGCAAATAAGAAATCGCCGGTAGCTACTGACGCGATCCTTACGGCCTCCATCTGACCTCCTCTGGATTTTAACGGCTCGCAAGCTATGCGTTCGCGACCGCACAGACGGAGGCGTTCTCCGGGCTCATTCTGCATGCGGAGGCGATCTCTTGGAGGTCTTTCTTGGGAGAGAAAGGTATGTGCATGGATGGCGAAGCCTTTACGCGATATGCGAAGGCCGAAAAGGAGTTGTGCGAGATGGCTGGCGCAGTACTGACCAATATCATCAAGGAAATCGAGACCCGCCATGACATCCGAATTGCCGAATTGCGTGTAACGATGGATCGCGCCCATTCCATGAATGGATGGCCTGCCGCGAACTGTGTCATGGTGCGAGAGGAGGATGTCGATGCCACGGATGGGCAAAAGCGGGGACGCGACGGCCGACCGCTCGCCGCTTCGCTCGAGCGCCGGACCTAGAGGTTCAGAAGGGCGTTGGCAATGTTGAGCAGTTGCTCGAGAAGGCCGACACGAAGCCCCGATGAATAGAGCACACGGATGGCCGACCCGCGGGAGTCAGGCCCGATCGTACCGGCGGACAGCTACGTAGTGACGTAGGGCAGGAGACGATCGAATTCCGTTTTGACCACCTGGTAGCACTCGCAGGACCGCGCCTCCAGACCCGGACGATCGAGCACGGTGATCGTGCCTCGGCGGTAACTGATCAATCCGGCGTCCTGCAGTTTGCCCGCGGCCTCGGTGACGCCTTCGCGGCGTACGCCCAGCATGTTCGCGATCAATTCCTGAGTCATGGAGAGTTGGTTAGACGCCAAACGATCGAGGCTCAGCAACAGCCAGCGGCACAATTGCTGGTCGACCGAATGATGCCGATTGCACGCCGCGGTCTGAGCCATCTGGGTGATCAGCGCCTGGGTGTAGCGCAGCAGCAGATGCATCGTCGGACCGAAACGCCCGAACTCGTTCTTCAGCAGGACGGCCTTGAGCCGGAAACCGTGCCCCGCACTCTGCACTACTGCGCGGCTGGGGGTGGTATCGCCGCCCATGAAGAGCGATATGCCTAGTATTCCTTCGTTGCCCACCACAGCGATTTCGGCGGACGCTCCATCCTCCATGACGTACAGCAGGGAAACGATGGAAGTCGTGGGGAAATAAACGTATCGCAACTCGGCCCCGGACTCATAGAGAACGTCACCGAGGGACATCGGTATCAGCTCCAGGTGGGGTTCGAGCCTCTCGTAGTCGTCGCGCGGCAAGGCGTCGAGCAGGTGGTTTTGGTGGGGAGTGTGCCCTGCAGCTGCGGCAACGCCCGACCCGCCGTCCAAGGGCAAGGACGGTGCTTTCGTGACGCTGGGGCCGGGTTTGTCGGCTGCCACCCCTTATTCTAGAACTACGAGCCGCTCTCCTGTCGATACCCAACCGACCAACGGATTTCCCTACTTGGGGTTTCGTCCGCGACCGTGCTCGTCGATCCGCGCTCGCGCACGCGGCTCGCTCTGACCTTTGGCACCGGCATGCGGTGGCTCTGGATCCGGCGTCGGAGGTGCGGGCGGATGATGGCCGAGGTTTGGATCGGCTGCAGGCGCGCCGTGCGCCGGATCAGGCTTTGCAGCCGGGTTATCCGGCTTCACGCGGTCCATGGAAGACCCCTAGTCCGCATCCCTGTGCGCTACTGCGCGGGCGATCGGACAAGACGTCATGCCCCACGTCGCCCGCTGAGGAGGTTGACCACGATCATGATCAGGGCGACCACCAGGAGAATGTGAACGAAGCCACCCATCGTGTATGAGGTGACGAGCCCGAGCAGCCACAACACAATCAAGACAACAGCAATCGTGTAGATCATGGAATGCGCCTTTTCGTTGTTCGATCTTCCAGTGGTCGGAGGATTGACTGGATCCTGACCGGCATCCCCTTCGTTGTCTGTTCGATAGCGAACACTGCGCCTGGTCGCACCCTGCCCGCTCAGCGAAGTGCGCGGGCAAAAAAAGGCGCCTTGCGGCGCCGCGATCTTGTACGGCAAGCCTGTTATTTGTCGTGTTCCCAGCGTCCCTCGTCGAAATGGTAACGACCGTCCTTGTTCTTGCTCCACTCGGACGCGACATAGTGTTCCCCACGCCGCTCTGCCTGGTAATCGCCCTTGACCCAGACGTGCTGGCGATGATCGGAGTCATACCTGTAATACCCCGGCGTGACGACGTAGCCTGCGCGAGCGGGCATCTGCTCATATACCGCAGCCGGCGGCGCAACATCGACATCGATATTGATGCCACCCGCATGCACCGCGAGCGGAGCAGCGAACGAGCCGGCGAGTGCAACTGCCAATGCTGTTTTGCGGAAATTCATCGAGAATCCTTTTTATGATCGGGATCGCGGGATTTCAATGCCCGTCGACAACTGCAATCGAAGAACGCTGAACCACCGGGTTTTCATTGATCCGAAATCGGTGGGCGAAGCCCACAAACTTTCTGCTCACCCGATTGGCAGGCAAGCGCGAAGTTCACATGCCAATGATCGGCGAATCCCTGGCTTGTGGTCTATGCGGTGGCACACACAGCTACGGACTCCGGAAGATCTGGTCACGAAGCGCGCACGATGGCAGGCGAGTTTTATTTCGCTGTAAGCGAGCCAACGCACCGACCGTACGGGCGCAGGCGGCGAGGATGGGCTGGATCGAAGTAATGATGAAGAATGCCTTGAGAAGATTTCGCCGCGCCGGCAGTTTCATCGCCGGCATCCTGGTCGGCCTTTCAATCGTCGTGCCCGTGATCGCGTTGGCGGGGGCGAACACCTGGGCTTGGCAGGCGTTCATGGTGCTCGGAGCACCCATCGTCCTCGCCATCGGAATCACGCTCCAGGCCGTCCTTACCGCCAGGTGGTCGTCACCATCCCACTTTGCAAGGGGACGCTAGTACGCCTTGTGTAACTCCTTAACGAGGAAATCATGATGGAACATAGAAACAGCGAGCATCGCACGAAGATAGACCAGCAAGACAGGACTTACGGCATAGCCATCGCAAATGCCGGCCCTGGAGTAGCGCTGGCGGGCAGGACGGCGTACCGGGAAGAATATCAGCGCGACCGCGGCCCGGACCTTGATGAGTCGTTAGACGGAATCGAATCCGGACACGAATTCTAAAGCCTGCGTGGTCAATGCATAAGATCGATGCCGGTCAGGCGGCGTGAGATCAGATGAGCCGCCATCGCACGCCGAAGTCATGGCTCTTTTTGTCCCGCGCCAGCTTCGTGCCGCACACCCCGCATCCGTAGTGTTCGAGATCGTCCTGTACCACCGCGTCGACGATATAGCTGGTCAGCGCGCCGTGCGGTTCGTTGGCAACGAAGGCGCCGACCATACTTCTACAGTCGCCGCAGAGCACTTCAGGCTTGAAAAGCGGTAGCGGTTGCATCGATTTGCGAGCAGAGAGTCGGCCGCGTCGCGACTTCGCGGCAACCAACACCTGCGTAAACATTTCCTGCGTAACCATTTCGCCTTGAACTGACATTGGTATTGGCTTTCGCAAAGTCGTCGACGCAGAGACCTGCAGTCAACTATTGGTCCCCGCACGCCACGCAGGGACGCATGCCGTGCGGACACAGCGCATGGTGAATTTCCGCCGCGGCATTTTCAAATGCCGTGATCGCCCGAGCCACCGAACCTCGCTCAAGCATGTGCGCAATTTCCCTGGTCACCGCTTGCTCGAAAACCTGGCGGACGGTATCGGACGAAGTTATCGCTACCGCATCACGCAGGACGACCCGAGCGCGAGTCTTGGCCTTGGCCACGAGATCCTTCCGACTATCGGTCTGGTGCGGCATCGCTACTGACCCTCCTGTTTGTGCTCGGTAGATGCTCTTTTCAGGTTGGGCTTCGGCCTCGACCGCGTCTGTGCGGAATCGCACACCTCGGAGAGAAATACGTTGCTTTGCGGGCAATATGCGTGTATGCATGGACGGCGGGTTCATCAAGTAAGTGAAAATGCCGGTCGGTCGTTGCCGCTTTCGCGGCATTCCTCAGGTCTTCGTCTCTCTCCCTTGAAGTTCCGGCACTCGGGCGCAAGCCCGCCATTCGTTATCAAAGGACAGCAGACATGGGTACAGGCACGGTGAAGTGGTTCAACGACAGCAAGGGGTTCGGGTTTATCACCCCGGACTCCGGCGGCAAGGATCTTTTTGCGCATTTTTCAGCAATCCAAGGCGAGGGCCACAAGAGCCTGCGAGAAAGCCAGAAGGTCTCATTCGAGGTAACGACGGGTCCGAAGGGGGATCAGGCGTCGAACATCAGGGCGCTGGACTGATCGGAATCAAGTCATGAAAGGCCCGCGCAAGCGGGCTTTTTCTTTTGTGTGATTCGAATGGAGGGTCGCTTCGGATCTGTCGACCGGAGTGGGTGTGGCAGCGCACAGACGCTGCCGGATCCCGTAGGTATATTTCAAGTCAGAGGGAGAGGGAATCGACCCTGACGCCGAGGACCTTCGGTAGATCTTCCGACATCGTGCCCCAAACACAAGGAAAACATATGTCCAAACTATTGATAGCACTTTTTGTCAGCGCGGGTCTGGGTGTTGCGGGCTGTGCGACGCAACGGGAAGCGTCGATGGCCGCTGCGAAGCCCGCTACGCCGATTTCGAAGGACGCTTACGATACGGTCGTTAAGAATGCCGACATGCAGTACAAGACGGACAAGGATGCCTGCGCATCGCGAAGCGGTAACGCGAAGGACATTTGCTTGGCGGAAGCCAGCGGCAAGGAGAAAGTCGCCAAGGCCGATGCGGAAGCCGCGTACAGGAATACGCCGAAGCTGCGCGAGGACGCACGCGTCACCCGCGCCGAAGCGACCTACAACGTCGCTAAGGAGAAATGTGATGAGGTTTCGGGCAATTCCAAGGACGTTTGCGTGAAGGAGGCAAGCGCGGTATTGGTCAAGGCCAAGGCGGACGCCAAGGTCGACCGTGTCGCAGCCGAAACGCGCCTCGACGCCGATACGAAGCAGGCTGACGCGCGCAACGAAGCGACCAAGAACAAGCGCGACGCGGACTACAAAGTCGCGATTGAGAAGTGCGATGCACTCGCTGGCACGGCCAAGGATTCATGCGTCAACGGCGCCAAGGCCCAATACGGCAAGTCGTAGATCGTGCAGGTGTTGCTCGCCGCGCTCTTTTTAGTTCGTGAGGCGCATTGACGAAAGCGGCCGGGTTTTTACCGGCCGTTTTCGCAGCCGCGAGAAGTTTATCTGCAGCTAGTTCGTAGCCACGTGGCATGTGTGCGGAATGCTGAGTTTGGTGCGCGTGGGTCGACGGTGGATGATGCCGCCCACAACGGTCGACGCTGGCAGCAAGTGAACTAGGGCCGAAAGCAGGCCGTCCCAGCTTGAGGCTCGGCCGCGGGTACCAAATCCGGTGGCGCTGACCGAGCAGCATCTTCTCGATGGGGTTCATCTTTTCGCTGAGAACTGCGCCGTTTGTCACGGTTCAGCAAAGGACGACGCGTCGCGATCGCGGATTGCGAGAGGCCTTTATCAAAAACCGCCGCAAATGGCGACCCATGGCGTCGAGGATGACGGCCGTGAACCCCGGGCCCAGAAGTAGTCTATTCGAGGGTGCCTGCGCTCGGCGGTTCCGGGCGCTACACAACCCACGCGCCGCCGCCTACAATTATCGTGATGGTTATCGGATATCGATAATGCTCACACCGATTCTCCGGACGGCTTTACCCATGCTGGTCGCGGGTGGCTTGGGCCTGCCGCTCGCCCATGCGGATATCTATACCTGGGCCGACGCGTCCGGCGCGGTCAACGTCAGCAATCTCGCGCCGCCGCAGGGCGCGCGCGTGATCAGCGTGACGCGGACCAGTCCAGCGGATGCAGCGCGTGAGAATGCTGCCCGGGACGCGGCGCGCCGGGCCGAGACGCTGGCGCTCGAGGAGCGCGTTCGACAGCTCGAGGCGGATGCCGAGCTGGCCAAGCGCCAGCCGCCGCCGCAGGTCGTCTACCCGGTGATTCCGGCGCCGCCGTTGATGCAATACCGATACGATCCGGTGGCGCCGCCGGTGCAATACACCGTGTACTCGTCTGCGCCGGCGTATACGATGGGGTGCGATCCGGGCTGGATGGATTGCGCGCTCGGGTGGTATCCGAATTTCTATTCGATGGGCGTCGTCTTCGTGCGCGCGCCGAGCTTCCGGCGTTTCTCGTCGTTCCCCGTCCGGCATTCGTTTGGCCCGCGGCAACCGACGCGCTCGTTCGGACACTCGGTCCGAGGCTGAAGCCGCAGGGCGGACTTGACCGGCGGCGTCGCGTCGCGCCGATCCGTCCCGCTATTTGTTCATCATCAGCCCGGGCAGCCACAGCGTAAGCGGCGGCCAGACGGTGATCGCCAGCAGGACGATCAGCAGCGGCACCAGCCAGGGCAGGATCGCGCGCGAGATCTGCTCGAAGGTGACCTCGGCGATGCGCGACATGACAAAGAGCACGACGCCGATCGGCGGATGGATCGTGCCGAGGATCAGGTTGAAGATCATGATCAGCCCGAACTGAACCGGGTCGATGCCGAAGCTGATCGCGGCCGGCACCAGTATCGGGATCAGGATCAGCATTGCCGCCAGCGCCTCCATGAAGCAGCCGACCGCGAGCAGGATCACGTTCGACACCAGCAGGAACACCAGCGGCTCGTGAATCGCCGCAACGATCGCCGGCGCCAGCGTCTGCGGAATGCGCGAGATCGACATGCACCAGCCGAGCGCCCCTGCGACCATCACGAGCACCGCGACGATGCCCGTGGTCTCGGCGGTGTTGAGCAGAATCGCCGGCAGATCCTTGATCGACAGCGTCCGGTAGACGACGAAACCGAGGAACAGCGCCCAAAGACAGGCGACTGCCGCCGCTTCGGTCGGCGTTACCAGGCCGCTGAACATGCCGCCGAGGAGGATCACCGGCGTCAGCAGCGCCCACCAGCTTTCCTTCAGCGCGACCCACACGTCGCACAGGCCGCCGAACGAATGGCGCGGCAGGCCCTGCCGCGGCGCGATGATCGCCACCAGCGTCATCAGCGAGAGTCCCATCAGCACACCGGGGATGACGCCGGCCAGGAACAGGCGTCCGATCGAGGCGTCGGCGCTGACGCCGTAGATCACCATCGGCAGGCTGGGCGGAATGATCGGGCCTATCGTCGCCGCGGCCGCGCTGATCGCCGCCGCGGTTTCAGGACGATAGCCGGCCTTTTTCATCGCGCGCACTTCGACCGCGCCGGTGCCCGCCGCGTCGGCGACGGCCGATCCGACCATACCCGCGAAGATCATGCTCGACAGGATGCTCGCGTGCGCGTAGCCGCCGCGAAGCGAACCGACCAGCGAGGTCGCGAAACGCACGATGCGGTCGGTCAGCTTGGCCGCGCCGAGCAGGTTGCCCATCAGGATGAACAGCGGCGCCGCGACCAGCGGAAAGGAGTTCATCGCCTGCGCCATCTTCTGCGGGACGATCGACGGCGAGAGGCCGCTGAAGACGACGAAGGCCAGCGCCGCCAGCCCCATCGACGCGAACAGCGGCATGCCCATCAATATGGCCACCAGCCAGACGACGACGATCTCGATCATCAGGTGGATCATTCGACGGCCGCCTTTTCGATCGCCGCGGGCGAAGAAGGCGGCGGCGGCCGCCGCAGCGCTTCGATGAGCTCGCTCGCGCCCTGCAGCGCCGTGATCGCGCCGCCCAGCACCATCGGCGCGTACATCCACGCCATCGAGATCGGGAGCGACGTCGCGTCGAGGTCGTGATTCTTGCCGACCAGTCCTACGCTATAGACGGCCACGAGCAGGCCGAACAGCGTCATCGCGAACTGGATGACGAGCTCGGTCGCCTGATGCGCGCGCGCCGGGAGCCGATCCTGGAAGAAGCGGATGCGCACATGGATGCGCTTGCGGCTGGCGACGACCCAGCCGAACACCGCGAGCCAGACCATCAGAAAACGGGAGAGCTCGTCGGTCCAGATCAGCGGCTCGCCGAACGAGCGCGTCAGCGCGCCGAGCGAGACGACGGCGAGCAGCGCGACCACCAGCGCGCAGCAGACGAACGCGGACGTGCGGTCGAAAGCGCCGGCGACGGCGCGACCCATCGGCAGTCGATTGCGCGGTGGCGGCACGCGGTCAGCTCCGCGCGGGTGGAGCGATCGTGACTTCGGTCCGAACGCGGTTCAGGTCAAGTCGCGGCGATGCGCTCCCACAATCCCTTGCCCCATTTCGACTCGAACTTGGCGGGCACGCTCGCCAGCACAGGCTTGCGGAAGCTCTCGATGTCGGGCTGGATCACCGTCATTCCGGCGGTCTTGAACGTGTCGGCAAGCTTGCTTTCCTGCGCCAGGATCTCGTTGTCCTGCGTCTGGCCGTGCTTGTCGACCGCGGACTTGAGCGCCTGACGCTCCTTGGCGTGCAGTCCCTGCCACGCGCTTTCGTTCACGACGATCAGCCGCGGCGTGATGATGTGGCCGGTCAGCACCAGGTACTTCTGCACCTCGAAGAACTTGTTGCTCTGGATCGTCGGCAGCGGGTTTTCCTGTCCGTCGACCGCGCCCTGGCTCAGCGCGAGATAAAGCTCGCCGATGTTGAGCGGCGTCGGCCGCGCGCCCCACGCCTCGGCCATCGCCCGGAACGTGTCGACCTCGGGGATGCGCAGCTTGAACCCTTTCATGTCGTCGACGGTGTTGATCGCCTTCGATCCGGACGTGACGTGCCGCTTGCCGTAGTAGGTCGAGCCGATGACCCGCATCGACCGCTTGGCGACGAGCTGGGTGTTCATTTCCTCGAGCACGGCGGAGTTCAGGACGCGGCGCACGTGCTGCGGATCGCGCCAGATGTACGGCGCCTCGAGGATCGAGAACTGCGGCACGAACTGGCCGAACTGCGCCGCGCCCTCGTCGACGATCTGGATCGCGCCCGACGAGGCCGACTCGATGACGTCGCGCGACGAGCCGAGCTGTCCGGCGGGAAAGGTCTGGATATCGACCGATCCGCCGGTCTCTTCGCGCACCTGTTTGGCGACGCGCTCCATCATCGCGACGCCCGGGTGGTTGGTGGCGAGCACCGTCGCCCAGCGCAGCGTCGTTGCTGCCCCCGCGCGTCGCGGCAACGCGCCGACGGCCATGCCCGCGAGCCCGGCACCGATCCACCTGCGCCGCGTCCAACGCATCGAATTGCCCATCGCGCCTCCTCCGTTGGTATCGATCCGGCTTTCGCTTCGAACGATACCAGAAAGCGGCCCCGGCCCGCATGGACGAGCCGGGGCTTCAGGCGCGATCTTGCCTGGGCGGCGTGCCTATTTGGTCCTGGGCTTGGCCTTCCACAGCCCCAGCGCGGCGCCGGTCGGGTCGACGATGATCGACAGCCAGCCCATGCCCATGACTTCGGTGACGTCCTTCATTACGGTGGCGCCCAGGGATTTGGCCTTTTTGGTCGACGCTTCGATGTCGTCGACCAGCACATAGGCGAGCCAGAACGATTGGCCGCCGGGCATCGGATTTTTCATCATCCCGCCGCCGGTGCCGTCGCCGACGCCGATCATCGTGTAATTACCGCCTGCGGCGGGATTCGGGACGTCTTCCAGCTTCCAGTCGAACAGCTTGCTGTAAAAGCCCTTCGCCTTGGCGACATCGTTGGTTTCGAGCTCGACATGCACGAACGGATTGCCCATTGTTGTTCTCCAGTGAGCGAACGATCAATGTGAAATGTGCGAAATAAAACCGCCGAGTCGATCGAGGCAGACGATCCAGCCTTGCTGATGCCGGTCGCGCGCCTGCGTGTCGGCGAACCGTTGATGGGCGAGCACCAGCTCGGTGCCTTCGCCTGAAGGTTTGAACTCGAGCGTGACCAGAGATTCCCGGTCCGGCGTGCTTTCCCAGGCCCAGGTGTAGACCAGCCTGCTGTTGGGAACGACTTCGCGGTAGACGCCGCCGACGCGATGCGTTTCGCCGTCGGGCGAATACATGACGATGCGATATCGCCCGCCGACGCGGACGTCCATCGTGACTTCCGCCTCGCGGGGCGCGTCGTTCGGCCCCATCCACTGCTTCATTTGCTCCGGGTCCGTCCACGCCGCCCAGACGGCGGCGACGGGGGCTTCGTAGACCCGGCGGATGTGGAGGCTGGTCTTGTCTTCGGTTGCGGTTTCCATGCGGGATTCTCCTTTTGCTCCAGAAACGCGCCCAGCCGGTCCAGCCGGGTGTTCCAGAATTCCTCGTTGCGCTCGAGCCAGTCGAGCGCGCCCTTCATCGCGCCGGCCTTGAGCTGGCAGCTCACGACGCGGCCCACTTTTTTCCGGGCGATCAGACCGGCATCCTCGAGAATGGCCAGATGCTTGATGACTCCCGGCAGCGACATGCCGATCGGCGCGGCGAGCTCGCCGACCGAACGCTCGCCATGCCGGAGCCTGACCAAGACCGCGCGCCGCGTCGGATCGGCGAGCGCGCTGAAGATGGCATCCAGCCGGCGCGGGGAATAGTGAACCATAAGGTTAAGTGTGCGCGGGAATTGCGCACCTGTCAAGCGGCCTGCGAGGGCAGGGCCGGGAACGCTTACCGGCCGATGCTCATCCGCAGGATGAGCCGGGCCCGGATCCTCCGCCCCGCCACGTGGAAATCGTGGCGGATCGGATCACCGCAGACGAATCCGCTGCGGCCTCAGTAGATGCATCTGACGGCGACCAGCAAGGTAAAGCCATCGAGCCCGAAGTCGGTCTCGAGGTCGTGGCCGAACAGGCCGAGCCACTTGTCCTGTGCGGCGTACGCCAGCTCTTCGCTCGCCGGCACGCATTCGTACTTCAGGTGCGCCGCGTACTGGAGATGATGGACCATCTCGTGCACGAGCACCGACAGGTCAGCCGGCGTGTCCCCGGTCCATTCCTCGGGCAGGATGATCGTCCGGGTCAACGGGTCGTAGCTCGCGACGGTTTCGCGCTGGCCCGGCGGCACCGCCGCCGTGTCTGCGGGCCGATCCGATACCAGACCGGTATAGCGAAACGTGGCGATCTTGCGCGCGGGCTCGAACGTGATTGCCGGATAGGCATAATCCTTCGGGAGCTTGAAATTATTCGACAGCCACACGACGATCGCCTTGAGCAGAGCCGGCGACGGCTGTGTCGCGCGCGGCGTCGCGGCGCGCCTGTCGACGATGACCTCGTAATCGGTTCCGGGGATCCTTATTTTCTTTGTTGCGCGCTGTTTGTCCGCGCCCGACGGCGGGGCTGCCGCGGTCTGCGTGGCATGCGAAAGGCCGAATCCCGCGAAGATGGCGAGCAGGGCGCCGAGCAACAGTCGTTTGACCATGGTGTCCTCCTGTTAAGGCGGGTCGACTATGGCTCCGGCACGGGCCGGCGGTCTTTGAGGTAACCTTGATTTTTCGCTGAGATTTCCCTGAGCCGCCAAACGGGGATCGGCAAGCGGAGTGTGGGGGGAGGATGATCTACCTATTCGAAGATCATTCGCTCGATGCCGAGCGTCGGGAGTTGCGGCGCGGCAACGAGATCGTTGCCGTCGAGCCGCAGGTGTTCGACATCCTGCAATATCTGATCGAGAATCGCGGCCGTGTCGTAAGCAAGGACGATCTGCTCGCCAGGATCTGGAGCGGGCGGATCGTTTCGGAGTCGACACTGAGCAGCCGGATTACCGCGCTGCGCCATGCCGTGGGCGACAACGGCGCGCAACAGCGCGTGATACGCACGGTCGCCCGCAAGGGATTTCGTTTTGTCGGAGCCGTGCGCGAGGTAGCGGGGCTCGACGTCGCTGGTTCGACGAGCTCGACGTCGGTCCAGGCGAAGGACGCCGCACCTGCTGCAACGGCGTTGCCGGCGTTTCCCGAGCGGCGTCAGCTGACGATCATGGCGTGCAACGTGGTCGGCGCCATGGCCATCGCATCGCGCCTCGATCCCGAGGATCTGCGCGCGGTGATGACGCAATACTACGACTGCGTCAACGCGGCGGTCGAGCGGTACGGCGGCTACGCCGCCAAGCACACGACCGACGGCGTTCTGGTCTACTTCGGATATCCGCAGGCCCACGAGGACGACGCGGAGCGCGCGGTGCGTGCCGGGCTTGCCGCGGCAAAGGCGGTGAGCGAGCTCGACAGCCGGATGGTCGTTGAGCCGCTGAAGGCGCGCGTCGGCATTGCGACGGGCCTCGTCGTCGTGGGAGAAATGAACGGCGCGGATGCGCTTTTCGACGGGGCAGTCATCGGCGAAACGCCGCATCTCGCGACACGGCTGCTGGACGCCGCCGGTCCGGGCGCCGTCGTCATCTCTTCGGCCACGCGCCGGCTGATCGGCAAGCTGTTCGACTGCCGCGATCTCGGCGCGCTGGAGTCGAGCGGAAGCGCAGAGCCTGTCGAAGCATGGCAGGTGATCCGCGAGAACGCGATTGCCAATCGCTTCGAAGCGCTGCGCCCCGCGCGTGCGCCGCTGATCGGCCGCGAAGAGGAACTGGAGCTGCTCTTGCGCCGGTGGAATCAGGCGAAAACCGGCGAGGGCCGGGTGATCCTGATCTGGGGCGAGGCCGGCATCGGCAAATCGCACCTGGTTGCCGCGCTGCAGGACGCGCTCAAGCCCGAGCGTCATTCATCGCTGCGCTATTTCTGCTCGCCCCACCGCGTCCAGACGGCGTTGCACCCGATCATCGCTCAACTCGAGGACGCAGCGGCCTTCGCGCCCGATGACAGCGACGGCGCCAAGCTGGACAAGCTCGTACGCCTGCTTCCGCTTTCTTCGCCGGACGCCGCGCAGGACGTCGCGCTGTTTGCCGATCTGCTCTCCATCGCGACCGCCGGCCGCTATCCCCCGCTATCGATCAGCCCGCAGCGGCGCAAGGAAATGTTTTTCGAGCGATTCACCGCCCAGCTGTCGGGTCTGGCCGCGCGCGGCCCGGTGCTTATGGTTCTTGAGGATGCGCATTGGGTCGATCCGACGACGCGCGAGCTGTTCGACGTCGTCATCGAGCGCGTCCGCAAGCTGCCCGTCCTTTTCATCATGACCTATCGGCCGGAGTTCATTCCGTCGTGGCTCGGCCAGGCGCATGTCACCGCCCTGACCTTGAACCGGCTGGGGCGGCGGGAAAACGCGGCGCTGGTCAAGCGGGTCGCCGGCGGCAAGGACTTGCCGCCGGAGCTCCTCGAGCGGATGCTGAACCAAACGGATGGCGTACCGCTGTTCATCGAAGAAGTCACCAAGTCGGTGCTGGAGAGCGGAATCCTGCGCGAGGAAGACGGCGCCTACGTGCTCGCGGGACCGTTGCCGGTGCTCGCCGTGCCGTCGACGCTGCAGGCTTCGCTGATCGCACGGCTCGATCGGCTGGCACCCGTCCGCACTCTGGTGCAGACGAGCGCGGCGCTGGGCAGGGAGTTCAGCTATGCGGTGCTCAAGGCCGTCACTGCGCTGTCCGATGCCGAGCTCGAACCGCTGCTCACTCGACTGGTTGCGTCGGAGCTGGTGCAGCAGCGCGGCGTTGCTCCGCACGCCGGTTACATCTTCAAGCATGCGCTGGTGCAGGACGCAGCCTACGAGACGATGCTCAAGAGCCAGCGCGCGCGTATCCACGGCCGCATCGTCGATGTGTTCGAGCACGAGTTTCCCGATATCCCGGAGCGCCACCCGGAGCTGCTGGCGTACCACTGCAGGGAGGCGGGCCTCGCCGAAAAGGCAATCGATTTCTCGATCAAGGCCGCTCGCATGGCGCTCGAGCGCTCGGCGGGCGTCGAGGCACAGGCGCAGGTCGAGCGAGCGATGAGCTTGCTGCCCAGGATCACGGCGGGAGCGGCACGGCAGCAGCTCGAAGGGCGTCTGCAGGTAGCGCTGGGCGACGCCTTGAGCATGACCCGGGGCTTCGCCTCTCCCGATGTGATGGCCGCGCTGTCAAAGGCGCGGGCGCTGCTCGACGAGGACGAGCATCCGATCGAATCGATTCGAGCGCTGTGCGGGCTGTTCAACTACCACTTGATCCGCTCCGAATCGCCGCGCTGCCTCGAGCTGGCCGCGCCATTCCTGAAGCGCCGCCTCGATCGTCCGACCGAGAATGTCATTCATTACATGATCGGGACGGCGCATCTGCACCTGGGCAATTTCGCAGCTTCGATCCGCCATCTGGAAACGGCGCTATCCCTCTACGACGAGGACGCATGCCGGCCGGTGGCGTTCGTCGGAGGCTATCATTTGCGGTCGTTCACGCTGATCTGGCTCGGTCTCGGCTATCTGTATGTCGGGTCGCTGAAACGGGCAGCCGAAACGATCTCGACCGCGGTCAAGGATGCCAGGAGCAGATCGCATCCGTTCACATTGGTGTCTGCGCTGCTGGCGCTGGCGCGCTTCCTGAATCACACGCACGAGCTCAAGGGCGCGATCGAGGCGACCGAGGAAGGCCTGGCGATCGCGACTGAACAGCGCAGTCC
>Ga0207693_10002373_pt1 | contig 16362 bp, 11 predicted proteins | sample LARL81metaG_FD_184347 | JGI IMG/M metagenome (GOLD analysis project Ga0207693, IMG submission 184347) | Corn, switchgrass and miscanthus rhizosphere microbial communities from Kellogg Biological Station, Michigan, USA - LAR L8-1 metaG... | ecosystem: Host-associated > Plants > Roots >...
AGAGAATTTCGGGCAGGAAATAGATGAAAAAGCTGGCGCGCCGCAGCCCAGCGCAACTGGCGATTCCAGACCTCGCTGGCACTACGCCGGCCGAGTGGCTGCGCCAGCGGCCGGTCCATCAGGCGCACCTTGAGCCCCGCGCCACGTACAATTTTGGTCGCTGCGGCGTCTTCGGCGACTTCCTTGCCGAGCGCCTCGATGCCGCCGCCCGCCTCGAGATCGGCGCGCCGCCACAGCATGGTTTTGCCCTGGGCGAAGCCTCTGCCGAAGCTATCGACGATATACTGCCAGCGCGCCTGATAAGTGTTGAGGAAGGCGCATTCGATCTCCGCCCAAAATCCCCGCGGCCGCGATCCGATCGGCGGCGAGGCGACAAGCCCGGTGTCGGCGCGCCAACTGGCGAACAGGCTCTGAATGTAATCGGGCGGCATCAGCACATTACTGTCGGCGATAACAACCCAATCGTGCGATGCGGCGCGCCAGCCCTTGACGACATTGTTGAGTTTGGGATTCGCGCTCACGCGATCCTCGCCGATCAGCAACCGCACATCGATCGCGGGGTTAGCGGCCATCAGGTCTTTGATCAGCGAGAGAACGGGATCGCTCGCATCGGCGACGCAAAACAATATTTCAAAGCACGGGTGGTCAAGCTCAAACGTGGAAAGCAGCGTCTCCGCAGTGTAGTTGTCGATTCCGCACAGCGGGCGTACCAAACTGACCGGCGGATAGTCGCCGAGCTGGGGCGGTGCTTTCCGGCGCAACCTGACGATCGCGATCGCAATGCTGGTAATCTGAACAGCAAAGAAGAGAGCGCAGAAGATCGCGGTAGCGAGAATCGGAATCGGCATCGCGGCGAGTGGTAGTAACGCGTCATGACAAGCTTGTGACTCCGGCGCGACCAACCAAGATGCGTCAGGCGAGCGAAAGGGTGCGTTAACGAATTGACAGTCGCGCGTTAACGATTGCTGTCATGCTGCTGCAATGGAGCAACTCTATAACCCTGATTCGATCAAACTGCGCGCGAGAATTCGGTCGGTGACATCCGAGCACGGCACAAAAAACTTCCGTACTCTGTTTATCTCGGATGTGCATCTCGGTGCGCGCGGCTGCCAGGCCGAACAGCTTCTCAATTTTTTGCGTTACCACGATGCCGAGACCATTTATCTGGTCGGCGATATCGTCGATGGCTGGCAATTACGCTCCGGCTGGTTCTGGCCGCAACATCACAATGACGTCGTGCAGAAACTCTTGCGCAAGGCGCGCAAGGGCTCGCGAGTCATTTATTTGCCCGGCAATCACGACGAGTTTCTGCGCGACTATTATGGGACCCATTTTGGCGGCATCGAAGTGGTCGAGACCGCAATCCATGAAGCAGCCGATGCGCGGCGCTACCTTGTGGTGCACGGCGACGTGTTCGACATGGTGGTCAAGCATGCGCGCTGGCTGGCGCTGCTCGGCGACACCGCTTACGACTTTGCGATCCTCATCAACCGCTACTTCAATGTCCTCCGGCGCCGGCTGGGTTTCCGCTACTGGTCGCTGTCGCAATGGGCCAAACACAAGGTCAAGAACGCGGTGAACTATATTGGCGCGTTCGAGCAGACATTGACGGAAGAAGCGCGGCGGCATCGCGTCGACGGCGTGATCTGCGGCCATATTCATCATGCCGTCATTCACGAGAATTTCGGTATTCGCTACATGAATTGCGGTGACTGGGTCGAAAGCTGTACCGCGCTTGCCGAGCACGCCGACGGGCGCTTCGAAATCATCACCTGGTCGGATCACCCCGAACTGCTGCCGCCTCCCGCGGAGGAAGAAGACGAGCCGCTCTCGCTGTTCGATGAGCGCACCGGTATCGCCGCCTGAGCCGGCTACCTCGCGATATATCCCGCCGAACACAATTCGAGTTTCGGAGCGCTCGCCGGTCGGCGTTCCGGGCGCATATAATCCGTTTTATGAATCTGACGGTACGGATCGAACGCTGGCCGCTCCAGCGCGCCTTCACCATCAGCCGCGGCAGCAAAACCGAAGCCGTCGTGGTGGTTGCCGAGCTCGAACACGGCGGCCATCGCGGCCGTGGCGAGGCGGTTCCTTATCTCCGCTATGGCGAAACGCCGGAAGGCGTGGCCGCGGCGATCGAGGCAATGGGCGCTGCGCTACGCGGCGGGCTCGATCGCGTCGGGCTGCAAACCGCGATGCCGTCCGGCGCGGCGCGCAACGCCCTGGACTGTGCATTTTGGGATCTTGCGGCCAAACAAGCCGGCCACCCCGTGCATGAACTCGCGGCGTTGCCCGCGCCAAAGTCGGTGGTGACGGCCTATACCATCTCGCTCGACAAGCCCGAGGCCATGGCGGAGGCCGCGGCAAGCGCCGCCAGCCGCCCTCTGCTCAAAGTAAAACTTGGCGGCGGCGGTGACGATGCCGAGCGCATTGCCGCCGTGCGGCGCGCCGCGCCCAAGGCCGAACTCATCGTCGACGCCAATGAGGGATGGAGCGAAGACGATCTCGAACGCAATTTCGCCGCCTGTGCCCAAGCCGGCGTGACACTGATCGAGCAGCCGTTACCGGAGGGCCGCGACGCCACCCTGGCGCGGATCAGGCGGCCGATCCCAGTCTGCGCCGACGAGAGCGTCCACGATCGGGCTTCGCTGGAGGCAATCGGCGGCAAATACGATGCGATCAACGTCAAGCTCGACAAAGCCGGCGGCTTGACCGAGGCGCTGGCGCTTGCGGCGGAAGCCGAACGGCGTGGTTTCGACATTATGGTTGGATGCATGGTGGCGACTTCGCTGGCCATGGCTCCGGCTATGCTTGTGGCGCAGCGGGCTCGCGTCGTGGACTTGGACGGGCCGCTCCTTCTCACCGAAGATCGTCCGCACGGCCTAGGCTACGAAGGCAGCATCGTTTATCCCGCCGAGACGATCCTGTGGGGATGAGCCGCCGCGCACCGGAGGTTCACGCAAAACCTGTCGCGATTCCGTTTGACTTGGCGGTTCAACTAGCGCGCGCGACTGTTCGGTTGAGCCAACCTGATTTATACTTGGTGAGTCGCTCAAAGGGGTGGGACGTCCGGCATGTTGCTTGCGATGGCCGGACGAGATTCAACGGCCTGACGTTGCGAACGACGAGGCCGTGCGCACGGCGGTGACTCGCGACCGAACTAGCCGCCAGTCTTTAAGTGAAACTCGCCAAGCGGCAAGCGACCGTCTCGTGCTTGCTGTCGTTGCGCTGACCGAAGCGGTCGTTCGCAGACTAGGTCGAGCGTCGCATTCTCAGGACAGCGACACGATCGGCGGAAAGACCGATCCGTGTGCCGCGTTGTGCGCGTTCAGTGAGCTCATCGCCTCGTCTGGTAGCTCGCGTGCTGCAGTGGAAACTTTAGCGGCGCTTTGCGTTGCGTCCCTGATGACTCGTTGAGTTCTCGAATTGTCGCGTATCGGACACAACGCTGAATTTGCTGCAGCGGCTCGAAAGTTACTCAGCAAAACAGTGCAAGCGAGGTGTAGGCGATGTGCTGAGTTCTCCGGGTCTGCCGGGCCCTCCTGTTAGGTCCGCAAATGCAATCGTCTGGAGGCCGTTATGCACAGACTTACCGCTTTGGTTGCAGTGGCGTTGTGCATGTTTATGTCTGCTGCCGGCGTCTCGGCGCGCGATGACGGCCGTTACGCCAATTCTCCCCTAAAGCCCTGGTTTGACCAGCTTGCCAGCAAAAAGGGCTTGTGCTGCTCATTCGCCGACGGTGTCAAAGTCGAGAACGTCGATTGGGATAGCCAGGACGGACGTTACCGCGTCCGCCTCGACGGCCAGTGGATCGTGGTCCCGGATTCAGCGCTCATTACAGAGCCAAACCGTTTCGGCCCGGCGGTCGTTTGGCCCTATCGTGATGCCGATGGCACCACGCAGATCCGCTGCTTCATGCCGGGAGCGGGAGCTTAGGGTCTGTCAGGCGACGAGCCGGGAAAATACCTCCGGATCGATATTGCCGCCGGAGAGTACGGCGACCGCAATTTTATTTCTGACATCAACTTTGCCGTGCATCACGGCCGCGAGCGCGACCGCTCCGCCCGGTTCGACCACCAGCTTCAATTCGGCGAAGGCAAAAGCGACAGCTGCGGCGACCTCATTGTCGCTCACCGCGACGCCCGCGCCCACCAGCGACTGATTGATCGCAAAAGTAAGCTTGCCTGGCATGCGCGCCATCAATGCGTCGCAAATCGTGCCGGTCAGGCTGGCATTCTCTTCGCGCCGGCCGCTACGAAACGAGCGCGCGTGATCGTCGAAATCTTGCGGTTCGGCGGTGTAGAGCAGGGCGGATGGAACGCGCGACTTGATCGCTAGCGCGATCCCGGCAGTCAACCCTCCGCCAGAGGCAGTCACGACTACGATTTCGGGAACCAGGCCCATTGCGCGGAGATCGTCGACGATCTCGCGTCCGGCCGTGCCCTGGCCGGCGATGATCAATGCATCATCATAAGGCGGGACCAGAACCGCGCCGCGGCGGGCGGCAATCTCGGCGGCAATGGTCTCGCGATCGTCGCGCAATCGATCATAAAGCACGATTTCAGCGCCGAATGCCGCCGTGCGTTCCCGTTTGGCACGGGGCGCATCCCGCGGCATCACGATCACGCAAGCCATCCCGAGCAGCTGTGCCGCGGCGGCGACGCCTTGCGCGTGATTGCCGGAGGAATAGGCCACCACGCCGCCGGCGCGCTGATCGGATGGAATCGCGGCGAGCTTGTTGTAGGCGCCGCGGAACTTGAACGAACCGGTGCGCTGCAGAGTCTCGGCTTTTAGGAAAATGCGGCCGCCGGTCATTGCGTCGAGCGCAGCCGAGGTCAAAAGCGGCGTGTGCAGGGCTACGCCCGCCAACCGGCGGGCCGCCTCATCGACATCTGCGGCGGTGGGCAATACGAGCGGGGCGTCCACGGCGCTCATGAGCCAACGGTAACGCTGCAATCGCACCGCAAGCAAGGCCGTTCGGCGGCCCTTGGCTTGCCGCCGTATTCAGGGGCGCTTAGTCGAAGCGGCCGGCGGCGTGCGCCAGCATTGTATAGACCTTGCCGGTATCCGAGGTCAGGTAGTTGCGAGCTACAGCCGGGCCACGATCGCCGCGTGATACGTCGTCAAGCAGCCGTTCGAACTCATGAATGTAGTGTTCGACCGTCTGCCGGAAGTCCGCATCGGAACGATATTTGCCGCGTATTTCTTCGAACGCCCGTTGCCCTTGGGCGGTGTAGAGCCGCTTTGTAAACGCCCCGCGTTCGCCGCGTTTATAGCGCTCCCACAGGTCGGCCGCCGCGTCGTTGTCGATCATCCGGGCGATATCGACGGACAGCGCGTCAAGCGAATCGACGCTGTCGCGTGCTGCGGCGTCATCGGCGCGGGGAGCCTCCCCGGACGTCGCTGGCGCGCCCTGCGGGCTTCCGTCGCCAGAAGCGCGAGTCAGGAGATCGGAAAGCCAGCCGCCGTTGCGGCCTTTGCTGTCGTCCTTGCCGCCAGGGAGCGGACTGAGCGTGGGTGGGCTTGTGCGCCGCGTCGGCGCGCCGGTGATATCACGCGCCGGCGCCTGCTGCGAAGCGGCGACGTCGGCACGCACCGGTCGCGCTTGCGCACGGCCGCCGCCGGCCGCGTAGAGCGGCTCGACGTCGCGGCGCACGGGCTCGACGGCGTCCAGCGCCCGGCCATGGCGAGCGACAATTCGATTGAGTTCGGCGAGCGCCTCGATCTGATCGACGATCACGCGTCGCATCTGCGCCGTGCTCTCCGCTGTTTCCTGCGGCAGTTCAAGGACGCCGCGCCGCAATTGCTCGCGCGTCGCCTCGAGTTCCTGCTGCATCTCCGCTGCCATCTGCTTCATGCCTTGCATGACTTCACTGAAGCGCGCAGTGGACTCCGTGAACATGCTTTGCACCTGAGAGAAGCCTTCATCGTAGGCCGCGGTGAGGGCGTCACTGGTGCGCGTGCGCTCTTCCTCCGAAGTCTTGCGAACCAGCTCGTATTGCTGCTCGATCGTCTGCACGCTCTCGTTGCTGGTTTGTGCGATCAAGCCCGCGATTTCGCTAGCCCGGGCGGTCGCGGTTTTCAGCGACTCATCCAAGGCCGTGGAGAAGCGCTCCAGCCGCTGCCCGAAGTCTTCGGCGCGGGTATCGAGAGTGGAAACCAGCGTCGCGACGGTCGCCTGACGCCCCGCGATCGATTCCTCGGTGCGGCGATTGCCGCCCTCCAGCATCGCAACGGCATCGGCAAGCGTTCGACCATGCGAACTGAATTGATTGGCGAGCTCGCCGAGATCGCCGAGCGCCTTGCCGGTGATCGTGTTGAAGTTGCTGAGGTTTTGTTCCACCTTGGACGTGGTCGCACCGGTCTTGCTGCTCAGATCGGTCATCGCGGCGACGAATTCCGACACGCGGGTCGCCATCGTGTGCTCGATCGAGCTCATGTTTTCATGGGCGCCGCTGAGCACTTCCTGCAGCAGAATGTTCGCTTCGCGCAGACGCTCGAATAGCGCGGTGGAGTCGGAGCGCAGCATCGTGTGCGTCTCCATCATCTCAGACACCGTCGCCGCCGCCGTCTGCTTGGATTGTTCGATCGCGCCTGTCGTCGCCCGTTGCAGCTCCTCAAGCGAGCGTACAATGCTCGATTTGGCCGCCTCGGTGACGCCCTGGGCGCCTTCCTGCATTTGTCCCAGCGTGCGGGTAACCGCCGCCGTCGCGTTCAGGCTGGCGTCGTTGATCAGCCGGGCGATCTCTTCGCTCTTCTCCGTCATGGCCTGAGTGAAGACAAAGCCCCTGGAATCGATGGCCTTCACTGTCTGTTCGGTGACGCGTTCGACCTGACCGGCAAGCTGATCGCCCTTGTTCGAGAGCTCCGAAATCAGCGTGCTCGACTTTTCATCGAGGATCTTCGCCATATCCTCGACGCGCTGCGTCAGCGCGCTGTTGATATCGTTGGTCTTGCCGACGATGTGGCGCGAGACCTCGTCGCTCATGCCGATGAGCTTGCGCTCGGCGTCGCCGGCGCTGCGCACAATTGCATCGCTGCTCGATTGTGAGGTCCTGGCGAGCATTTCGGCGGTCCCCGCCGTCGCCTTGTTGAGCGCGTCGGTGGCGGATTGGGAAGTCTTGGCAAGAAGCTCTGCGGCAGTTGCCGCGGCTTTGCCGATCGCCTCGTTGGCGGAGGTCGCGCTTTTGACGATGGTGTTGCTGAGCGCGCCGGCGCTTCGGTTAAGGGAGACCGTCGCTTCAGCAGCGCCGCGATTGAGGGCCTCCGTGGCCGCCACGCTTGCCGCCGCGCTTTTGCCGAGCGCTTCGGTGGTGTTCGTTGCGAGTTGGGTCAGCGCGCGCTCGGCGGCGGTGGAATTGGTCTTGATCGATTCGGAAAGCAGTTCGAGCCGCGAATTGAGCAAGTCGGCCGCGGCGCGGCTGCGGACTTCCATCTGCTGAACGACGGTTTCCGCTCGCCCGACCAACAGCTCTTCCAGATGAGCGACGCGGTGGTCCAGCGTGCCGACAACCTCCAGTGCGTTTTTGCCGAGCGTGGTGTCGATCGTCGCGATCCGCTCGCCGAGCGTGTCGCCGAGCTTGGCGGCGCGCGTGTCGATTAGCGTGGTCACGTCGGTGATGCGCTTGTCGAGCGCGGTCATGACTTCTTTGCCGCCCTCGGCAAGGGTCTTGCCGACCTCGCCAACGCGGGCAGACAGGGCACTGGTAAGCGCCTCGGAACGGCTGTCGAGCGTCTCCTGGAAACGGGAAAGACGCTGATCAAGCGTGCTGCTGACTTCGTTCGCTCTGGACGTGACGCGGCTGTCGAAGCTATCGAGATAGCCGCGCATGGATTCGGAGACGTCCTGGGTGCGCGTGCCCAGGCGCTCGACCAGCTCGGCGCCGTAGGTCTTCACGGTGCGATCGAACTCGGCAAGGTGCCGGGTGATGAGATTGCCGAGCGTCGATGAATCGCGCGAAATCTTTTCGCCGAGCGTAGTGCCGGTATGGTTGAACATTTCCTCGAAGGCGGAAAGCCGCGTCTGCAGCATCTCTTTGAGTGCGTCGCTCCGCGTCGCCGCCACGCCGGTGACGTGTTCGGCGGCTTCGCGCAGTGCATCGGTGAGCGTGGCGCTCCGCGCGATCATGGCTTGGGTGACCTGACCGCCCGCTTGTTCGAGCTTCGCCGCGACCTCGCCACCGCGAAGGTCGAGGCCGAGCAACAGCGATTCACCCGACGTCTTAAGCGTGTTGTTGACCTCATCGGCCCGCGTGGCGATCGCTTCGGCGAGCTGATTTGAGGTTTCGACGATGGCGTCGGTCAGCGTCTGCGATCTGCCGACCATCAGATCGACCACACCCAGCGATTTTTCCGAGAAGTTCTCGGCGACGCGATCGAGCCGCGCCGCCACCATGTCTTCGAGGCCGTTGGCGATCTCGGCAAATTCTTCGCCGATGTGATTGGTCTTGAAATCGAGGTTCGACGACAAGCGATCGCTCGCCAGTGCGATCGCGCGCGCCGTCTCCTCGCTCGCCGCCTCCAGGCGATCAAGCATGTCGCCGCCGCGCTGGCTTAATTGCTGAACCATATTGTCGCCGATCTGCGCGAGCGTGGCGGTGATGTGTTCGCCTTTTTCGGCAAGCGACTGGGTGACGCGCTGGGCCGCTTCGTTGACCTGCTGGCCCACGAGATCGCTGATCGTGGACAGATCCTGCGTCAGATCGATCTGCACATTGCCAAGCGCGGAGCGGACGTGTTCGGCCTGTCCCACCAGCGTGTCGCGCTGATTGCCGAGTTCCTGAAGCAGGCCGCGAATCCGCACTTCATTGTCGCTGTAAGTTCGCTCAAGCGCGGCGACCTCGCTTTGCACCAGCGCTTCAAGTTCGCTGGCGCGCGCCAGCGCCCGCTCGACGCCGTCGCCCATCGCCGCAACCTCGCGCCGGATCGCCTGGCCGACCGTGACGATCGAATCCCGCGCCACGCTCTCGGGTTCGGCGAGCCGCATCGCCACCCGCGCCATGGACTGAGCGATCACGCGCAGTTCCTGCGCGCGCCAGGCCATGTGGGCGACGCCGAAAAAGAAAATAATCGGCAGCAATGCCGCCGCGCCGAGACCGATCACCGGCGCCACCGGCGAGCGTCCGGCACCGAGCGCGGTATGCAGGTCTGAGAAATAGGCGAGCGACAGGCCAAGGCAGCCGATGATCCAGGCTCCGGAAAACAGCGCGGCGACAAAGTAGGATGAACGGGCCGGACGGCGCTGCAAGGCATGAAGGATTTGGCCGATCGATTGCTGATCGTCATTGGCGGCGCGTCCGGCAACGTCAACGACATCGCCCGCGCGCGGAGCTTTCTCGGATTGGTCCTTGGTCGCGACGGTCTCGGCGATCTGCGACGGGCTCTCGGTCGGAGTGGCGAAAAGGTCTGGCGCGGCCGCGGCGGGACTCGCCGGCTGCTCGTCCTCTTCGTGGACGTTGAGCGCTTCCTGGATCGCCGACAGCGCAGCTTCGGTCGGGTCGTTCATTTTTTTCGGGTAGTTGGCCATTTCGGTCGTCGCCTCGCGTGTTACGCCTGCCCAGGACGGCCCAATCAGTTACAGGAAGCGCTCAGCATGGAGCGATCACACATGATCCTCGGCCCGCGCCAAAGCGCGTGCTCGGTCACCGTTCGCTCGTTAAGGGACTCCCCAAAAAAGCCCCATGCCGCACCACCAGCGGGCATCCTATCGGTCTGGCAGATCAAAGAAAACCCGGTCGGTAACGACCTTTTAATCATCGTTAACGGCTTGATCAGCCTGCCCCCGTTTTCGGCGACCGTGGCGCAGGCGCCATTGTGCGGACAACAATGAGGCCAGGTTGGGGCCGCGCCTGGGGATAGCCACGGTTTTGCTCTGGACAGGGCGGTCCGGCTGGCGCATTGCACGGCGAGCCGGTAGAACCATGCCGCCGCAATATCGCGGCCCCCGCCGCCGTTCCCCAAGCCAAAATCGCCGACCGGTGGTTCCACTATGGCCAAAATCACCTATATCGACTCCGCAGGCACTGCGCGCACCGTCGAGGGCGAGGTCGGTTCCACCGTTATGGAGACGGCTATCAATCACGGAGTTCCCGAGATTGAGGCGGAATGCGGCGGCGCTTGCGCCTGTTCGACGTGCCACGTCTATATCGACGAGGCTTGGCGCGAAAAGGTCGGCGAACCTTCGCCCATGGAAGAGGATATGCTCGATTTCGCTTTCGAGGTGCGGCCGAATTCTCGCCTATCGTGCCAAATCAAGGTGCGCGACGACCTTGATGGGCTGGTTGTGACCACGCCGTCGCGCCAAGCCTAGCGCGATTAGGCCTAACGTGATCTTGAAAACGGCTACCGTCCTGTCCCCTTTTCCTTCCGGCCCAGCCAAGCTAGACAGAGCCTCCCCCGACATTGCCGGACGGCTGAACGAGCTTGAAAGACGACTTAAACAGACTTGGATAAGACATGACCGAACCGATAAAAACCGACGTTCTCATTGTTGGTGCCGGGCCGATTGGCCTGTTCGCAGTTTTCGAGCTTGGTTTGCTCGACATGCGGTGCCACCTGATCGACATCCTCGACAAAATCGGCGGGCAATGCGCCGAGCTCTATCCGGAAAAGCCGATCTACGACATTCCCGGAATTCCCTATACCAGCGCGCAGGGGCTGGTCGATGCGCTGCTGCAGCAGATCAAGCCGTTCAACGCGCAATACCATCTCGGCGAAATGGTCGAGCGGGTAGAGAAGATTGGCGATCCGCTGTTTCGTGTGACGACCGATCAGGGCAAGCGGTTCGAGAGCAAGGTGGTCGTGATTGCCGCCGGCGGCGGCTCATTCCAGCCCAAGCGCCCGCCGATTCCCGGTATCGAACCGTATGAAGGCAAATCGGTTTTTTATGCCGTGCGCAAAATGGAAGCGTTTCGCGGCAAACGAATTTTGATCGTGGGCGGTGGCGACAGCGCGCTGGATTGGACACTCAATCTCGCGCCGCTCGCAAGCCATCTGACGCTGTTGCACCGCCGCGGCGAATTCCGCGCCGCCCCGGATAGCGTCAACAAGATGATGTCGCTGGTCGGCGAGGGCAAAATCGATCTCGTGCTCGGGCAGGTCACTGCGCTGAACGGAGCCGACGGTCAGGTCAATAAGGCGATCGTCAAAAGGAACGATGGTTCAAACTTCGAGATCGCCTGCGACGCGCTGCTGCCGTTCTTCGGGCTGACGATGAAGCTCGGGCCGGTGTCGAATTGGGGCTTTGAGCTGCACAACAACGAGTTGATCCCGGTCGAAACGGCAAGTTTCGAAACCAGCGTCCCAGGCATTTTCGCGATCGGCGACATCAATTGGTATCCCGGCAAGCTTAAGCTCATTCTCTCCGGCTTCCACGAGGCGGCACTGATGGCGCAAAAGGCGCATCGTTACATCTATCCGGAGAAGCGACTGGTGTTTCAGTACACCACGTCCTCAACAAGCCTGCAAAAGAAGCTTGGCGTGGCCCCGGAGCGCCCCGCGACCACCGAACGCGCCGCCACGCCGGAGCGTGTGGCGCCCTGATCAGGGCGTTTTCGGCGGCACGGCCGCGGCGGCTGGCGCTGCCGAGTCGCTCGGCGGCGGCAGCGGCTGGGCCTGGATGGCGGGAGGCGGGTTCAGACCGAGCACGGCGCGCGCCGCAGGCAGGGCCGCGTCGGACATGGCAGCGTAGCCTTCGGCGGTGGGGTGCACCACCCCGCCATACACCGCGCTCAAAACTCCCCACAGCGCGTCGTGAATGTCGCTGGGCTTTAGAATGGCCGGCATGCCCTCGGGATAAGTCATGGCGGTGAAGTAACTGTCGTTCGCCGTCCTGATCCAGCGTCCGCGCGAAGCATAAGGTCGGTAGTTGCCGGCCGGCTCGCTGCAAGCCATGGGGTCGTCCGCGGCGACGGTGGGATCCGACTGGAAACTCTCGCCGTTGACGGCAAAGCAGTTGCGATCGAATTCCGGATCGGTGGCGGCGCGCACGCACATGCCGTGCCTGGCAAAGTCCGCCTGATGGCCGTCGACGAATATCATCCGCTCGGTGAGCGGATCGCGACAGGATTTGTTGCCTTCGCAGGTGGCGAGCGATTTCAATTTCGGCAGGAATTTCGTGTCGACAAAGTCCGCGGCGGCACGCAGCCGCTCGTTATCGGCGCCGAACGCCGGATGCACATCCAGACCGTCGCGTCCGCCCGAGCAGGGCTTGTTTTCCGCTTGCATGGCCGGATTGCCGTAAGACACAAAGACAACGCGATTGAGGTTGCCGCTGACAAACGGTTTGAGCGCGGCCCGCAATTGCGCGAATTGGTCTGGCAGGTCCTGATCGAGGGCCTTTTGCGAATCCGCGACGCTGGCGATAGCGCCGCCTTGGCGCAGCAACAGCCGCTCTGTCGCGGCTTCGACGATCACGTTCGCCACCAGCCCGGCAAAGTTCACATCATTGGCTCCGACAGTCAGCAAGACCAGGTCGAGGTTGCGGTTTGGCTGCTGCCGGTGCAGAGCGATCATGAGATTCCGCAGCTCAGTGAACTGGGCCGGCGCCGTTCCCGAGCAGCTCTCGATGCCGACGACCCAGGGGCAGTCGTCGGCGCGCTGCCCGCTAAAAAGCCCGGCGTCGATCGTTGCTCCGGTGCAGGCGAGCGGTAAGAGCGTGACGGCAAGGTGCGGTTGCTCGATCGCCAGCGCCAAAGCGGTGCGCACCTGATAGCTGTAGAGCGAGCGGTGACACGCCGGATTCATCCAGCGGGCGCCGTGCTTCGCCCAATTTACACCAGCGGCCGGACCGGCGGGCCCGTTTTCGCACGACCGGTCGTCGTTATAGCCGGCGCGGCTCGGACGATAATACTGGCTGCCGCCGCCGAAGCGTCTGAAACAGAAGCCGCCGTCGAGCTTGACCGCACGATCCGGATTGCCTTCGCCGGCGGCTATGGAATCGCCAAGTCCGGCGATGAGGACATCGCGTACGGCGATGTCGGCGGTCACGCGTTGTGCAGTCCCGTCGCCGAGTGGAATATCAACGGTCGCGACGGTGGTCCGGCCGGCGCGCACGCGCAGCTTGACCTCGCGATCGCAGGGCGCGGTACTCTGCCGCGGCGAAGTTTCGCCGTCATTGAACGTCCACAAGCAATCGAGCCCTTCGGGTACCGCCCCGGAAATCGTCACGCCGACCGGATAGTCGCGCGGCGAGAGGTAGCTTTCGCGCTCGCCATCGCGGTCGCACGTCTCCAGTAAGTTGCCCGAAGTGTCGAGACACAACTCGGCGACAACGTCTTTTGCCCAGCCGAGGCCGTCAGTATCGCGAGCGAGCCGGCGTTCCGCCGCCAGCACGCCATCGCCGCGGGCGGCCGCGGCCATGCGCAGAAAGTCGGCTTCATGGCGAAAGAGGCGAAAGCGGCTCTTCACCTCCCAGGCGATGCGAAAGTCGCCGGTCCCGGCGAGCTGGGCAAATGCGGCGTCGAGCGGAGCCAACGCCAATAAAACAGCGAGCCAAAAGGCAGGTATTTTGAGATGGCGCATGATGCGGGACAGTGGGCGGGTGAGCGTCCTTTTAGCACATCGCTTGCGGCGGAAATGTGAGGGCTCCCGTGCGATCGATGGTCTTGGATCGCCTTTCCGCAGGGCTCACATGCCTGATTTTTATGCGACGAAAGTCGCCCCACGCGGATTGAATGCCCAGATGGCTTGCCGCAAGCTCAAGCACGCCCTTTGAACGGTGAATGCAAGGAATGTAAGTCGTGGCGAACGCCTCGCTGACCACGCAATGTTGCATCGCCGGCGGTGGACCGGCGGGAATGATGCTGGGCTTCCTCCTGGCGCGCGCTGGGGTGCGGGTTGTCGTCCTGGAAAAGCATGCAGACTTTCTCCGCGACTTTCGCGGCGATACCGTGCATCCATCAACCCTCGAGCTCATCCACGAACTCGGCCTGCTCGATGAATTCCTCAAGCTGCCACACCGCACCGTCGACCGGTTATCGATGCAGATCGGAAACCGGCGCATCCGGCTGATCGACCTCACGCATCTGCCGACGCAATGCAAATACATCGCGCTGATGCCGCAATGGGACTTTCTCAGTTTCCTCGCCGACCAGGGCCGGCGCTACAGCCAATTCGATCTGCGCATGCGGGCGGAGGCGACCGATCTCATCGAAGAAGGCGGCCGCGTCGCCGGCGTTCGCGCCAAGACGCCGGATGGAGAATTGGCCGTCCACGCGGATCTCGTGGTCGGCTGTGACGGCCGTCATTCGACAGTGCGTGAGAAAGCCGGTTTGCAGACCGACGACTACGGCGTACCGATGGACGTGCTGTGGTTTCGCATCACGCGCCGCGAGGCCGATGGCGCCGACGTGTTCGGGCATATCGAGGCCGGTGCACTGCTCGTGATGCTCGATCGCGGCGATTATTGGCAATGCGCCTATGTGATACCGAAGGGCGGCATCGATCGGGTGAAGGCAAACGGCATCGAGGCGTTTCGCAACCGCGTGGTCGCGCTGTCGCCATTCCTGGCCGACCGCATCGGCGAACTGAGAAGCTTCGACGATGTCAAACTGCTAACCGTCATGGTCAATCGATTGAAGCATTGGTGGCGGCCGGGACTCATCTGTATCGGCGACGCGGCGCACGCGATGTCGCCGATCGGCGGGGTAGGAATCAACATCGCGGTGCAGGATGCCGTGGCTGCCGCCAACCGCTTGGCTGCGCCTTTGAAAGCCGGCACGACGACCAATGGTCATCTGCAGGCGGTACAGGCGCGGCGCGATTTCCCGGCGCGGATGACGCAGAAAATTCAACTCACCATGCAGAACCGGATTATCGGCCCGGCTTTGCAAGGCGCGCGCGCCCCGAAGCCGCCTTTGCTGTTCAAACTGTTCGATGCCTTTCCACTTCTGCGGCGCATTCCCGGCCGCCTGTTGGCGCTCGGAATACAACCCGAACACGTGCAAACGCCCGATATTGGCGCGGCCACCTGAGGATCAATTACGCCGCTGCATTTCACCGGCCGCACGTGCAAGGATCTCGACCAGATGCGCTTCCGCTTCAGTATCACCTTCAAGTCGCTTGCCCACGGTCTCGCGCAAATGATCGAACGCGGCTTCAAGAAGCGGTGGCAAGCTCCGCCGCTGCTCGCGTTCGCCGCGCTCCGCGCGACGCCAGCGATTCACCCGCTCGCCGATCGCGGTTAGCCGGTCGAGCACCACGTCGGCGAGGTCGCGATTAGCGTCGAGATAGGCGCGGCCTTCATCGGTGATGGTGTAGAGCTTCTTGGCGCCTTCGCTGGAGACGGTCACATAACCTGCTTCCTCCAGAAAGGTCAGCGTCGGATAGACGATGCCCGGACTCGGGCTGTACCAGTCGGCGGTCTTTTCCTCGACCAGCTTGATGATTTCATAGCCGTGGCGCGGGGCTTGCGCGATCAGCGCCAGCGCGACCAGCCGCAGATCGCCCTGCGCCAGCATGCGCCCGGCGCGCATATCGTCCGGGTTCATGCCGCCACCATGGCGGCCGCTGAAGCCAAATCCGCCAAAACGGCCGCGCCGGTGACGCCCTGCCGCCCAGCGATAAGATCCACAATATCCATGCATTTCAGAGTTCTCCTCATTTGAGATATATCTTTAGATATCTCAAAAACAGCCATAACGCAAGATATATCTTTTCGCCGAATGTCCCCGGTAGGCGTGCGGACTCCGCGAGGGCTAGAATGCGGCAATGTTTGCGACCTTCTTCCATGAGCTGAAGCAGGCCGGATTGCCGGTGACGCTGCGCGAGTATCTGACGCTGATGGAGGCCATGGAGCGGGATCTGGCCGGGCGTCGGGTCGAGGATTTCTACTATCTGTCGCGCGCCGCGCTAGTGAAGGACGAGCGCAATCTCGACAAGTTCGATCGCGTGTTCGGCCACGTGTTTAAGGGCCTCGATCTCATTGAACAGGCGCTGAATGCCGAAATACCGGCCGAGTGGCTCCGAAAGCTCACCGAAAAATACCTCACCGAAGAAGAGAAAAAACACATCGAGGCGCTCGGCGGCCTCGACAAGCTTCTGGAAACCTTGCGGCAGCGGCTCGCCGAACAGCGCGGCCGCCATCAAGGCGGCAAGAAATGGATCGGGACCGCCGGCACTTCGCCGTTCGGGGCTTACGGTTACAATCCGGAAGGCATCCGCATCGGGCAGGACAAGAACCGCAATTTTCGCGCGGTGAAAGTCTGGGACCGGCGCGAGTTCAGGGACCTCGCCGACGATGTCGAGCTCGGCACCCGCAACATCAAGATCGCGCTCCGGCGCTTGCGCAAATTCGCGCGCACCGGCGCGCCGGAAGAGCTTGATCTCGACGGCACGATCAAAGGCACCGCGCACAAGGGCTAT
>Ga0207693_10002375_pt1 | contig 16348 bp, 14 predicted proteins | sample LARL81metaG_FD_184347 | JGI IMG/M metagenome (GOLD analysis project Ga0207693, IMG submission 184347) | Corn, switchgrass and miscanthus rhizosphere microbial communities from Kellogg Biological Station, Michigan, USA - LAR L8-1 metaG... | ecosystem: Host-associated > Plants > Roots >...
CCCGCCCCCGACTACAGGAAGCGACCGAGGCAGCCTTAGCGACGGCACCAGCCAAAAAAAAGTCGGCCCTCCGTTTCCCGGTCAATCCACAGACCAAGAGCTTCTACAATAGATTCTATCCAGGAACGTCGACGGTCGAATGGAACGACTGGCGCTGGCAGATGCGAGCCCGGATCCGCACACTCGACGACCTAGCCCGCATCTTTCAGCTCTGCGACGATGAATATCAGGCGGTGAAGAAGCACACGGGCTCTCTGCCCGTGGGCATAACGCCTTACTATGCAAGCCTCATGGATCTGAAAGACGCGCGAGAGCCGCTGCGTCGTACGCACATCATGACCGGTGATGAATATCTGCGCGGGCTAGGCGAGGCTGACGATCCGCTCGCCGAAGACCATGACACTGCGGCACCCGGAATTGTCCACCGCTACCCCGATCGGGTGCTGTTTCTCACGACGGGCACATGCTCCACCTATTGCCGCTATTGCACACGTGCGCGCGTGGTCGGCAATCCCGGTGGGGAATATCAGTTTTCGACCCGCCAGTGGGAGCAGGCGCTCACCTATCTCGAGCAGCATACGGAGGTACGCGACGTGCTCTTGTCAGGGGGCGATCCTCTGACGCTCGGCGACGAAAAACTCGATTGGCTGCTGGGACGCCTGCGCGCCATCAAGCATCTCGAGTTCTTGCGCATCGGCACGAAGGTGCCCGTCGTGCTGCCCCAACGCATCACCAAAAGCCTCGTGAACATCCTCGCGAAGCATCACCCGCTCTGGATGAGCATTCATTTCACGCATCCGAGTGAACTCACGCCCGAAGTGAGCGAAGCGACCGCCCGTCTTGCCGACGCCGGTATTCCGCTCGGCAGCCAAACTGTGCTGTTGAAGGGTATAAACGACGATATCGCCGTGATCATGCCCTTGATGCAGGGACTGCTGAAGCGGCGGGTACGGCCATACTATTTGTACCAATGCGATCCGATCCGCGGCTCGGCGCATTTTCGCACGACGGTCGAAAAGGGCCTGGAAATCATTCAAGGTCTGCGCGGGCACACGACCGGCTACGCAACACCGATATTCGCGGTTGATGCGCCAGGCGGCGGCGGCAAAGTCCAGATCGCACCCGATTTCATCGTTGGTCGTGACGGCAACGACCTGTTGTTGCGCAACTTTGAGGGAGCTGTCTATCGCTATCCCGATCCCGGCGGCACGCTCGGCAGTGGGAAAAGCAACCATTTGGCCGTCGAGTAAGCGGAGGAATTGTCGCTATGCGCATCGGGGTCACCTATGACCTCCGCTCGGACTACCTTGCCATGGGATACAGCAAGGAGGAGACGGCCGAGTTCGACAGCGAGATCACGATCGCGGCTCTCTGCGATGCGCTGAGCGAGCTTGGCTTTGTGCCCGACCAAATCGGCAACGTTAAGAGACTGAGTGAGCGACTGGCCGCAGGTGAACGCTGGGACGGCGTATTCAACTTTTGCGAAGGACTGCGAGGGGTGTCTCGGGAGGCGCAGGTGCCGGCACTGCTTGAGGCGTATGACGTGCCGTACGTCTTTTCCGATCCGCTAACGATGGCGCTGACCCTCGACAAGGCTTTGTGCAAGCACATCGTCCGCGCCCATGGCATTCCGACGCCGGACTTTGCCGTTGTCGAACACATGGCGGACGTCTCGAACATTAGGCTTGCCTATCCGCTCTTTCTCAAACCTGTCGCGGAAGGTTCGGGAAAAGGCATCGATGCCGATTCCAAGGTCGATAATGTCGAAGCCTTGTCGCGCTGTGCGGCTCGACTTTTGAATAAATTCTCCCAGCCCGTATTGGTCGAGCGCTTTCTGCCCGGACGTGAGTTCACCGTCGGAATCACGGGCACGGGCGCGGACGCCGCTGTTCTGGGGGTCAGCGAAATCCGCAAGAAGGCCAACTATATCGGCGATAGCTATGGCTTGGAGAACAAGGAGCTTTGGGAAGACAAGGTCGACATCGTCGGCGCGCCTGCGCCGGACGCGCCGGCTGCAGGCGAGGTTGCGTTAGCCGCGTGGCGTTGTCTGCGTTGTCGCGACGGCGGTCGGGTCGATATCCGCTGCGATGCCTACGGAAAGCCGAATTTCATTGAAGTGAATCCTTTGGCCGGTCTGCGTCCAGGATATTCCGACATGTGGTTCATCGCCGAACGGGAGGGCCTCTCCTACAGCCAGTTGATAGGAAAGATCATGGATTCGTTCTTGAAACGCTATCCCGCACTCGCCGTTCAACTGGTGCGCTGACATGCGCGTGCTAGTTTTGCACTCCGACATCGGCGCCAATCCTCCCCCAGATGAGCTCGATACACTGATCGCCGCTCAAGCCGTCGGCGAAGCTCTTAAGAGGCTGGGTCACTCGGCAACGCTTGCCGCCTTCATTGCCGATCACGACCGCGTTGAGCAACTCTTGCGCGACGCGAATGCGGATGTCGTTTTCAATCTCGTCGAGGGAATCGGCGGTCTCGGTCAGCATGCGCCGATTGCGCCGCGTATGCTCGACGACTGTGGCGTGGCATTCACCGGCTCAGATGCCGTCGCGATGGCCACGACGAACGACAAGCCGCTGACCAAGCGCAGACTGCGCGACGCGGGAATTGCGACTCCGGACTGGAGCGAACCCGAGGCGTGGCGCGGACTGAGGGATACGACCTATATCGTGAAGTCGGCACTGGAGGACGCTTCGTTCGGTTTGGATGACAATTGCGTGGTCCGAGGCGCGGAGGCCGCAAAGATCCGAGCCGCAGACAGTTACTTGAAACATGGCGGACGCTGGTTTGCCGAGGAATTCATCGACGGCCGGGAGTTCAACATCTCCCTCCTGCAAGAACCGCGAGGCGTGCATGTACTGCCGATGGCGGAGATGATTTTCGAGTCCTGGCCGGCGGATCGGCCTCGTATCGTCGGCTACACTGCCAAGTGGCATGACAGTTCGCTCGAGGCCTTGCAGACCGTGCGTCACTTCGGCGTCGAGAACAAGGAGCCAGCGCTCGCCCAAAAGCTACGCGCCGCATGTGAGAAATGCTGGAAGATATTCGATCTCGCTGGCTATGCCCGAGTCGACTTTCGTGTCTCAGAGACTGGAGAACCACTTGTGCTGGAAATCAACACCAATCCCGGCATCGCGCCGGACACCGGACTTGTCGCCGCTGCGGCACAGGCGGGCCTCGACTATGACGCGCTCGTCGTACGCATCCTTGCTGCCGCGTCTCTGCGCTGAAGCAACGTTCAGAACCCGGCGCTTCGGTTCATACCGATTCGACGCGCGATGCCAGTTCGCGTCCCAAGCGGTGTTCCCTGAAAGCAATGAAGACGCCCGCCGCCGTAACGACTGATGCTCCGATCAGCACGAATGCGGCAGGCACTTCACCAAAAACGAGAAAGCCGAACGTGACGGCCCAGATCATCGAAGTATAGTCGAAAGGAGCCAGCAGGGACGGTTCGGCGTAGCGATAGCTGAAGGTCATCGCGATCTGGCCGAAGCCGCCGAATATTCCCGCCAAGGTGAGCCAGATTGCACTCGTCCAAGTGAGCGGCGCGCGCCACCAAATCATCGTAAGTGCGCTAATGACGGTACAAAAGGTCATGAAGTAAAAGACGATGGTTTCGCTCTTTTCGGTTGCGCTCATCTGGCGGATGTAGATGACGACGAATGCCGAGGCGAGCGCACCGGTAAGCGCCAGACCTGCACCCGCTGACAGGCCGTGCGCGGCAATCGCAAGAAGCCCGCCATGGGGTTGAATCATGAGGATCACGCCCGCAAAGCCGACAACTACTGCCGCGCCGCGGTAGGGACCAATAACTTCCTTCAGGACCAGTGCTGCGAGCATAACCGCGAAGATCGGCTGGACGAAACCGAATGCGGTGATGTCGGCGAGCGGCAGCAGTTTCAGTGCCGCGAAGTTGAGAAACATGCCCGATGATCCAACGGCAGATCGGATCAGATGGAGCCATGGCCGTTTCGTGCGCACCATCGCTGCCAGTCCGACGGTGTGCGGGACAAAGAAAAGCAGCGGCACCAGCGCAAAGAAGGAGCGAAAGAATACGACTTCACCGACCGGCACCGCTCCGGCCAGCTTTATTCCGACATATTGCAAGGAAAAGGCGAGCGTGGCGCCGATTTTCAGCGCGATGCCCCGACTTGTGTGGTGCATGGCTGAAACCTACAGCCAACCGCGGCGCTTGAACCACGCATAAGGCAGAATGCCAGATATGACGATGACCACCAGCGCAATCGGATAGCCGACGGCCTCACCCAATTCCGGCATGAAGTGGAAATTCATACCCCAGATCGAAGCAAACAACGTCGGCGGTAGGAATACGATGGCCGCCACAGACATGATCTTGATGATGTTGTTCTGGTCGATGTTGATAAGGCCGAGTGTGGCATCGAGCAGGTAGTTGAGCTTGCTGCCAAGAAACGACGAATGATCCTGGAGCGATTGGACGTCGCGCGTCAGCGTCTTGATGTGGGTGCGAACATCCTTGTTCGGTTTGCCGTCCATCGCCGGCGCGAGAAACGAAAAGACGCGGCTGAAGCTGAGCAAACTCTCACGCATTTTGCCCAACAGGTCGTGCTTGCGACCGAGGCGGCGCAAAACGTTTTGAAAATCCCTGGATTGCAAGGTCGAGCTGTTGGAAGGCTGGAAGATGTCCTTCGAGATAAGTTCGATTTCGGCGCCGGCGCGTTCCAGCACATCGGCCATCCGATCGACGATCACGTCCAGCAATGCCATCAGCACCATGTCGGCGCGCGGAACAATCAAGTTGCCGCGCTCGCAGCGCGCGGAGAAAGTCTTGAAGGGTTGCGGATCGACGTAGCGAACTGTGACGAGCTTGTCCTGCGAAAGGACGAAACTGACGACGTCAGCGACCGGCGTTTCGGTTTCGGCGTTCGACAGAACGAGCGCGGTCAAGAACGTGACGCCGCCTTCCTGATAAAGGCGGGACGAGACTTCGATTTCCTCCATGTCGGCACGCGTCGGCATTTCGACGCCGAGCAGTCCATTGACGCGCAGGCGCTCGCTATCGGCCGGATCGAACAGATCGATCCAGATTGCATCGGTCGGAATCGGGTCGGAATCGGAAAGGACGGTGCCTTTCAGGCCGCCATTCTGTAACTGATAGCTCTTCAGCATGCGGTTAAAACTTCAGCACCCAAGCGCAAGACGACGCGGCCGGACCATAGTCCGCCCGCTCTGGCGCCGCAAAATCCTTTTTTGCCCAACGCGCCGATCTGGGGTCGGCCGGATTGGCGGGTGACGTTTGCACGTAGGCCGCTATCACCATCCTGTTCTAGAATGGCTGGTCCGTAGCCGGATATGCCATGCCCCTTGCGATACCCATCCCAGCAGACGTGGAAGCCGCCGCAACGCGCATTGCGCCCTGGGTCGTACGAACACCGCTTCTCGAAAGCTCCGAACTCAATGCTCGCCTCGGCGGTCGTATTTTCCTCAAGCCCGAGACATTGCAGCGAACGGGCTCATTCAAGTTTCGCGGCGCACTGAACTCCGTCCTCCAAATTCCACGTGAACGGCGTGCCGGCGGCGTGGTCGCATTTTCGTCCGGCAATCATGCGCAGGGCGTCGCGGCGGCAGCCTCATTGTTTGGTATGGCTGCGACGATCGTTATGCCCAAGGACGCGCCGCCGCCAAAAATCGCCGGCACGCGTCGACTTGGCGCCGAGATCGTATTCTACGACCGCTACGAAGATGACCGCGAAGCCATAGCGCGCGAGGTCGTAGCGAGGACAGGCGCAACTCTGATCGAGCCGTTTGACAATGCGATGGTCGTCGCCGGGCAGGGAACAATAGGACTCGAAATCACCCGAGACCTTGAGGCGCGTGGACTGTTGCTCGACGTTCTTGCAACGCCATGTGGCGGCGGCGGGCTGGTCAGCGGAGTGGCGCTGGCGTTACGTGGCGCGAGCCCGAAGACACAAGTTATTGCTGTTGAGCCGGAACGCTTTGACGGAATGCGCGCATCGCTTGCAGCAGGCGAGCGTCGCAGAGCGGTCGGAGGAACGCCTTCGATTGCAGATGCGCTTATGGCGCCGGCACCCGGAAATATTCCCTTCGCAATTGCGAAGGATCATCTTGCCGGCGCGATCACTGTAAATGATCACGAGTTAAGAGTGGCGGTGAGTTTTGCGTTTCAACGTTTGAAGCTCGTTGTAGAACCCGGGGGAAGTGCGGCGCTTGCCGCGGCGCTGGCTGGGAAATGTGACTTAAACAGCAAGACGGTTGCGATCGTACTCACCGGCGCGAATTGCGACGCCGACACGATTGCGCAATGCTGCAGGGCCGTCCCGGATCCTTAGAAACGTAGGATTGGGATTGTCTGTGGATACTTCTCTTGTCCACAGAAAGCTGGTTAGCTTCCGTCAAGCATAAGAACGTCAAGCGTTGGGGACTGTCGTGGAAATCGAACGAGGCGGAATACTCCGCAACGTCAAAGCAATCCTGTTCGCGGTTGCCGCAATCGTGCTGGTGGGCGGCGTCGTGCACATTGAATTGCCGCGTCAGGGCGACGCCGCGCAATCAAAGGTCCTGACGGGCCGAGACCTGCTCGCGGCCTACGAGCGGATCAGGCCGGGTCTTACGCGCGCTTCGCAGCTGGGTCGCTTTGGCTTGGACACAGCCGCCCATGCGCAAGTGCTTTCCTACCTCGGCGTGATGGAACGCTTCATGCCGCATAACTCCGTTGCCTTCGACCGGCTCGATGCGGGCGTGCGTGATTGCATCGCTGCGCGCGACCGTTGCATGGCGTTGGTGTTTCGCGCCGCAGATCCAGCGAAAGCTGCGACTGAACACGGCTTGTTTTCCACATTTGGATTGGGAGCTGCGGCAGCAGCCAACACGCCTCAAATAACGCTTTTGATCCGTAACGGTCGCGTTGCGTTCAAAACGATGTCCGGTGTCGCTTCGCTGCCGGGCGTTCGCAGCGCCGCGATGCAAACATCCTCGCATGGCATGCAAGCCGTTCCCATCGCGGTTCGACTGATCGAGTAGCGTCGCGCCTAGCGCGGCGCCAACACCATCATCATCTGCCGCCCTTCCATCTTCGGCCACTGTTCCATCTTGGCGACGGGCTCGACATCCTTGTGGACGCGGTTGAGCAGTTCCATGCCGAGATTCTGGTGCGCCATCTCGCGACCGCGGAAGCGCAGCGTCACCTTGACCTTGTCGCCTTCGTCGAAGAAGCGCCGCATCGCCTTCATCTTCGTGTCGTAGTCGTGGTCGTCGATGGTGGGGCGCATCTTGATCTCTTTGATCTCGATGACCTTCTGCTTCTTGCGGGCCTCGGCGGCCTTTTTCTGCTGTTCGTATTTGTATTTGCCGTAGTCCATAAGCTTGACGACGGGCGGTTTCGCCTCGGGCGAAACCTCGACCAGGTCGAAACCTTTTTCTTCGGCTATTGCGCGGGCCTCGTCGATGCCGATCGGACCATATTTGTGGCCGTCGTCTCCGATCAGAAGAATAGTGCGCGAGAAGATCTCCTCATTTACGCGGGGCCCGTCCTTGGCTGGCGCCTTGTCGGGCTGCTGGAAACGTCTGGGTACTATGACTTGCTCTCCTTTAGTGAGCCCGCACGAAAACGCCTTCCGCGAGGACATTGCCTGGGTCTCGCGAAACGATTGCTCGGATCTTGATCGTGGCGAATGTCCTCAAAGCGCCGCGCGGGCGACGGTTGACGTCGCTAGAATAGGTGCCAGCCGCGGATTCGCAAGGCCTATTCGGCCACATCGACCCGGGATTCCGCTTCCTGTTTGATCCGTTTCAGGACTGTTTCGAGCGGCATTGGTCCCAAGTCCTTGCCCGACCGTAGCCGGACCGCAACCTTGCCTTCTGCGGCCTCGCGTTCGCCGACGACGAGCATGTAGGGAATTTTCTGCAACTGGGCGTCGCGAATTTTCTTCTGCATGCGCTCGTTGGCCAAATCGATGTCGACACGCAGGCCCGCCGTGCCGTTGACGACCGGCTCCTTGAAGAACCTGTCGACGACGGTGTGGGCATAAGCCGCCGCCTTTTCGCTGATCGGGATGACGCGCGCCTGGATCGGTGCGAGCCAGGTTGGGAACGCGCCCGCATAATGTTCGATGAGAAATGCCGTGAAGCGCTCATGGCTGCCGAGTGGCGCGCGATGGATGACGTACACCGGATGCTCGTGACCATCTTCGCCGATATAGGAGAGATTGAATGTGTGCGTCGCCATGAAGTCGAGCTGGTTGGTCGAGATGGCGTACTCCGTGCCGATCACGCTCTTGATCATGAAGTCGACCTTGGGACCGTAGAAGGCTGCTTCTCCCTCGGCTTCGACATAGGGATAGCCCGACTCCTTCATGGCGCCGCGAATGATTTCGCCCGCCGCCCGCCACTCGTCCGGCTCATTGACGAAATTGTGCTTCTTGGACAGATCAGGAAGTGAAAAGCGCATGTAATAATCTTTGATGCCCATCATCTCGTAGTAGCGGGCGTGCAAGCGCATGACGTTGAGGAATTCGTCCTTCGCCTGATCGTGGCGGCAATAGATGTGCGCGTCGTTCTGCACGAAGCCGCGCACGCGCATCAATCCCGACAAGCCGCCCGAAGCTTCATAGCGATAGCAATGGCCGTACTCGGCGAACCGAACCGGTAGCTCGCGATAGGAATGGCGCGTCGCCAGATAGATCATGTGGTGATGCGGGCAGTTCATCGGCTTCAGATAGTAATTCTCGCCTTCGATATCGATCGGCGAGTACATGTCCTCCTTGTAGAACGCGAGATGTTTGGAGCGGATGTAGAGGTTCTCCTTGGTGATTTCCGGCGTAGCGACGCGCTGGTAGCCGTCGCGCCGTTCTTCCTGCAGCGCGAGGAATTCGAGCTCCTGGCGGATCACCATGCCGTTGGGCATCCAGAGCGGCAGGCCGGCGCCGACATCGGGCGAAAAAGTGAAGAGTTCAAGATCGCGGCCGATCTTGCGATGATCGCGCTTCTCCATTTCCTCGAGCCGATGCAGATGCTCGTCGAGTTCTTTCTGATCGCGCCAGGCGGTGCCGTAGATGCGCTGCAACTGCGCGTTCTTGGCATCGCCGCGCCAGTACGCACCGGAGATCTTGGTGAGCTTGAACGCATCGCCGATCTTGGCGGTGGTGGGAAAGTGCGGTCCACGGCAGAGATCGTGCCAGTCGCCGTGGAAATAGATCGACACTTCCTCGCCCGCGGGAATGCCTTCGATCAGCTCGGCCTTGTACTTCTCGCCGATGTCACGGAAGTGCCGAATCGCCTTGTCGCGCGGCCACACCTCGCGCCGCGTCGGCAGACCGGCCTTCACGATCTCATGCATCTTGGCTTCGATCTTCGGCAGATCTTCGGGCGTGAACGGCACGTCGCGCGCGAAGTCGTAATAAAAGCCGTCGTCGATGGCCGGGCCGATGGTGACCTGCGTTCCGGGATAAAGCTCCTGTACCGCCATGGCGAGCACATGCGCCGTGTCGTGGCGGATCAGCTCAAGTGCTTCGGGGTCCTTGCGGGTGATGATGCGGACCTTGGCGTCCTCGTCGATGGGACGAAACAGGTCCCACTGCCGGCCGTTTACTTCCAGTATGAGAGCCGCCTTGGCGAGACCGGGACCGATAGCCGATGCGATCTCCGCGCCGGTCACGCCCTTCTTGAACGCCATCGTCTTGCCGTCGGGCAGGGTAATCTGAATGGGCGAAGAGGCGGCGGCTGACATCGTGTTATCTCCATACGGAAGAGCGGGCGGACCTTCCGTCAAGGCTGCGCGCCAAGTCAAGGTCGAGCCAGAGATCGCGGTTATGCGGTTGTCGTGGGCGGCCAGTTGCGCGATGATGGAATCGGTGGGGCGACGTTTTGGAGAATGTGATGAAAACGATCGCAAAATTGGCAGGCCTATTCGCGCTGGGCGCAGCAGCGGCGGTCACGCCGGCGGCAGCGAGCAGCGTCTGCCTGAATACGCACTACATTCAGAATACCCACGTCGTCGACGCCAAGACGATCCTGTTCAAGATGAAGGACGGCACGGTGTGGCGCAACGACCTGCGCGCTTCGTGCACGGGCTTGCTGTTCCGCGGCTTTACCTATCGGCTGAACTATGACGAGCTTTGCGACGATGGCCAGTCGATCCGTGTACTGACGACGAACCAGGTCTGCATGCTCGGCAGCTTCACCAAGCAGGCGCCGGCGCATCATATCTGACGGGCGCATGCGCGCGGGCCGCTTCTGCGGCTCGCGCCAGTCGCCGCCCGTTGCACCGCGGCGGGCTTATTATAGGCTGGAGCGATGAGGCTCGCTCCCGCCATTTTCCTCGCCGTGCTGGCGTTCGCGCTTTCCGCGTGCGGCCGCGCGGCACCGAGCGACCAGCAGATGCGCGAGACCTTCGCCGCGCGACGCCAGGCGTTCGAGACGTTGAAGAGCGAGCTCTGCAAGCTGCGCTATGATCTCACGGTCAACCGCGATCCCGCCTGGACGCAGCCGCAGATTCCGCTCGCCGACGAAAAGCGCCTGCGCGCCGAGCTCACCGCGCTCGGCGCCAGGAGCGTCAAATATCTGCGCGGATGTCAGCTCTGGATCGAGGTCTGGTCGTCCGGCGTCGGGCGCGATGCGTCGTACAAGAAGTACCGCTATGGCCCACCGCTCTTCCGCATCATCGAAGTGAAGGAGCCGCCGCCCAAGGACCTCAACACCTATCTCGACAGCCGAGTGCGCATCGCCTCGTTCGAGAAGAACATCGAGGGCGATTGGTGGATCGAACTCGATCATTGGCGCTGAGCGGCGGATAAAAAGAAAGGCCCTGTGCGCAGCAGGACCTGTCCTTTTGTAGCCCAAGGCCGGCAGGAAGAAGGCCGCAACGGCCAACCACAAGCACTCTTGTTGCATACGCCCCGGTTTCAGCAACGTCGGCTGCGGCGTCGCGCTGTCGCAATCAGCGCAAGGCATGGCAGTCGGGTCCACGGGTGCGCGCGAGCTTGCACCCCAACCAGTCTGGGCTCGCGCCGACGTCTAGAACATGGCCATCCATCCTGAACTCAAGATACAGATGGGATGCTGATTTAGGAATTCAAGCAGATTGATAGGAATTAATGTTTAAGTTGTACGCAGGAGAGTTGATGGGGCCTACTCGTAATATTTGAGCTTCGGCCACAAAGCCGCAAGCGGAACGCGCGGATTTCGCAGCACGTATATCGGCAGATGGGCTTCCCAACTTTGGGCGAAGGGACTGTCGATGTGACCGACAATCTGGACGCTGCGGTAATTCTGCATGAGTGGCGCGACATCGCCGAAGAGGACGATGACCACCGAGCCGTCTGATCCCTTCGGGCCCCACAGAAAGTAATTGTTGTGTCCGGCGACGACGGGTGGCCCGTGCAGTGCCGGACCGTAGATGTCCAGCGCCGCTGCCTCGCCATAGTCTCTGCCGTAGAACACGGCACGTGCGCGCTCGTCCGACGGCAAGGCGTTGTAGACGGCGGAGACCTTGGCCGCCATCTCGGGCCAGCCGATCATTCCAGCCAGATGCGCCGGCAACGGACCTTGCGCGAAGTGTTCCGATGCCGTGGCGCCCGACGGAGCGCCCAGCGCGGCAGCGTAGGATGCGTACTTTTCCGGCGGCAGGATCGGCAGGGCGAGCGGCGCGGCTATCACGCCCATGACGGTCACCACCACAACCACCATGCCGCGCAATGGCTGCCATGCGAGCCACTCTTCGATCGCGAGGGCGCCGCCGGCCAGCAGGACCGGATAGATCGGCACTATGTAGTAGCCCTTGCCGTGAAGCAGCAGGAAGATCGCGGCCATCACCGCGTAGGCGATGGGAAAGGCGCGCAGCTCGGAAAGTCCAGGCTTGACCGAGAAGCGCCAAAGGCCGGCCAGCCAGATGGGCGCGGCGGCCGGACCCACGAGCAGGATTTGCTGGCCGAGAAATTCGAGCGGCGACAGCGCGAGATTTTTTCCATTGATGGCCGTCTGGCCCAGCTGCAGGAATGGGAAGCCGTGCAGGGCCTGCCAGATCACACTGGGCGAAGCGATGAGGAGCGCGATGGCGGCGCCGAGATAGAGTTCGCGATGCGCGAACGACTGGCGCAGCGGCGTGGCGATCACTCCGACGGCAAGACCAACCAGGAAGAACAGGATGAGGTATTTGGACAACAAGCTGAAACCGGCGATGGCGCCGAACGCCAGCCACCAACGCTCATCTCTGGTTTGTGCCAGGCGCAGCAGGCACCAGCCGCAACCGAGCCAGGTCAACGGCTGCAGCATGTCGGTTACCAATTCCAGTCCTTCGACAAGGAATGCGCCGCCGAGCAAAACCGTCAGTCCCGCCAGCCACTGCGCAAAGCGACCACCGCCGAGGGCGCGCGCGAACTCGACCGTGAGCGCAACCGTCGCCGTCATGGCGAGCGCCGGCACCAGACGCAGCGGCAGCAGCGCGGTGCCGAACAGCGCATGTGACAGGCCCGCGATCAGCGGCACAAGTGGCGGTTGGTCGACATAGCCCAGCGCCGGATGCTGGCCGCAGACGATGAAGTAGAGTTCGTCGCTGGAAGCGCCGTAATAGAAGCCGTTGTTGACGACGAGATGGACGAGCAGCGTGATTGCCGCCAGCACGATCGCCGGATAGGACCGGCGCCACGCACCCAACGCACTGTCCACTGTCGTTTGCCCCCACCGTCGCGCCCCTTGTGCCATGCCGGCCGGCAAGCGAACAGGTCATCCCGACCGCTTACATGCAAGCGCGGGTCCGTCGAATCCCAGAAATGATTGCCGCCGGTTTTCGGCCATGGTAGGCGGCCCGACTTTGCCGGGGCACACTGCCGTCGGCAGCTTGCCAGCGAGGACACGGCAATGATCGGGCGCGACAAGGCGATTGGCCCGTTGGCCGGCTGGCTGGTCGGCATTTTGTCGCTGACGCTCGCATCGAATGTCGTCGCCGACGAACACGCTCCCGAAGACTGGTCTGTGCATGGGCAGATGACGTTCGTCGAGCAATATCATCCCGCATTCAAGTCGCCGTTCCGCGGTCGCAACAGCCTTGATCCAGGGAGTCGAGGCGATGAAACCTTCGATGCCACGCTGTTCGCCGGCGTTCGGCTTTGGGATGGTGGCGAGGTGTATGCAAATCCGGAGATCGATCAGGGTTTCGGTTTGAGCGACACGCTTGGTCTTGCCGGTTTTGCCAGCGGCGAAGCCTACAAGGTTGGAAAATCCACGCCGTACTTCCGGCTGCAGCGCCTATTCTTTCGCCAGACGTTCGACCTCGGCGGCGACGTCGAGAACGTCGAAGCCGCACCAAACCAGCTGGGCGGCACTCGGACCGCAAACAACATCGTCGTCACCGCCGGCAAAATATCGCCGACCGACATATTCGATACCAACAGCTATGCGCATGATCCCAAGAATGACTTTCTGAATTGGGCGATCATCGATGCCGGTGCCTTCGACTATGCTGCCGATGCCTGGGGTTACAGCTACGGAATCGTGGCGGAGTGGACCGAGGCCTGGTGGACTCTGCGGGCCGGCTTGTTCGATCTCTCGCGCATGCCCAATACAACGGAACTCGAGACCGACTTTAGCCAGTTCGAGGTCGTAGCCGAGCTGGAGGAGCGACATTCCTGGTGGGGCCAAGCCGGCAAGCTCAAGCTTCTGGGCTTCGTCAACCGCGGTCGCATGGGGTCGTATAACGACGCTGTGCGTCTGGGAGAATTGACGCACACGACGCCCGACACGGCGGCGGTGCGCCACTATTCATCGCGCCCAGGCTTCTCGCTCAATCTCGAACAACATCTCTCCGACGATCTCGGTCTCTTCGCGCGCGCCAGCATCAACGACGGCAGCAAGGAGGCGTACGAGTTCACGGAGATCAATCGCTCCGTCTCGCTGGGGCTGTCTCTCAACGGCAGCGATTGGGACAGACCCGACGACACGCTCGGAATTGCCGCGGTCGTCAACGGTCTATCGGACTCGGCGAGGCGATACTTCGCCGCCGGCGGACTGGGCATCCTGATCGGCGACGGTCAGCTCCCCCGCTACGGCTCGGAAGACGTCGTCGAAGCCTATTACAGCGCCCAGCTGAGCGCGGGTCTCGACGTGGGAGCCGACTATCAATTCATCGCAAATCCCGCCTACAGCTCCGAGCGCGGACCGGTTTCGATACTGGGCGCGCGACTGCATGCGCAATTCTGAGCGCAGCGCGGCAAGTTCGAAGTGTTCGCTTTCCGCGCTCCCTGAACGAAGCGGTCGAGCGATTGTTCACGCGCCGCCGAGGAAATCCATCTTGCCGATGGTGATGCCCTTGTGACGCAACAGGTCGTAGGCCGTCGTGACGTGGAAGAAGAAGTTGGGCAGCGCGAAGCCCGCGAGAAAATCGCGACCGGTAAACTTCATCTCGCCTTGCGGGAATTTCATGACGATCTCGCGATCCTCGGCGCCGGCCATCTGCTCAGGCTTGATTGTCTGAAGGAAAGCGATGGTCTTGGCGATGCGGTGCTGCAGTTCGGGGAAGGTCGTCTCGGTGTCGGGCATCGCCGGCGCCGCGATGTTGGCGAGCCGGGCGCCCGCGCCTTTCGCCGCGTCGCTCGCGAGCTGGATCTGCTTCGGAAAGGGATGCATGTCGGGCGCCAGCCGCGCCTCGAGCAGGGTGGCAAGCGGCTTGTCTTCGCTCTTCGCCTGCGCCACCGCCTTGTCGAGGATTTTCGACAGGTTCGTGAGCGAGCGGATCATGACGGGAATGGAGGCTTCGTAGATCGAATAGGCCATCGAGAGTCCTTTGCTGAATTCGCGGCGGGAGAAGAGGCCGAATTTTCTTCGAGGGCAAGACTTGAAAAGTTGCAGCCGAATCCAGTGGTTGGAAAACGGCCTCGAATGTTACGATCGTGACACTTGTGCGATGGCAGCGACCGCTTCGGTGCGCTGCGTGGCCGGACCAACGAGACGCGGTCGCTCGTTCGAGGTGAGGACAAGCTTTCTGCGAACGACGCTGCCGCGACGCGCGTCAAGCTGCGCGCAATTCTTGCGAGCTGACGCCATCGCAAGGGCCTGTGCGCAACTTCGGGAACTTCTGTGACTTTTTTGGGCTGTTTAGGAAGTCGGTAACTCTAATGCGGCTGAATGCTCGCGCGAGAGAGAAAGCCACGTCGTCGCGTTCTGGTTTTCGTTCCCCGTGCCCCACGGCGCCGTGGTCTCTCTCGCACTTCGTCCGCAAGAGTGATGGACCGACGAACGTGATTCTGAAGAAACCCAAACCGGTGGTCGTCCGGGAATTTTGCCAGGCGTGCGGCGGAACCGGCAAAGCGGTGCGCCCGCATCCCAAGAACAGCATCAGGCTTTCGCTGCCGGATTGTCCCCGCTGCAACGGCCAGGGACGCATCAAACCGAATTGAATTCCTGTTTGAATCGCGCGCAGACGCGGCAAACGGAAAGGCCCGGTGGAAACACCGGGCCTTTTTTTGTTTGAGAAGATGGGTGGCCGGGTCGCCCCCGCAACAAGTGCGGGGTGCCCGGCCATGACGGTTTAGAAGTCCATGTCGCCCATGCCGCCGCCCATGCCGCCACCGGGCATGCCGCCGCCCGCCGCTTCCTTCTTCGGACGATCGGCGACCATCGCCTCCGTCGTGATCAGGAGCGAGGCGACGGACGATGCGTTCTGCAGCGCCACGCGCACGACCTTAGTGGGATCGACGATGCCGGTGTCGATCAGATCGGCGTAGGACTCGGTTTGTGCGTCATAGCCGTAGGTCGCCGACTTCTGCTCGAGCAGCTTGCCGACCACGATCGAGGCTTCGACGCCGGCGTTCTCGACGATCTGACGGATCGGGAACTGGATCGCCTTGCGCACGATCGCGATGCCCTGTGTCTGATCTTCGTTCTCGCCGGTGATGCCGTTGAGCGACTTGGTCGCGTAGAGCAGCGCCGTGCCGCCGCCCGGAACGATGCCTTCCTCAACCGCCGCCTTGGTGGCGTTGAGTGCGTCGTCCACGCGGTCCTTGCGCTCCTTCACTTCGACCTCGGTCGCACCGCCGACGCGGATGACCGCAACGCCGCCCGCCAACTTGGCGAGACGTTCCTGCAGCTTCTCCTTGTCGTAGTCCGACGTCGTCTCTTCGATCTGGGTCTTGATCTGGCCGACGCGCGCCTGGATTTCGGCCTTCTTGCCGGCGCCGTCGATGATCGTGGTGTTGTCTTTGTCGATGCGCACTTTCTTGGCCGTGCCCAGCATGGTCAGCTTGACGTTCTCGAGCTTGATGCCGAGATCCTCGCTGATCACCTGGCCGCCGGTCACGATGGCGATGTCTTCGAGCATCGCCTTCCTGCGATCACCGAAGCCCGGCGCCTT
>Ga0207693_10002376_pt1 | contig 16344 bp, 14 predicted proteins | sample LARL81metaG_FD_184347 | JGI IMG/M metagenome (GOLD analysis project Ga0207693, IMG submission 184347) | Corn, switchgrass and miscanthus rhizosphere microbial communities from Kellogg Biological Station, Michigan, USA - LAR L8-1 metaG... | ecosystem: Host-associated > Plants > Roots >...
ACCCGACATGCCGAGCTGACTCGACAGCGCGATGCCGAACACCATGTAGCCGATGTGGCTGACGAGCGTGAACGACAGCAGACGCTTGATGTCGCTCTGCGCGATCGCGCCGAGGATGCCGACCAGCATGGTCAGCAGCGCCGCGACGAGCAGCAGCTTATCAAGCCCTCCGCTGGGGAACAGCAGCGAGTGTGCCCGGATGATCGCGTACACACCGACTTTCGTCAGCAGGCCGGCGAACACCGCGGTGACCGGCGCAGGCGCGGTGGGGTAGGAATCCGGCAGCCACGTTGACAGCGGGAACACCGCGGCTTTGATGCCGAACGCGACCAGAAGTACCGCGAACAACGCGGTGCGGGTGCCCGCCGTCACGCCGTCGAGCCGCACCGCCAACTCGGCCATGTTCAGCGTCCCGGTCGCGGCATAGACGAGTGCGATGCCGAACAGGAAAATCAGCGACGACACCATCGAGACCATCACGTAGGCGATGCCCGCGCGGACGCGATCCTTGCTAGCGCCGATCGTCAGCAGCACGAAGCTCGCCGACAGCAGCACCTCAAAGCCAACGAACAGGTTGAACAGGTCGCCTGCCAAGAACGCCGTGCACACACCGGCCGACAGCACCAGATACGTGGGCAGGAAGATCGACACCGGTTGGCGCTCATCGCCGTCGCGGATGCCCTGCCCAATGGCGTAGAACACCACGGCAAGCAACACGATTGACGACACCGCAAGCATCAGCGCCGATAGCCGATCCACCACCAGTGTGATGCCCAGCGGTCCCATGCCAGATTCCGTCGGACCCCAGCCGCCGACGTGCAGCGCGAGCGTCCCGTCGCGGTCGGTGAGGTACAGCAGCGCCGCGCACACCGCGACCACCACACACAGCGCCGCCAGGGTGATGGCCCGCTGCAGCCGTGGCCTGCGGCCTGCGACCAGGGTGAGCGCAGCGCCGAGCATCGGGATGAGCACCGGCAACGGTGTCAGTACCGATGCGGTGCTCATGCGCGATCCGCCTTCGCTGCTCGCCGGACGCTCATTTCGAGCCCTCCAGCCCTGGCAGCGCGTCCAGCTCGTCGGGCAGGTCCGTGTCGCGGGCCGGCCGGGGTTGCGGACGGTCCTCGTCGAGCGCAGTAGCTTCCTTGCTGGATAGGTGCGAAACCCGGGTGTCCTCGGGATCGTCGGTGACTTCCTCTTCTGTGGTCAGGCGGTACGACCGGTAAGTCAGCGCCAGTACAAACGCCGCGATGCCCATGGTGATGACGATGGCCGTCAGGATCATGCCCTGCGCCAGCGGATCCGCGGTGGTGGTCTCGCCGTTGCTGGTGCGGCCACGCACCGGCGGATTGCCCGACGGCCCGCCGACGGTCAGGATGAGCAGGTTGATCGCGTTGCCGATCAGCAACAGCCCCAGCAACATTCGGGTCAGATTGCGCTCGAGCAGCAGGTACACGCCCGTGCTGGTGAGGCCGCCGATGAGCACCAGGGGAACAAGGTAGGTGGTCATCGCACCACCACCCGCTGTTGCTCGCTCATCTCCACGTCCACCCTCGCGCCGAGGCTGCGCAGCACATCGAGCACGAGGCCGACGACGATCAGGTACACGCCCAGGTCGAAAAACAATGCGGTGACGAACTTGACGGTGCCGAGCACCGGCACGTCTATCTGAATCAACGCCGACGACAACACGGGTGCACCCACCAGAAGCGAGGCGACCGCGGTGCCCGCCGACAGACCCAGACCGACGCCGAGGATCTTGCCGGCATCCAGCGGCAGCGTCTCGCCCAGTTCGTAGCGGCCGCCGGCCAGGTAGCGCAGCACCAGCGCCAGCCCGGCGGTCAGCCCACCCGCGAACCCGCCGCCCGGAGTGTTGTGCCCGGCGAAGAAGAAGTACGCCGACAGCACCATGATGAGCGGGAAGATGATTCGAGTCGCGACCTCCAGCACCAGCGAACGGTGCCGCGGGTCGCGCAGCTCACTGCCGCGCAGCCAGGTTGTATCGCCCGCCGCCGGACTGTTGTTCGCGATCGCGGTGAGGGGGCCGATGTCGGGCTGACCCGCATCCGAGACCCGCGGGGCGGCTCCGAAACGCCTGTGCCGGAACACCAGTGACGCTACGCCGGTGGCGGCGACCAGCAACACCGACACCTCGCCCAAGGTGTCCCAGGCCCGGATATCGACCAGCAGGACGTTGACCGTATTCGCACCGTGGCCGCGGTAATACGCGGCGTCGGGTAGTAATTCGGCGATGGGGGTTCCTTTGCGCGCGGCCATTGCGAAGGCCACGAGCGTAGTGACGGTTGCGCCGACCGTGAGTGCCAGCGCGGCGCGCGGCAACCGGTTGCGCCCGACGTTGGCACGATCGGCCTCGGCGGGCAGCACCCGCAGCACCAGCACGAAGATCACCAAAGTCAGTGTCTCCACCAGAAATTGGGTCAACGCGAGATCGGGTGCGCCGTGGAACGCGAAGATCGTGCCGCAGCCGTAGCCGGTGACGCCGACCAGCAGCACCGCGGCCAGTCGGTTGCGCATCATGATGGCGCCCAGCGCTGCGGCCAGGATCAGCAGCCCGACCACGACCTGCAGCGGCGAATCCCACAACGCGAAGTGGGGACGATCACGGGCACCGAGAGCGAGGACGATCACGGGAACCAGCACCAGCGTGGCAAGGATCACCGACTGTGTGGCCGGGATCGAACCGCGCTGGGTGAAAGCGGTGAGCCGCACCGACGCGAGGTCTAGGCTTCGCAGCGCGGCGTCATAAATTCGATCGGCGTTGCCGAGCGGTTGGCGGACGGTACGCAGCCGGCGCAGCCGTGCGCGGCCGAAGTATGCCGCCGCGCCGACACCGAGGACGAGCGCCGACAACAGCAGCGGCGCGCCGAACCCATGCCAAAGCTCGAGGTGGTAGGTCTCGCCGCCAGGCACCGTGTCGGCGTAGGTGTCGAGTACGTCGTCCAGGCCGGCCGGCCACACGCCGAACACCAACCCCGCGGCGGCCAGGATCCCCGGTGGGATGAGGAAAGTGGCTTCCGGGCGGTGCATTTCGGCCACCCGCTTGCTTGGTCCCGGTAATCCCTTGCGGCCGAACGCTCCCAGCAGGAACCGCAGACTGTAGATGGTGGTGAACACGGACCCGAGCACAATGCCTGCGAGTACGTAGGGTGCTGCGGCGCCGAGTGACGGTGCGTGCGCGACGGTTTCGAAGTCGGCCTCCTTGGCGACGAAGCCGAGGAACGGTGGCAGCGCGGCCATGCTTGCGGTCGCGCACACGGCGATGATCAGCAGCGGCCGGCTGCGCTGCCCGAGCCACGCCAGCCTGCGGATGTCGCGGGTACCGGTGGCGTGGTCGATAACGCCGACGACCATGAACAGCGAGGCCTTGAACATGGCGTGCGCGCACAGCATGGCCAGCCCGGCCAGCATCAGATCCCCACCGCCCGCGCCGACCATCATCGTGATCAACCCGAGCTGGCTGACCGTGCCGAACGCCAGGATCAACTTCAGGTCGTATTCGCGCACCGCGCGCCACCCGGCCAACACCATGGTGAGCACGCCGAGGATCACCACCGTCGGCCGCCACGGTGGTGCGTCGGCGAAGCCCGGACTCATCCGCGCCACGAGATAGACGCCCGCCTTGACCATCGCCGCGGCGTGCAGGTAGGCACTGACCGGTGTGGGTGCCGCCATGGCGCCCGGCAGCCAGAAGTGCATCGGAACGATTGCCGATTTGGAGAGCGCGCCGATCAGCACGAGCACGACGCCGATCGATGCCGCCACGCCCGTCGGCGGCGCCGCGATCAGTTCGGACAGCAAGTAGGTGCCGGACACGTTGCCGAGCACGACGATGCCGACCAGCATGGCCAACCCGCCGAACGTCGTGACCAGCAGCGCCTGAGTCGCGGCCCGGCGGCTGGTGGACCGCTCTGCATAGTGGCCCACCAAAAGGAACGACAGGACCGTGGTGAGCTCCCAGAACACGTAGAGCACCAGCATGTTGTCGCTGACCACCAGACCGAACATTGCGCCGGAGAACGCGACCAGTTCGGCGGCGAAGCTGGGCAACCGCTTTTCGGTGTGCCCGTCGTGATGATGGAAGTAGTCAGCGCAATAGAAGAGGACCAGCGCGCCGATCCCGAGCACCAGGACGCTCATGATCGCGGCGAGCGCGTCGAATCGAAGGGTGATGTTCATCGACAGCTCGGGTAGCCATTGGATGTTGACCGATGTCCCCCGGCCGGGCCCCGGAGCCGTTTGGCCGACGACATCAGACCCCGGAGCCGCTTGGCCGGCGACATCAGACCCCGGCCAGTTCAGCGCCACCCAGACCAACGAGCCCAGCGGCACCAACGCCAGGGGATAGAACGCCATCCGCCCGTACCGGTAGACGAGCAGGGGAGCCAGCGCGGTCGCAACCGCGTGGGCACAGAGGATGGCGAGCATGGCACTCCGATTTCTGTCGGGGTGTCAGCTGGACTGACTTTGGATTGGCCCCAGTCTACGGGGGCTGATTCACCGCGGGCCGCCCGGCGGTGGTTGGCCGTGCACCATGGCCCTGATCCGGTCTTCGACGTCGCTTTCCGCCACGAACAGCATCTCGTCGCCGGCTTCGAGCAGATCGTCGCCCTTAGGAAGAATCACGTGATCGCCGCGCAGGATCGTCACCAGCGCGCTGTTCGCCGGGAGCACCAGGTTGCTGACGCGCTGCCCGACCAGCGGGTTGTCGGCGGGAAGCGTCAGTTGGGCGAGGTTGGCGGTTCCTTGCCGCAGCCCCTTCAAGCGCACCAGGTGGCCGACATCGATGGCGCCTTCCACCGCAGCGACCATGGCCACCGGGGTCGAGACGGCGACGTCGACGCCCCATGCCTCAGTGAACAGCCATTCGTTGCGGAAGTCGTTCACGCGCGCGACCACCCTGTCGACCGCGAACTCCGTCTTGGCCAGCAACGACACCGTCAGGTTCGACTTGTCGTCACCGGTGGCGGCGATGACGACGTCGCAGATCTGGAGTTCAGCTTCTTGAAGTGACGTCAGCTCACATGCGTCGGCGAGTAGCCAGTCGGCATCCGGTACCGCAGAGGGCCCATACCGCGTCCATTCCCGCTCGATGAGCAAGACCTTGTGGTGATTGCTTACCAGTTCGTCCGCGACCGACCGCCCGACCGCGCCTGCTCCGGCAATCGCGATGCGCATGGTCCTACTTTGCTCCATTCTGAGCTGTCGCGCTCAGAGAAGTCGGTACTGATTAACTGACATAACTCCAGGCTCCAGAATCCGTGGCGGCGAACGAGGTTGACATGACCCTGCAACAGCTGTACGTGGCGCTGTTTGCCGGGGGTGTGGCGCTGCTCGCCAGCATCATTGCCACGCGGATAGCGAGCCGGGTCGGCTTTCCCAGCCTACTGTTGTTCCTCGCCGTAGGAGTTGTGCTCGGGGAAAGCGTGTTGGGGATACGTTTTGACAACGCCCAACTCGCGCAGGACCTTGGCACGGCCGCGCTGGGTGTCATCCTCGTCGAGGGCGGCCTGACCACACGGTTCAGCGATATCCGCAACGTTCTCACCCCGGCGGCGATTCTCGCGACCGTCGGGGTCGTTGTCAGCACGGTGGTGACCGCTGCCGGAGCTCATCTACTGCTCGGCGTCGACTGGCAACTGTCCTTGCTGTTGGGCGCGATCGTCTCCAGTACCGATGCGGCCGCAGTCTTTTCGGTCCTTCGGGTGGTGCCGCTGCCGAGACGCCTGGCCGGCCTTCTTGAAGCAGAGTCGGGATTCAACGACGCCCCAGCCGTCATCCTCGTGCTCTTGTTCAGTGCCACACCGTTTCACCTCGAGCCAGGAATCATTGTCGCAACGTTGTTGTATGAGTTGACAATCGGCGCTGCGATCGGTCTCGGTTTCGGGTTCCTCGGAGCGTTCGCGTTACGGCGGATAGCGCTGCCCGCCTCCGGTCTCTACCCGATTGCGACCGTCGGATTGGGAATGGTCGCCTTCGCCGCCGCTGGCGCGGCACATGCCAGCGGCTTCATCGCCGCATATCTGGCGGGGCTGATGCTCGCGAACTCCGGATTGCCCCATCGTTCGGCGATCCGGTCGTTCGCCGAAGGTGCCGGCTGGTTGGCCCAGATCGGTCTGTTCATCCTTCTGGGTCTGTTGGTGTCGCCAAACGAGCTGCGCGACCAAGTGATTCCCGCGATTGTTGTCGGGTTAGTACTGCTACTCCTCGGGCGGCCTATTTCGGTCGTCGCCTCGCTCATCGGCTTTCGCGTACCGTGGCGAGATCAGGTCTTCCTGTCGTGGGCAGGTCTGCGCGGCGCGGTTCCGATCGTGCTCGCCACCTATCCAATCGTGTCCGGAGTTCCCGGCAGCGACCGACTGCTCAGCATCGTGTTCATTCTCGTGGTGGTCTTCACGCTCGTTCAGGCGCCCAGCTTGCTCGTAGTCGCGGCCCGACTGGGACTGGTGCGACGTGACAACACCCGTGAAATCCAGGTCGAGTCGGCGCCTCTCGACGTGCTGGGGGCCGAACTGCTCACGATGACCGTATTGCCGCAGTCGCGCCTGCATAACGTCACCGTTCTTGAACTGCGCCTGCCAGACCCCAGCGTCATCACCTTGATCATCAGAGACGGACATTCGTTCGTTCCTCAGCCCGATACCCGTATCCAGTCCGGCGACGAGGTGCTCATCGTCACCACCACGAGGACCCGGGAGTCCGCCGAACGACGACTGCGTGCGGTCAGTAGGCGCGGCAAACTCGCCTATTGGTTCGACGAGTACGGCGAACCGGACTGAGCGGCTAATATCCGGGTCGTGGCCACCGCCGACGTTGTCGTGGTCGGCTCCGGACCGACGGGGCTGATGCTTGCCTGCGAGCTGGCGCTCGGTGGCGCCAAGGCGCGGCTGCTCGAAGAGCGTATCGATACGCCCAACATCACCAGGGCATTCGCGGTACACGCCCGGACTCTGGAGTTGCTTGACGCGCGAGGTCTGGTAGGGGAGCTGCTGCCTCGCGGGGTGCCGGTGCGTGAGGTCGCCCCGCCGGGCGGCACGACGCTGGATCTTCGCGAGCTGCCCACCCGGTTCGGGATGGTGCTCATCGTTCCGCAAAGCGGGACGGAACGGGTGCTGCAGGCACGCGCCGACGCGCTCGGCGTCGAGGTCGTCCGGGGCGCCGAAGTGGTCGGACTGTCGCAGGACGGCGACGGAGTGACGGTCGAGTGCGCCGGCGGCGACGGCGTGCGCGCCGGTTACGTCATCGGGTGCGATGGCGCACACAGCACCGTGCGCAGCCTGCTCGGTATCGACTTCGTCGGCAAGCAATACGAGACTCACATCCTGTTGGCCGACGTGCAGCTGACCAGGGCACCGAGCGAGACGTTGACGGGCGTCACCAACGAGAAGGGCGTGGTGCTCGTCATTCCGTTCGGCGACGGCTGGTTCCGCGCGATCGCGTGGGACCGACTGCGCGAACAGGCACCGCTGCGGGAACCGGTGACGGTCTCCGAAATCCGCGACTCGTTTCAGCGCATAGCGGGCCATGACTACGGCATGACCGAGATGCGCTGGAGCTCTAGGTTTCTCAGCGAGCGCCGGCAGGCAAGGCACTACCGGAAGGGCCGCGTCTTTCTGGCGGGTGACGCCGCCCACGTGCACTCGCCGCTCGGCGGTCAGGGGATGAACACCGGCATCGGCGACGCGATGAACCTGGGTTGGAAGCTGGCCGCCGCCGTGCGCGGATCCGCGCCGCCGTCGCTCCTGGACACTTACGAGGCCGAACGCCATCCTGTCGGCGCCAGCGTGCTGCGGCTGACCGACACTTTCAATCAGCTCGTGCTCGGCAGCTCCAAGCCGCGGCGTCTGCTGCGCGCGGCGCTGCTCGGAACCGTAACCCGGGTGCCCCGCGGCAGGCGGCTGCTCGCCGAACGCCTCAGCGGCATCGGGATCGCCTATCCGCGCGAGCGTGGCGACGACTGGATGGTCGGCCGCCGCATGCCCGACATCGTATGCAGCGGCAAGCGGGTGTACGAACTGCTCCGCGAAGGCAAATTCGTCCTGGTGACGGCCGCGCCGGTGCAGCTGGATCGGCAGGACATCGTGCGTGCCGTCGACGCCCATCCGGAGCTACCCGACGCCGTGCTCGTCCGTCCCGACAGCTATGTCGCGTGGGCAAGCGAGCGGCTACCTGATGCTGCTGAACTGGCGGCGGCCGTCGATCGCCAGACGCGAGTGGCATAGCCCGGGGCCCGCGAAGCGGACGGGGACAGCGTGGGAGACAACGCCGATGCCTGCGCCGAGGATTGGCCAGATCGGCCAGAAGTACCAGGCGCCTGCCGTGAGCCCGACTGCCAGCCACACCGTGAGCACGATGACGACCATCGCCAGGTAGGCGCCGAGATGAATCCGCACGCCAAGCCGTACGGCGCGCCGTCGTGCGGCCTGCCGCCGGGGATCGTTGCGGCGAAGCTGCGCGAGTGGCAGGTCGGCGACGAGCTGGCGCAGTTCGGCGGTGGTGTGAGCTGCGAAGGTGGCCTGAAGCCGGTTCTCGTACTCGTCAATCGCGAGGTACCCCTGGGACAGCGCCCGGCCCAGCTGATTGGCAGTCCGCTCGCGGTCACGATCGCCGGCTCGAACAAACGTGGTGGTTGGGGCGGTCATGAGGCCTCCGATGCTCAATCTTGACAGTGGCAAGTTCTGGAGCTGACTATGCCTCGTAAACTTGTCACTGTCAAGATGCTGTTGAATCGGATCGTGCACACCGAGGCTCCCAAGGTCGTCAGCTCGAGCCGCGAGATCGCGGCGCCTGCGGACAAGATCTTCGAACTCATTGCCGATCCATCGCTGCAGCCGCGATGGGACGGCAACAACAACCTGGCCGAAGCGCCAACCGGCCAACGGGTGCGGGCGGTGGGTGATGTGTTCACGATGACGATCACCATGGGAAGCGTCCGGGAGAACCACGTCGTCGAGTTCGAGGAGGGCCGGCTCATCGCGTGGCGGCCCTCGGAGCCGGGGCACGAGCCGCCGGGTCACTTGTGGCGATGGCAGCTGGAATCCCTCGAGGAGTCACGGACGCTGGTCACCCACACCTACGACTGGTCGCGGCTGACCGACGAGATGCGCCTGCCAATCGCGCGGGCCATGACCGCGGACAAACTGCGGGCGTCGATCGAGAGGCTTGCCGAGCTCGCCGAGCACAGCTGACCTAGCGTGCGGCCGAGAACGCCCGCAGCGACTCAACCTGAGCCGGGTCCAGCGACGGCCGCACGGCCTCGCGGGCCTTGGCGACATCGGCGGCGGTCACGTCGGCCGCATCGATCGACCGGCGCATCGCGGTCAGCGCGGCCTCGCGCAGCAGCGCCACGCAGTCGGCTGCACTGTAACCCTCGATCTCTCCGGCGAGTGCGTCCAGGTCGACGTCGTCGCTGAGCGGGATGGATTTGCCTGCGGTGCGCAGAATTTCGCGGCGCGCCTCGGCGTCGGGCGGTTCGACGAACACCAGCTTCTCGAGTCGTCCCGGCCGCAGCAGCGCGGGGTCGATCAGATCGGGCCGGTTGGTCGCGCCGAGCACCACGACGTCGCGCAGCGGCTCGATGCCGTCGAGCTCGGTCAACAGCGCCGCGACCACGCGGTCGGTGACGCCGGAGTCGAAGCTCTGCCCGCGCCGGGGCGCAAGCGCGTCGATCTCGTCGAGGAACACCAGCGACGGCGCCGAATCGCGGGCGCGCCGGAACAGTTCGCGCACCGCCTTCTCCGAGGAGCCAACCCATTTGTCCATCAGTTCGGCACCCTTGACCGCATGCACCGACAGCCGCCCGGAGCTGGCCAGCGCGCGCACCACGAAGGTCTTGCCGCATCCCGGGGGGCCGTAGAGAAGAACACCGCGCGGCGGCGCGACGCCCAGGCGCTGGAAGGTCTCGGGATGCTGTAACGGCCACAGCACCGCCTCGGTGAGTGCCTGTTTGGTGGCGGCCATGTCGCCGACGTCGTCGAGCGTCACCGATCCGACCGAGACCTCTTCGGTGGCCGAACGCGACAGTGGGCGGATGACAGTCGTCGCTCCGATCAGGTCGTCCTGTATCAACACCGGCGGCTTGCCGTCCGTGCTGGCCCGCGCCGCCGCCCGCAACGCGGCCTCCCGCACCAATGCCGACAGATCGGCGACGACGAAACCCGGTGTGCGCGCGGCGACTTCGTCCAGATTGAGCTCATCGGACGGCACGTCGCGCAGCAGCACCTCGAGCAGTTGCTTGCGGACGGCTGCATCGGGAAGGCTCAGCCCGAGCTCGCGGTCGCACAGGTCGGGTGCCCGCAGTCGTGGGTCGACGCCGTCGGGCTGCTGCGAGGTGGCGACGAACGCGACGCCGCGCGTGCCGACCGCGCTGCGCAGTTCGGCGAGGATCAGCGTCGACACCGGATCGGCGGTCGACGGCAACAGCGCGTCGATGTCGGTGATGAGCAGCACACCGCCGCCGTCGCGCACGGTGGCGACCGCCGACGCGACGCTCTTCAGCCGGTCTTCCGCGCGCAGCGCGCCCACCTCAGGGCCGTCGAGTTCCACGAGCCGCCGGTCGGCGCACACGGCACGCACCAGCGCGGCCTTGCCGACGCCCGCGGGCCCGGACACCAACACGCCGAGATTGGTTGTGGCCCCAAGCGTTTCGAGCAGCTCGGGCTGGTCGAGTGCGAGCTTGAGCCATTCGGTGAGCCGGCCGGCCTGGGCGTGCGAGCCCTTGAGATCGTCGATGTTGACCGTCGCCGACTGCGTCGGCGTTGACACCGTGTGCTGGCCCGCGGTGGCGGGCGCGGTCGGGGTCACCCCGTCGCCCCAACTCACCACCGAATTCGGTTGCACGCTAACCGGTCCCGCGGGGTCGACGCCGGTGACCGTCAACAGCTCGGAGGTCCACGTGATGCCGACGGACGACGCCAGCGCCGCGGCGGCCCCCGAGGTCGGGATGTCGGGTCCCAGGTCGCGCGGCAGTAGCGACACGGTATCGCCGACGGTCATCACCTTGCCCAGCAGGGCCTGACGCAGTGTCGCCGACGAGATCGACTGGGTGGCCAGGTTCGAGCCGGTCACCGTCACCGATCGGGCGCCGTAAACGGTGACCGCCGAGACGATCACGGTGGTGTCCTCGCGCAGCCCGGCGTTGGACAGCGTCACGTCGTCGAGCAGCGCGGTGCCGGTCGGCGTGCCCGCAGGTGCCACCCCGGCCACCGCGGCGGTAGTGCGCGAACCGGTCAGCGACACCGCGTCCCACTCCCGAATGCCAAGGGCCGCAATGGCTTCCGGATGCAGACGCACCACTCCACGCCGGGCGTCCAGCGCCGACGTGTTCAGGCGTGCGGTCAGCCGCAGGTGGCTCAGCGGCGGATCCGCCTCGACCTGCGTCTGCGTCATCTCACGCACCCGGTCTGCGTAGGCCGAGCCGCATCATCGACCGGCGGCGTTGTGGGCCTGCCGCCCGTCGGAGCGCCCTGCGCGCCGCGCGCTGTTGTCGTGGTTTGTCGTCCCACACCTCCGGATGCTCGGCCAGGAAACGCCTGGTGCGGATGGCGAACGGGATGTGGATGACGTAGGCGAGGATGATCACCAGGATCGTGATGTAGCCGTAAAGAATTGACGCTGCCACGAGGATCGCCAGCGCCGCGAGTAACGGGGCGACCATGTTCGGCGACACCGAAAAGGTGTGGATCTTGCGCATCGGCAGCGTGCTGACCACCAGCAGCGAGACGCCGATCATCCAGATCACCACGGCCACTTCCGATGTCCACCAGCCCTCGCCGAACTGCATCTTGGCGGCCAACGGCCCGATCGCGCCGATCGCGCCTGCCGGCGCAGGCATGCCCACGAAGTACTTCTTCTCGTAGGCGGGCTGATCGACGTCTAGCATCGCGTTGTAGCGGGCCAGCCGCAATACGATGCAAACCGCATACAGCAGCACCACGATCCAGCCGACACGCGAATGCGAGAGCAGTGTGCCGTAGACGATGAATGCCGGTGCCACACCGAAGTTCACCGCATCGGCCAGCGAGTCGATCTCCTCGCCCATGCGGGAGGTCACCTTGAGGGCGCGGGCCATGCGACCGTCGAGCGCGTCGAGGATCGCGGCGATTGCGAGGAAGGCCATAGCCTCTGTCGGCCGATTGTCGAGCGCGAACTTGACCGCGCTCAGCCCGAAGCAGATGGCCGCCACCGTCATGGCGCTGGGCAGGATGCGCAGGCTCATGACGGGCGCCTTGATGCGCGGTTTCACGGCAGCTCGGCCAACACGGTTTCGCCGGCCAGCGCCCGCTGTCCCGTGGTGACCAGGACGTTGGAGCCCGCGGGCAGGTAGGTGTCCAGTCGCGAGCCGAATCGGATAAGGCCGTAGGTGTCGCCGATCGTCAGCTTGTCACCGGCCTTGGCATCGCAAACGATGCGCCGCGCCACCAGGCCGGCGATCTGTACGGCGATCACCTCGGCGCCGTGGGGAGTACGGATCAGCACGCTGTTGCGTTCGTTGTCCTCGCTGGCGGCCTCCAGTTCGGCCGAGCCGAACAGCCCGGGGCGGTGCTCGACGGCGACAACCTCACCGCTGATCGGTGCCCGCTGCACGTGCGCATCGAAAATCGACAGGAAGATGCTGATGCGCGGCAACGGCGTTGCGGGCAGGCCGAGTTCGGCAGGCGGCAGCGCCTCCTCGATAAGGCAGATGAGCCCGTCCGCAGGCGCGACGACGACACCGGGACGCGTCGGTGGCACTCGCGGCGGATGCCGGAAGAATGCGGCTTGGGCGGCGGCCGAAGTCAGACCCGCCCGGCGAAGCCACCGGTTCTTTCGCCCGACCGCTGCTAGCGCCAGGCTGGCCCCGACGAACGGCAGTCCTGCAGAGTGCATCGGCGGAACGGTGGTGCGGACCAGCGCCAGGAGCCGCGCGGGGCCGGATTTGAGATCGGGGCGTCTGGCCATCGTGCAGCGATTCTACGGGCGGGTAGTCGCGCCCATAGGCCTTAGGTCAGGTCCCACACCTGCACCGGCGACCCGGCGGCCACCTCGGCGACGTCCTCGTCGATCTCGAGCAGGCAGTTGGCCGAGGCCAGCCAGCGCAGATGGTGTGAGGCGGGCGGGCCGTAGCTGGTGACGGTGCCCGCGTCGCGGTCGAGCACACCTCGTCGGAACTGACGCTTGCCGCGCGGTGAGGTCAGGTCCTCGGCGAGCACGGCGGTGCGTCGCGGGCGGTCCGGATTCGGCAGCCCCATCGCGGTGCGCAATGGCGCGCGGACGAACACCTCAAACGACACCAGCGAGCTGACCGGGTTGCCCGGCAGCGTGATGATCGGCGTGCCGTTCACGAAGCCCGCGCCCTGCGGCATGCCGGGCTGCATGGCCACCTTGACGAAGTCGACCTCGCCGCTTCCACCCGACGTCGCCGGCCCTCCCGCTCCGACGCCCGACGTCGCCGGCCCTCCGGCTCCGATGCCCGACGTCGCCGGCCCTCCGGCTCCGAGCGCATCCTTGACCACCTCGTAGGCCCCGGCGCTGACCCCGCCCGTGGTGATGATCAGGTCGGCTTCGCCGGTGTGGCGGCTCAGCGCCTCGCGGAACGTGTCCACGTCGTCACTGGTCATCGGTGCGACGACCACGTGTGCGCCGGCGTCGCGCGCGGCCGCAGCCAACATCACGGCGTTGGACTCGTAGATCTGGCCAGGTCGCAACGGCGTGCCGGGCGCCACCAACTCCGAGCCCGTGGACATCACCAACACCCGTTGCCGCGGAACCACTTTCAGCTCACCCAAGCCGAGCGCAGCGGCCAGGCCCAGCATGGCCGGGGTGACCACCTGGGCCGCCCGCAGCACCGTGGTACCCGCCGTCACGTCCTCGCCCGCACGGCGGATGTGCTGACCGGCTTTGGCGGTCGCCTGGATGGACACGGTGTCGGTTGCGCCGTCAGTGGCCTCGACGGGCACCACAGCGGTTGCACCCGTCGGCACCGGCGCACCTGTCATGATGCGGTGTGCCGTACCGGGTTTCAGTATGAGCGGGTCTGTGCGGCCGGCGGGGATGTCCTCGGCGACGGGCAGCAACACCGGCTGCTCGGGTGTCGCGGCGGCGACGTCGTCGGCCACCACGGCGTACCCATCCATCGCCGAGTTGTCGAACCCGGGTAGCGACAGCGGCGCCACTACATCTTCGGCCAGCACAAGGCCGAGTGCGTCGGAGAGCGGCAACCCGACCGGTGGCCTTCCGGTGATCAGTCCGGCGACGACGCGCTGGTGTTCCTCGACGGTGCGCATCAGACGGGGTACGTCACGCCGGTGAGCTCTTCGGACACCATCCACAGTCGGCGCTGGAGGTCCTCGTTGTGCGACTGTTTGCTTGACTCAACGGCTTTCGGGGAGCCCTGCACTTCTCCGATGCCGTCGGGCCCGTAGTACTGGCCGCCTTGTGCACCGGGGTCGGTGGCCGCGCGAAGCGTCGGCAGCGCGCCCATGTCAGTGGGCTGGGCGAAGGGGCGCCAGAAGAAGTCTGGGATGAAACCGGGTAGGTGGCGCATGAGTTCGGTGTCGGCAAAACCGGGATGCGCGGCCAGAGCGACTGTGGGGTCCCCCTTGAGCTTGAAGCGCCGCTGCAGCTCGTAGGTGAACAGAAGATTCGCGAGCTTGGATTGCCCGTAGGCCTCGACGCGATTGTACTTGCGCTCCAACTGCAGGTCGTCGAAATGGATCCGGGCCAATATACGGTGACCGAAGCTGCTGACCGTAACCACCCGCGACCCTTCGACCGGCAGGATGTTGTCGAGTAGCTGACCGGTCAATGCGAAATGGCCGAGGTGGTTGGTGCCGAACTGCATCTCGAAGCCGTCTTGAGTGGTTTCCCGCGTCGGCACGTACATCACGCCGGCGTTGTTGATCAGCAAGTCGATGCGGGGGTGGGTGGAGCGCAGCTCGTCGGCCGCCTTGCGAACGCTCTCCAGCGACGTCAGGTCGAGCTCCTGAACGGCGATGACGGCGTTGGGGCTCTTCGTCTTGATGCGGTCGGCGGCCTGGTTGCCCTTGTCGAGGCTGCGCACCGCCAGCACGACGTGCGCACCCTTGTCGGCCAGTACGGCCGCGGTGTCGAATCCGAGGCCGGAGTTCGCACCCGTCACGATCGCCACCCGGCCGGATTGGTCGGGCACGTCGGCCGCGGTCCACTTCCTGCTCATGGGCTCAACATACTCAGCGACAACTGCCTTGCGCCGCCGGTTAGTTTCGTTCTGTGGGTTCCCGAGTTATCGCACTGGTTGGCGGCACGCTGATCGGTGCCGTTGTGGTGTTTCTTGGACTGCTGCTGGCAGGGCTGCGATGGCAGTTCGGGCCGGTGCTGGACTTCATTCGGCGCATGAACCGGTCGGTGACGAACCCGCGGGTGATGCGCACGGCGGGGACCGCAGCGACGCAGACGTCGGTCATCGCGCACATCGGGCGCAAGTCTGGCCGGACCTACGAAACGCCCATCGACATCATCGAAACGCCGACCGGCATGCTCGTCGCCCTGCCGTACGGAACCCGTGCCGACTGGGTGCGCAACGTGCTCGATGCCGGCTCTGCGACGGTGCGCACGCAGGGCGTGCGCGTCGAGGTGAATAGTCCAACCGTCGTCGCCATTTCCGATGTGGCGGGATCGATCCCGAGAGGGACGATGCGAATGCTTCGGTTGTTCGGTGTCAGCCAATGTCTGCACCTCGAAAAATCATGAATCTGGTTGAGCCGGCGAACCCGCCGAGCCGAAAGGCACCACTGGTGTGGGCGATCGGCGCCGCCATCCCGTGGCTTGTGCTGGCGTTCGGGCAGCTGGTGTGGTTTGCGCTCGATCGCCGCCTGGGCTTGCTGCATGCGGCCGCCGCGGCCGTCACGGTGCTCGGCTTCGTCGTCTTCGTGGCCGTCGTGCCGGTGTGGCGCTATCGCGTGCACCGCTGGGACATCGGACCAAAGGCGGTGTACACCCGCACGGGTTGGCTGGTGCAGGAGCGGCGGATCGCGCCGATCTCGCGGGTGCAGACCGTCGACACCTACCGTGGTCCCTTGGACCGGATGTTCGGTCTGGCCAATGTCACGGTGACGACGGCGTCTTCGGCGGGCGCGGTGCGCATCGTCGCCCTTGACTCCGACGTCGCCGACCGCGTCGTCGCTCGACTCACCGACATCGCCGCGATCGGCGGTGAGGACGCGACGTGACCGTTGAGGTCGGGCAGGCGTGGCAGCGGCTCAGCCCCCGGATGCTGGTGGTGCATCCGGTTCACGAGCTGCTGCGGCAGATCCCGGTATTGATCGGCTCGCTGGTGCTGGGTTCGGCCACCGGCAACCCGATGTGGGCGTT
>Ga0207693_10002379_pt1 | contig 16324 bp, 16 predicted proteins | sample LARL81metaG_FD_184347 | JGI IMG/M metagenome (GOLD analysis project Ga0207693, IMG submission 184347) | Corn, switchgrass and miscanthus rhizosphere microbial communities from Kellogg Biological Station, Michigan, USA - LAR L8-1 metaG... | ecosystem: Host-associated > Plants > Roots >...
GAACGGGAGCGCGCATTGATTCACTCGGTCGAGAATGCTCTCCTCGACTTTTATCACCGTACACCGGGAGCATTTTGGGCAAGTTTCCTCCTCAACCTGGGATGCCATGCCGCCGCGATCTTTGAGATCTATCTCGTTTTGTGGCTGATGGGCACCAAAATCAGTTTGTTCGGGGCGCTCGCAATTGAGGGTCTAACCAAGCTGGTGAATATTGCCGGAACTATCAACCCAGGGAACATTGGAACCTATGAGGGCGGGAATATGCTTATTGCGAAAATATTCGGTCTCACAGGAGCTGCGGGTCTGACGCTGGCGTTCATTCGCCGTCTGCGTGCTCTATTCTGGGCAGCTGTGGGTATTCTCTGCTTGTTCATATTTTCCAAGCGAACAAAACAAAGTAGCCGCCTCGCGAGCGGAGAGGACATTGTGCGCATTGGAACGGAACCAGTTTCTTCAAAGGAACTCCCGACGGCGATCAGATGGCAGCGTCCCTCCCACCTGGCCGTTGTCCTGGCCAACAAGCTTGGTGCGATAGGTTTCTCCAGCCCGCTGCCTCAAGTCGGCGCTGTGCCGATTTTGCTGCGCAGCATCCTGAGCGCGGCAAAGGCTGGCGCTGCGCGAATCGTCGTTGTTATCGATCGTGCAAAGGGCCCGCGGATACGGCAAGACCTGCTGAAGACGGGACGCGTTCCCAACAATGTTGAGTGGTGCGGTTGGGTTTCTGGAGAGGATTCTCTTCCGTCCTTGATCGGGCAGCTTGCTTCCGAGATTGATGGAAACATTGTTCTGATTGCTGGAGACAGGGTTTATCACCCCTCATTGCACAAGCGAGCTGTTGAATGGGATGGAGGAGCGGACGTCTTAACACTCATGACTGGCTCCGATGTGGTCGGCATGTGCTCTCTGTCTCGCGAGGCGTCGATCGACCTCGCAATCCACAACCCCACAACCGCTGGATCCCTCGAAGACATTGAGTACTGGATGTCCAAAACACACGCTGTGGAGTGTGAGGCCGTTGCGGACGAGCAATGGCAACGTGTACTCAACGAGCAGCAACTCGTCCTGGCCGAACAAAAATTAGACAGCTGGCTTGTCAAGCCCACGGACGGGATATTTGCGAGAATGAACCGCAGAATCTCGATACCGATCAGCCGCCGGATCATTCCATTCCCGATCACTCCTAACATGGTTAGCCTGTTCACTCTCGGCGTGAGCTTCGCGGCGGGAGTCTTTCTGGCGCTTGGAGGATACTGGAATATGTTGACAGGGGCAGTCCTGTCCTGGCTGTCGAGCGTGCTGGACGGATGCGACGGTGAGGTTGCTCGTTTAAAATTGCAGGAATCTGCGTTCGGCTGCTGGCTGGAGACGGTTTGCGACAATCTCTATTACTTATTCATCTTCAGTGGCATGACAATCGGGCTAGTAAGAAGTTCAGGCAATCGGAGTTATCTCGTATGGGGAGGTCTCTTGCTTTTCGGCGCGATTATGAGTTTTCTCATGACGACCTTCCAACGTCATCAGATGACCAATGGACAGCCGGAACAGTATTTGCAAGAGTGGCACAAGAAAGCGGACAGCCGGAGCTCGAATCCTCTCTTGTATCTAGGGCGGCATACAGAATTCATCATCCGGCGGTGCTTTTTACCCTACCTCATCTTGTTCTTTGCTCTTTTCGACATCATAAACTGGCTATTGATTGGCGCGACCGCGGGCGCGAACATCGTTTGGATCATCGCTCTTTACTCTTGCGTCACTTTCACTGACTCTCGGGCAGCGACGGTGCCCAGCCCACTTGTGTAGGTCAGGACGAAATGCAGAATGTCTTTCAATCACTCACGGTAGCGGCTGCAGGGTAGATGTGGCCACGCCAGAAATCGTTACCGGCAGCTTCGCACGGTTCGGGTGGTCACTTTGGCCACCCAATTCCCTGCGAATTGTGGATTGGAACATTGAGAGGGGCCAGCAACTACATGGGATTATGGACTTTCTGGGCAGTGCGAATGCGGATATTTTGATCCTTCAGGAAGTGGATCTCAACGCGCGACGCACGCACCGCCTGAATATTGCCGCCACGATTGCGCGCAAGCTGGAAATGAACTATGCCTTCGGCCGCGAGTTTGAGGAGTTGGTCCAGGGATCGAAGAACTCTCCGGCTTATCACGGCCAAGCGACTCTTTCGAAGTGGCCTATTTTGAACCCGCGCCTGATCCGCTTCTCGAAACAATCACATTTCTGGCAGCCCCACTGGTTTGTGCCGAAGATCGAGCCGTTTCAAGAACGGTTGGGAGGAAGAATCGCACTGGTCGCGGAGATCAACGTTGCCGGACGAAAGCTCGTGACTTACAACCTTCACCTGGAGAGCCGCGGAACTGATGGGGTGCGCATTTCACAGTTGGGGGAAGTCTTGTCGGACGCGACTTGCTACGACGCTGAATGTCGGGTAATAGCGGCAGGCGACCTTAACCTGGACGCTTCGAGACAAGCAGTGGCATTGGCCGTCGCGAAGGCTGGATTCCAGGATGCAGTCAGGGCGTCGCACACTCCAACTACTCCTGCGCGTGGCCTATTTGAAGTGGGACGCCAGATCGATTGGGCGTTCATTCGCGGGCCAATGCGGGCGAGTTCTGGACAGGTACACGGCAGCGTCAACGCCTCGGACCACTATCCGATCTCCTTCATGCTGAATGGATAACGTTGCACAAAGCCGATACCCTCCGAGCAAAGCATTTGGCGACTCAATTGCTCTCAGGTATGAATCCGAAGCGAGGGGCCGCGGCTCCTGTCCAGCGGGCGCCCTCTCCAAAACGCGCCTGCGGCCCCCGCCTAAGGTTCTTTGTGCATTGGGCGGTGAGAACTGCCCCAACCAGGAGAGACATTATGGCTTCGTTTGCCGAAGTTAGAAACACGAACACGAGCATGATCTCGACTATACGTAACTTGGTCTGCCCGCTCTGTGGAGCAGGCATGATGAGGTTTCGATGTCTCGGTCACTGTCGCAGCGACTGGCGTGAGGAGTGGGAGCGGGCGATGTGCGCTGGATCGAAGAGTGAAGGACCGCATTCTGGGAAATCGTGCGCAAAGCATCGAATGTAAACCAAGCGGCCGGCGCCGACGTGACTTTGGGATCTCGTCCGCAACGAGTTTGGTTCCTGCATGGCCTTCAGTCATCTACGGTTGCGTGTATTGACATTCGTGACTCGACGTTCTTGCCCAAAACCAGCCTGCTCTCCCACTCTCGAGCGGGCGAGATGCCGCAGGTTGCTCGCTTTGCATGGACTACCTTGTATTGGAACGTAGCGGTCGTCCTCCTCGGTGCCTACGTAAGAGCGACTGGTTCAGGCGCTGGCTGTGGCAATAGGTGGCCCCTTTGCGATGGCCACCTTGTCGGGGCAAGCAACGGGCAAACTATTGTCGAATTCACGCACCGAATCACTAGCGTCATTTCGTTGCTCATGGTGGCTGGTCTCGTCATCTGGTGCTGGCGAGTTACAAAGAAAGGCGATTGGGCTCGCTATTCGGTGGTTCTCGCCGCTGCACTTCTGGCGAATGAAGCACTATTGGGGGCTGCTCTTGTCCTGTTGAAGCATGTGGGCAACGACCAATCTGCCGGCCGAGTTCTTTTTCTCTGTTTGCACTTTGGCAATACACTTTTGCTTCTCGCGACGCTGTCACTTACTGCCAACTGGTTATCGAATGGCAGCAGAAGTTTCACTCTCATTGGCAAATGGCGCTACGTAAGTTCTATCGGACTGGGCCTGGTTGCCACGATGATGACCGGCATTACTGGGGCGGTAACCGCTCTTGGCGATACTCTGTTTCCGTCAACCTCGCTCGCCTCCTCGCTGGCACAAGATTTTCGTTCCGGCACACCCGCCCTCTTGCGCGTTCGGCTACTCCATCCCGCCGTTGCTACGATCGCCGCATGCTACGTTCTGTGGGTTATCTGGAGAAGCTCAACCGGGCGAAACCGATTCTCACGATCTGCAATTGCTCTTATCATCCTTCTCTTCGTGCAGGTCGGAATCGGCATGTCGAATGTATTACTTCTCGCTCCCGTTTGGGTCCAGATCACGCATCTATTCGTAGCCGACGCACTCTGGATATCGCTTGTGCTTGTGTCAGCTGGCCTCGTGCTTCAAGCCGCTAAGGAAGGCCGAACAACGTGAACCGATACGCTCACATTGCCATCTGTTGTGCGATTTTCGCAATCGATATATCCGGCGGGCTCTCTGCTAACAGCACGCAAGGTTCGTATCAAATCCCGTCGGACGCGCAAGTTATCGGATATCTCCTCCAATCAGTGAACTGGTACCGCCATGTGTATGCCGAACGGCAGGTTGCAAGTGATCCGGGAGACCTGGTGTTTCTGAATGACAATCAAGCCATTGAGAGCCAGATTGTCGAGCTCTCGTTCGAATTCGCCAAGGCGGATGTGGCCTTAGCAAAGACGGCCACCTCTGCGCACGACGCGCCTGCGACACTGGCAGGCCCCGCTTCTGCGGACCTTGCGCACTTTATCGAGTTGAAGAATCGAAATGACCAGGTAACTCAGCAAACACGAGCGGACATCGGAAAGCTGAAAGAGAAAATTGCCTCGGCGCGCAAGGACGGCAAGAAGTTGAAAGCCGTTCTCGAGGATGCTCAGAGCCGACTAGAACTTTTGCAGGCTGTTTCGCAGGCGGTCAATGATCTAATCCAGTTTGTACAGACTGCCAGAACGGCGCAAGCCGGCACTGCAACTCTGGATTTGACCATTGAAGACCTTGCACAATCCACACCCGAGCTGAACAGCCCGGCAACCCCCTTGTCGAAATTGCCAGCGCAAGGCTCAGATTCCAGAACCAGTAATAGCTGGCGAGAGACCGGTCTCCTCGGGCTGGGGTCAGAAGTCTCTGCACTCAGCCGCAAGCTTCGAGTGGTTGACGAGAAGACTCGTCTCACTGATAACTTCTTGCTCTCCGTGAAGGGTATCCGGACTCCAATGAGCGGCTTCATCACTCGGGTTCTTCAAAGGGCCGTTACAAGCAATTTGCAGACCAGCGATCTTTCCTTGTTGAGCGAACAAAAGTCCCAGCTCGATGCGCTCACACTCGAACTTAAAACCTTTTCTCCCGCCATCCTGGCGCTTGATAAGCAAAAGACGTTGCTTGAAGAGTACGAGTCACACCTGTTGCCTTGGCGAACAGAGATCGCCAAACGATACAGGCAGGCATGGAAGACATTGGTGGTCCGCCTACTCATCGTTGTGCTGATTGTCGGTCTGCTATTTGGAATGGGCGAGATTTCGCGTCGGTTGGCACTCGGGCGTATCCAGGACCCAAACCGACGCCGGGTTTTAAGCATGGTCAACAGGTTTCTGACAATGTTTGCCATAGCGGTGGTCGCCTTGTTCAGCGTTGCCTCGGACTTGAGTTCGTTGGCAACGTACTTTGGGCTTCTCACGGCGGGAATAGCGGTTGCTCTGCAAAATGTAATTCTCGCGAGCCTCGGCTATCTCGTATTGATGGGAAAGCGTGGAATCAGACTTGGAGATCGAATACAGATATCCGGCATTACCGGGGATGTCATCAATATGGGCATGCTGCAATTTCAGCTGAGAGAATTCGATGTGGAGGAAGAGCGTTTCACGGGGCACGTCGCGACTTTTTCGAATTCCTTGGTTTTCATGTCTCCCGCAATTGGTCTTCTGAAGTTTAATTCTGCTCCTGGGAAGGCTGCCCAGGCCGCCTCAAACGACGACGGAACACAGGGGGAGAAGCATTGGAGCGGTGCTGAGGCCGAACGTGAGGCCCGCAAGGCATAATGCGTCATTCGGTTGACTTCGGCCTTAGTGTCACAGCAATGACACAAGCCATCTTAGCTAACAATTGATATCTCAAGTCCTTCCCGAAACCATGGCCGCATAAACGCAGTCTGATCCGGGACTGGTATCGCTGTTCTTTCGAATGGCAGCATCGTCAAATGGCAAGAGGTTTGCATAAGCGCAATTATCGAGGACGACTCCGGGACCATATGGGTGACTCGCTATGGCACGGCCGGCTATCCACGCAAAATCCGACATGCGCGAGAACGCCCGCGTCTAAAAATTTGCTTGGTCGTTGTCCAGTCGTGCGATCCCCTATCGGGGATTCGGCGGAGTTCAGGGGGCTTTCATAGATTCATCTTTCACCCGTGTCTGGTCCGTGATCCAGTTGACTTCCCAGGTCTTGCCCCCATCATCCGAGAACGACTGCTCAAAGTGGGCTGTATTCGCGGTGATGTCCGACCAAACAAATCGAACCAGGATGGCTCTGCCATTAGGCCCAGATGGTTCGGTGTCGAAAAACTCGCCGCGGCCATTCTTGAATTCGCCGATCGTGGGGGGCCCCATGGCACCGCTTTTACTGGTGGCCCAATAGAGACTCCACTGATGGGTTTGGGGATCATATAGACGCAGAGTCAGACCTTCGATGTGGCCGCCAGCCGGGCTATCGGTTTCGAACTCCTCGAGATCGGCGCGGCCATCCCAGACCTTTCGGGTAACAGAGGTACCGTCAAATTCAATCCAGTTAGTGGAGCCGGTTAAGCGATGATCGAGGCGCTTCAGGTGAATTTTCCACGTGCCGATCTCGAAGTCAAAATCGTGTCGTCCATCACGTTCCGCAGGAAGGTGTTGAACGCTAGTGTTCGCTGCCGCTAAATTCTGCTGTGCAAGTCCCTGAATGGGTTGAACAGCCACAACCAAGCTGCATGCCATCAGACAAGTCCTAATGTGTTTGACATTCATCGCTACCTCCGTCGATCTGTCTGTCTCTTTATCCTTAATGTCTTGTTATCCTTAATGTCTTGGCAAAATCCGCGGCTTAACCTCCGGATTTCAATGCGCTCTATCAGATTCGTCTTTCACTCGCGTGTCTGTCGCTATCCAATTGACTTCCCAGGTCCTGCCTCCATCTTCCGAAAACGCCTGCTCAAAGCGGCACGAATCCGAGGTGATGTCCGATATGACAAATCGAACGAAGATGGCTCGGCCATTCAGTGTTTCCTGGTCGAAAAACTCTCCGTGTCCATTCTTGAATTCGCCGATCGTGGGCTGGCTTAGGGCACCGCCGCTGCTACCGGCAAAATTGAGGCTCCATTGGTGGGAGTCGGGATTGTAGAGACGCAGGTTCAGACCTTCGAAGTGACCTGCGGGACCATCGGCCTCGAGTTCCACCAGATTGGAACGGCCGTTCCAAACCTTGCGCACGACGGTAGTGCCGTCATATTCGATCCAGGTAGTAGAACCAGTTAGGGGATGCGCCATACGCTTGAGGTGAGTTTTCCAAGTACCAATCTCGAAGTCGAAATCGTGTTGCCCATCCCGTTCGTTCGGTTGAAGGCTGCTTGTCGATGACTTCGAATTATGCGGTGCGAGTCCTTGCATGTACTGGACGATGACCACCAAGCTGCCCGCAAGTGCATAAATCAAAATGCGATTCAGTGTGTTCATCGGTGCCTCCGTGCCCTAGGGCAAGCAAGGAGATTAGCTCCTATCGTGGCTTATCAGAATAGCCACTTTCAGGTGATACGATATAGCCACTTCGATTTTGGCTTGTATCGATGAAACGAGTCTCCGCAAGTTTTCTGCCGCCGATTGGGTTGGATTTCAGCAAAAAGATCCCAATGTACAGCCAACTATGCGAATGGTTTCGGCGAGCCATCGTTGCGGGTCAATTGCGGCCTGGGCAGCGCGTGCCGTCGACCCGAAGCCTTGCAGTGGAATTAAAGGTGTCCCGCATCCCGGTATCTAGCGCGTACGACCAATTGCATGCGGAGGGCTATTTCGAGACATTTGTTGGGGCTGGCACGTGTGTGGCAAGGTCGATCCCGGACGACGCATTAAAGCCGGCGAGCGGAAAAATACTGGGTACGTCGCGGCAGGTATCTAAACGAAAAGCTCTGCGGAAGGTTTCGCGTCGCGTGGCGTTGATGAGCGTGCCAGAACAGACCTGGTCCAACAAACTGGTTGCGTTTCGAGTGAGCCTACCCGCAGTGGAGCATTTTCCGACTAGAGTATGGTCCCAGCTAGTGAACCGCCATTCGCGGAAACCTACAAGACAATTGATGGCTTATGGGGATGCGAAGGGATATATGCCGCTCCGCGAAGCTATTGCCGAATATTTGGGCGCAGCTCGAGGCGTGCGATGCGAGCCATCGCAGATTCTGGTAACAACTGGATCGCAGCAGGGCTTACAACTCTCGGCGCAAGTTCTGTTGGATGCGAATGAGCGGGTGTGGGTCGAAGAGCCCGGATATCCAGGAGCACGCCAAGCCCTGATGATGGTTGAGGCAAAGCTCGTACCCGTGCCAGTAGATGATGAGGGGCTGGACGTAGCCGAAGGGATCCGCCGCGCTCCCACAGCGCATGCCGTTTACATCACACCATCGCATCAATATCCCATGGGTGTGACCATGACCGCCACGCGACGAATGGTGCTGCTCCACTGGGCTATGCGAAGCGGCGCTTGGATTATCGAAGATGATTATGACAGCGAATACAGGCTGGGAGGCCACCCAATTGCCTCGCTGCAAGGTTTAGATACGGACGCCCGAGTGATTTACGTCGGTACATTCAGCAAAGTAATGTTCCCGGCGCTACGCCTCGGTTACGTCGTTGTCCCCAAGGACTTGGTGGACGCATTCTCTACAGCGCGAGACGCTACCGACCAATTCTCATCCACGCTGTATCAGGCGGCGATGACGGACTTCATCCGCGATGGACACTTCGCGCGGCACATTCGCAGAATGCGCATGCTCTATATGCAGCGACGAACAGGACTCGTCGAAGCGATTCATAAACGCATGGGGCACTACCTCGAGGTAATCGGGGCTGAAGCGGGGATGCATTTGGTGGCGCTGCTGCCGCCGGGGGTTAGTGACGTCGAGATTTCGAAGAAAGCCGCCGAGATGGGAATATCGGTTATGCCTTTGTCCTCATGCTATACGAAACCGCCGGTGCGGGGCGGCCTGATTCTTGGTTACGGCGGCACGGATGGGTTGCAGATTCATGATGGGATGACCAAACTCACTATGAGCATTACCTGAACAACGGGCAGTCCGGAAATAATAATACCCGCCAGGGTTATACCTTGTTTTAAGGAAGTTACCGTGTTCCTGATTTAATACGAAATGTTGCAATTGATCGCTTGATGGCTCCACAATTCGTATGCGTTTCAATGAGATGGAGTTTGCCAACACCACACATTCCATCGAAACCGGAATGAAAGCCGGCAAAGCTCAGGAGGTTCGCGTCGCCTGTGAGCAGTTCCTCACTATGTCGAGCCTCGAAGTCCGCCAGAGTATTTGCCTGGGCGATCCACCATGCGGGAGCGTCCGAGATGCCGAGGTAGAGAACCTTGCCTTGGCGAACGAGATCGTCCAGGCCGCGCATGACTTCTTCCACTGGTGTGATCCCGTCCAGATGTGTACCCAGTACAGATCGAGGTAGTCGGTTTGCAATCGCTTCAGACTGGCTTCTACCGCTTGCATCATGCTCTTGCGGTGATTGCCCGCCGCTTTGGGATCGTTGCCGGGCGCGGCGTTGAAGTATTTCGTCGCTAGAACGACACTGTCGCGATGGCCTTTGATGAACTCACTCGGGAATGTTTCGCTCGTGCCGCCGGTGTAGAAATTCGCAGTGTCAATGAAGTTTCCGCCTGCCTCGCGGTAGGTTTCATAGACTTTCTGTCGCTTCCTCCCTCGGTGATCCCCATCCCGGTTCGTCTCCGAAAGTCATAGTGCATAGCGCCGCTTCGGAGACCCGCAGTCCGCTCTTGCCTAGCAATCTGTATTTCATAGTCGTGCTCCTCATGGTTCAGTCACTCAGGAATTGATCCCGCTCTTTGCCTGTGCGTGTCATTCAGCCAAGCGAAGCGATTGGTGCCCAAGCGATGGCGCTGCCTATTTCAGAAACGCGCAGGCCATAGCCCGTGTCGATCACCGCACATTCTTGGGAGCCGCCAGGTGCAGTTACCGTTCCGTCGGCTCCAATGAAGGAAAAGACCGATTGGCCGAATCTCGACAACGGCCAGAGGACTGCTTTGGCGTGTGGCCCGAGAAAGTTCGACGAGACCGCCCAAGGGAAAGCTGTGGCGCTCATTCATGCGGACAGCGGATTGTCTCCGAAGTTCCACGTTAGGTTCAAGGAAGGCATCGATTTAACGATGCCTTTCAACCCAAGCGCTGTGACCAGCCATGCTTCTTACTGTGCATTTCCTTGGGTTAACTCGGCAGAAACCGCCGTCAAATAACCAAACAACCCTCCGGAGCCATGATTCGGTCCAGCGGTGAAGTAGATCTCGGCAGCCGGCGCGGCTACGGGATCGTTATTACTTGGGCTAACATTCCCAGCGCTGAGGGACCAAATGCCGTTGATGGCCAGCGGCTTCCCGCTTGCATCCTCGAGCAGTCCGTCAAAGTTCCCGCTCGCCAGGTCGTAAGCGGCGATGAAGCCGCTGGACTGGGTATCGCCGCCACCCGCGAATTGCCCGATCAGCAGGTCGTGGCTGAAGCGTCCGAAATCGAGTGGTGCCAAAGCCACGCCCCACGGCGCATTTAGCCAATCACCGTGTTGAAGCCGCCGCAAGAGCTGGCCATTCGAAGTGTAGACGTCCACGAAGCCCAGGCCAGGACCGTCAGTTTCAAAGGGCGAACTTCCCTCGTGCAGCGCATAGGTGACCACAATATCGTTGCCGATAGCTTGTACGTTGAAAGGCACGTAGTGTTCCGGCAGGCGTTCATCTACGAAAGAATGTTCCGAGAAGAAACCTTGCTCATCGTCGTTGTTGAAGTTCTCCCCGGAGTGCTTCTTGGACGCTGTTACGGCCTGGAATGTGCTGTCATACACGTCTACGCGCCCCTTGGTGAAGTTTGCGGTATACAGAAAGCGTTTGCCATTAACGAAAGCGCTGGTCAGGCCCGTGAAACTAGATCCGTCTGTGGTCTTGACCACAGTCACCGCGAGCGTCGAAGGCGGTGCGGCTCCTTGGGCTACAGCCACATTCGGATTCCAGCCAGCGATCGTCCCGTCGATCGTTGAGAACAAGAACGCGGCTGGTTTTCCTGGTGCGAGCAAGAAATCTGTTTGACTGCCATTCGCGATTGTTCCGGTGGGTGAACCTATGGGCGTGCTCTTGTTAGTTGGATCAGCTGGCGGGATGGTGACGATTAGACCCTGCTTGACACCTGGGCCGTTGTACAACGTGCTGAAACCAGTCGCTTGGTCAGAGATCCACCATGGGCTGCCAGAAGCGCGGGACAAACCCCATGGATTAATCAACTGAGGGTCGGTGACTGGAGCAACTCCCGACGTGTTGGAAACTAGATTGGTTTGGGTGTAGTGCTGCGCAAAGCCAGTGGCACTCATGATCAGGGCGCATGCTGTACTCGCGCAGAGGCGCATTAACGTCTTCATCGGTCAATTCTCCTTTTGTGTTCACAACGGTTGTGCCGCGTGCAGCCTCTCGTGACCAACACGTAGCGGTGAATTATGCAAGCAAACCTAGGCTAGAGCTGGAGCCAGCTGAGCTGAATGTGTGCCATTTGCAAACCCCGAATCCGGACAGTTGGCTTGAAGCGGCGTTGCTTCCTCATAGACCGTCCTCACGACGGCGCGCTCCGCTGGAAGTCTCATCATCACTTCTACCGTTCTGCAGCGCGGCCTCAATTTCTCCCGGGAACTGAAATTTGATGCGGCGGCTCGCCTTGTGAAGTTCCGCTTTGGCCCGCGCCACATGTCCCAACAGTGTTTGCATGCGTTTCGGACCCAACACGACAAATCCGAGCGCGAGAAGGAGCGGTAGTTCGGTGCCGAAACTCATGAGCCACCTCCCGGTCAGCTTTTGTCCTGAACGTTAGCGCTAGTGGCGACTGGCTTCTGTTGATCCGTCATGGCTGATTTGAAGCCCCGGATACCCTCACCGATTCCTTTGCCCAGCTCCGGCAGCTTCTTGGGTCCAAAGACGAGTAAAGCAATGCCAAAAATGACTAGCAGATGCATGGGTTGAAATAGTCCTTCAAACATAACTTGCTCCTTTGGATGAAAATGACTTGTCGCGACGACAGTAAGTAAGTGCGGGCGCTGCGAGCCACAAGCGCCCGCTGAAAGCACAAGCAGGCAGGCGATTACCCTCAGCCTTCGCGTCTAGCTGCATCCGCGTTTTCCGCAAGATCGAGCAGGAAGGTGAAAAATGCTTTTGACTGCCCGATGAAAAGACCGTCAGCTGTTAGGCTTTGGAGGGCTCCCATGGCTGCGCCGTTGGTTGCCGTGGGGCGAATGATGGAACATGCCGGGAGCTGTTTGTTAAGGAACACAGTTGGCTCGGGCATGATCAGGTTGGTTTGAAAGTCCTCTCCGCCCAGCGGGGGAGAATTTAGGTCCGGGAAGGTCACCTTCACACCTGTCATGGGATCCACGACATCGGTCAATTGCGGCGCATTGCCGGCCTTGTCATGCCAGGTCTGGAAATGTGCGATCTCGACTCCGCCGATGCTGAGCAGGATGCGCAGAACTTCCACATTGCTGACTCGTTGCGCCAGCTGAGGGTAGAGGCTGCTCCCGCCTTGTTCGATAAAAGCGAAGTGAAAACCTGCCGTGTTGACGATCGCCTGAAAGAAGTTGGCATCGTTGGCATCATTGTCAGTCCGTGGAATTGCCGGATGCTGCCCGACGGCTAACGTTGGGATGGCTTGACCGAACGTGTCCCCGAAATCGGGGTTCTTGGTGCGGCTACGATAACGCGTCCACCAAGAAGTGTCGACGCTGAGCTGCGTCAGGTTTGTTAGCCTGCCAAATTGATTTGCGCCCGTCGCCTTACTGCTTGGAAGAGTACGGAACTGGTCCAGATTGACCTGCTCAGCGCCCTTGGAGGCCAGGTATTCGTTGATGAACACTTCGTGCGTCAGTTCGTCTTCGGTATTGTCATGGATGTATTGCGACATATCGCTGTCGAGGGGTAGAAGGTCTTGCATGTACAGGGGATTTCCTCCGGTGGCCTTTGCGGGATAGCCAGGAATTAGCTTGCTGGCCAGAGTGGCGACTTCGTCATCCTGAACGCCCCCAAGTTCCTGGTACTGCAGCCACAGATCGCTTTCGATGATCTCGGCTGCGGCCAGGAACTGCAGGATGGCAACATCTCCTTTTCTAAGCTTGCCGCTGGCACCCTGGGCAACGGCGAAATTGCCATTCGCCAAAATTCCAGCGCCTACAGTCGCTGCGGCTCCAGCAACCAAGCTGTGCCTCATAAACGAGCGTCGGTTGACGATACCCTTCTCGTGAGAGCTAACTTCTTCTACCGTTGGTGGGGTCGTTGTTTCAGACAACTCCGCAGCACGAACATTTTCGTTTTTCATGTTTTACAACTCCATTTCTCGAGGATTATTTTCCGTCTTGTTGAAGATGGTTTTCGGTGATCTATTTGCCTTAGCTATGAGTAGCAACGTCTTCGTCTGTCAAATTCATTTGTGTTTACGACTCGTTGTGCCGCGCAGCCTCTCGTGACCAACACGCAGCAGTTAAGTGGTGTGCAACCCAACCCACGGCTGGAGCTGGGGGCAGTTAAGAGACTCGATCATTGATTCGAGGGATCGAAGGCCATTACTCCCGGCCTTGATTGTTGGAGTGCCCACATCGATCGTCCGAATCGGCCAGGCTGAACGCGTAGACTTACCTGGTCGTCACGGTCGCCGGTTGACGAACTGATAGAGCCGCTCGTCGTAGGGTGCCCCCAAGAACCCCGTTGTACTATTCCGAAAATCTACGGTATGCTGCGCGCTCACGTGGGCGTTGAATGCCTGCAGGTCTGCGAAGGTTTCGACGAGCTGAAAGTGGTTCGGAGTGGGCGTTTGGCTGAGCAGGGCGAACGTCTGGACGCCGGCATCGTTTACGCTGTCGTTCACGAATGTATCGAGCAGCGGTTGGATTTGTCCCACGAACTGGGGGTCGCTATCGACGTGCGTGATCACAAATATCTGACGGGCTTCCGCGGGTTGACTGCGGGAAGGCGCGGTACCCGCTAGCAGATTAGCCAACCGTTCATCGAGCGGCGCCTCCAATAGATGCGTCAGCTGGGCCAGAATGGCTTGGGTCGCCGATGAGTTTTGAAAATCCGCGAACGCCGGTGCGCTAGCCCACACCTCGAACAGAGCGAAGAAATTCGGCCGGTCGATCTGCTGTAGCACATCGAAGTTGACGACGCCGGAACTATCCTCGGCACTTGCGGCCAGTTTTTCGAGCATTTGGGCTCCGGCCCTGGTGTCGGCTGGTTTGAACTCCACATAGGTGACGACCAACTGCTGCGGCGCCGATTGAGCCAGAGCCGTCGTACCGAAGCTGGAGAGCACTGAGATAAACAGAGACATGAATAGCAACCGCTTAATAAGCATGATCACCTTTCTCTTGATGTTAAATTTGTGAAATAGTCGAGCGCCTCAGTAAGGCCAAGGCTAACCGTGCCCGTCAGAACGCACCGAAGTGCGCCCTGACGTGAGCTATTTGTCTTAGTTAATGACTACGTTTACTGCGCTCGTGTGCTTTAGTGCGCCGGATGTACCTGTGACCATCACGTTCACGTGAGTCCCAGGCGGTGGAGTCTTTGAGCTGCTACCGCCGCATCCCAGACCAAACAATGAGACGAGAAGCAGCAAACCTAGCAGGCCTGTCCACAGACCGCTCTTGCGTGTAAGGAACTTTCTCCTGCGTGCAGTGAGAACAGTTCCGAACAGCCCCAGACCAGGCAGCAGTGCCGCGCTCATAACATAGCCCCCACTCGGTGGGGTCGCAGCGACAGTGATCGACAGAGTCGAGGTCGACGCGCTAGACCCAGGTGAGATCGTTGATGGATTGAGAGAGCAGGTCAAACCGCCCGGTGCGGAGCAGGTAAGCGAAATTTGCCCGTTGAAGCCTCCGACCGCGCCTGCTGTGATCGTAAGCTTCGACGTACCGCCGGGAGTGACCGTTTCGCTCGGGGCCGAGAGAGTCAGCGAAAAATCGGCACCGGTAGCCGCGGCGGCAGGAGTGATGGCGGCGAACACAGCGGTCGTGCTACCTCCCTTCGCGAAATTGGGCTGGTTGCTGCCGCCCGCCGTAATATAGAGCGTGCCCGGATCACCAGAGGCACCGCCTCCGCCAAACACCATGTCCCACAATCCAGGGTTTAGCAGTGGCGTTGGAGGAGTCGCCGTGTTGGTAAGCTGGCCGAGAAATTTTCCGGTTGTGTCGAACGCGCTGATGGTGCCATCGCCAAAATTTCCCACCAGGACCGCACCCGCGAAGGTCCCGAAACTTGCCGGAGCCATCGCCACGCCCCAGGGAGCGTTCAGATTGTTGCCGCTCCCAGCCGCCACGAATGTTTTCAAGAAATTACCGTTTGTATCGAAGATATCCACCTGCCCCAGACCGGCGCCAGGAACGGAATCGTGCTTGGCGGTGTCCTGCATGGCATAGGCCACGTAGACCATACCGTTCACGACGTGGATACCATGTGGAGCGAAGCCTGCCGGGGGAGCGCTGGCGCTGGTATTGGTGAACGCGCCGGCCAAGTTCGCGAGTTGAAAGTTTTGATCGTAGACGTCGACTTTCCCGCTGTTGAAGTTTGCCGCCAATAGCGAAGTGCCAGTGAGAGCCAGGCCTTTGTAAACCGCGCCGCTCGTAGAGTTATCGAAGGCTACTGTTGAGGCGTTGCTGGTTCCATTCCAACTGGTGATTAATCCATCTTCGGTGTCAAAGAGGAAAATTCCGCCGCCGAAAGCGCTGCCGTTCCCGTTGAACACGGTCCCGGTAGGGCATCCGGGACTGCAATTCCCGTTTGGATTGTGTGCGGCCCCGGGTATGGTCACCACCAACTGAGTGTCTTTGACTCCATTGTTGTCATAAAGAGTAGAAGTACCGCTGTTGTTATTGGCGATCCAAAAATCTTGTTGGGGACCAAAAGCGATTCCCCAGGGGTTCAACAGTTGAGGATCGGTAGTTTTGGCGCCGGCAACATTGGAGACCAGATTGGTCTGGGAATAGTCAGCCTGCTGGGCCCACAAACCTGACGTAATCACTAACGTCAAGAGCAGCCCGAAGAGTAAGAATGTCTGTTTCAAGTTGTTCTCCATAGCTCTAAAATTTATGCGACAGCTTCAACTCGAAGATCGCTAAACCTGTCCGAAATCCATCTCCGATTGCTTTTCATGATTCGAACTCAAATCAAATGCTCCTTCTCCGTCTTCGCGATTTCGCATCATCCAATGGACGACGCCGAAGACCTTTCTGCCATGGTGTTCGAACAGTTCTCCAAAAGGAACTCTTCTTCTTCCGCTC
>Ga0207693_10002381_pt1 | contig 16315 bp, 17 predicted proteins | sample LARL81metaG_FD_184347 | JGI IMG/M metagenome (GOLD analysis project Ga0207693, IMG submission 184347) | Corn, switchgrass and miscanthus rhizosphere microbial communities from Kellogg Biological Station, Michigan, USA - LAR L8-1 metaG... | ecosystem: Host-associated > Plants > Roots >...
AAGCCGCCGCGGCCTTTTAAGCGGCATCGCAAGCGACGCCGCAGTGGCCCGGCGGTCTAGGCGCGTAAGGCCGCGGCTCCAAACGAACGCGGTTAGCGGTCTAAGCGGCGACGGACGCGAACTCGCGCTGGATCGCGCGGAGTGACCGCTCGTGCAGCATGAACGAGTCGACGACGTCCGGATCGAACTGGCGCTTCGACTGGGCGAGGATCTCGTGCCGCGCGACGTCCCAGCTCATCGCCTTGCGATACGGGCGGTTGCTCGTCATCGCGTCGAGCGCGTCGGCGACGGCGAAGATGCGCGCTCCGAGCGGAATCTCGTCGCCTCCCACCCCGTCCGGATAGCCGTTGCCGTCCCAGCGCTCGTGATGGGAGCGAACGATGCGCAGCCCTTCTCCCTTGAAGAAAGCGACGCCGCCGAGCATCTGCTCCCCGAGCACCGTATGGGTCTCCATCCGGCGCCGCTCGGCGACGGTCAGCGGGCCTGGCTTGAGCAGGATGTCGTCGGGAATCCCGATCTTGCCCACGTCGTGGAGCAAGAAGCCGTACTCGGTGCTCGGATCGTCGATCAGCGACGGGTCGATCGCGTTCGTCAGCTCGAGGGCGTAGCGCTGTACCCGTTGCGAGTGCGCCCTCGTGCCCGTGTCCTTCGTCTCGAGCGCCGTTGCGAGCGCCGCGACGGTTTCGTGGTACGCGTTCTCGAGCAGGTGGCGCTGGCCGCGCTCGATCTCGAGTAGATGCCGGAGGTCGCGGGCGTAGAGCAGGAGCTGCTCCTCCGGCTCGCGCTTCTTCGTCGCTCGAAACGGGATGCCATGGAGGCCGCCCGCCAGCCGTTCGACGATCGCGAGCAGCTCCAAAGGGCTGAACGGCTTGGACAGAAACGAGTCGGCACCGGCCGCGAGCGCCTCTTCGGCGGTTCCGCCGTCTGAGCCGCTCAAGATCACGATCGGGATCTGCGTCGTCTCTGGCTCGCCGCGCAGATGACGGCAAAAGGCGAGCCCGTCCATCCCGGGAAGCTTGACGTCGAGCACGATCGCATCCGGGCGACGCCGCCGGATCGCTGCGATCGCAGCCTGAGCGTCGGCGGCCTCCTCGACCTCGACATCGACGGCGTCGAGCGTCGCACGGAGTAGAGCTCTCAGTCCGGGATCGTCATCTACGAGCAAAAGACGCAAGGTCACCTCCAACCTCGTGTCCTACGGCTCTCTTCTTGTCGGCCGCGACGGCGGTCGGCTTTAGCTAATAGATGTAGAAGCCCTCTCCGGACTTGCGTCCGAGTTTTCCCTGCTCGACGTAGGTTTCGAGCAGCGGTGCGGGCGCATACTTGTCGTCGCCGAGGCCGTTTTGCAGGACTTTCATGATTGCGACACAGGTATCGAGGCCGATCAGATCCGCAAGCGCAAGCGGCCCCAGGGGATGCGCGAACCCAAGCTTCGCGATTGTGTCGATTGCGTCGACGTCGGCGACGCCGTCCTGGAGCGCGTAGACAGCTTCGTTGATGTAGGGCATCAGGATCCGGTTCGATACGAAGCCCGGGAAGTCGTTTGCCACCGCTGGCGTCTTCCCCAATTCCCGTGCCAGCTCGATGATCCCGTCGGCCGTTTCGTCCGAGGTTTCGCGGCCCCGGACGACCTCGACGAGCTCGAGCACCGGCACCGGATTGAAGAAATGCATTCCAATCACTCGATCGGGGCGCTGGGTCACTCCGGCGAGGGAGGTGATCGGGATCGAGGACGTGTTCGAGGCAAGAATCGCCTCGGCGGCCAACGTCCGGTCGGCGCGACGGAAGACGTCCTCCTTGACCTCGGCGTCCTCGACGACAGCCTCGATCATCAGGTCGGCCGGCACCAACTCGTCGACGCGTTCGACGCGGGCGAGCACCTCGTCCGCCGGGGGGCCACCTTTCTCGGCGAGCCTGGTCAAACTCTTGCGCATCGTCTCCAGCCCGCGCTCGACCGCGCCGGGCTCTGCGTCGACGAGCGAGACCCGCCTGCCGGACGCGGCGACGACCTGTGCGATGCCGCCGCCCATCTGGCCCGCACCGACGACGAGAACATGCTGAAAGCGCACGGCCGAGAGGCTAACGTCCAGCGGCGCGGTGGTCCGTTTCGAGCTCTCGGTGGAGATCGCGAAGCCCGTGGACGAGGTCTGGGAGTACCTGATCGACCCGGAGAACGTCCCTGAGTGGCAGGCGAGTGCCCTCTCGTCGCATCAGATCTCGGACGGGGAGATGCGCGTCGGCACGCACCTCCAGGACGAGCGCCGGTTTCTGGGCAGGCGCGCCCGCTCCGAGGTCGAGGTGACGGAGTTCGAGCCGGAGCGCCTGTTCACGCTGCACGGAATCTCGGGCCCGGTTCGCTTTACCGTCCGGCACCGGCTCGAGGAACGAGACGGTCACACGCACGTGCAGGTCGAAGCCGAGGCAGACCCGAGCGGGATCGGAAGGCTGATGCGGCCCGTGGTCGAGCACGCGGCCTCGCACGAGATCCGCAAGGACTTCGAGCGGCTGAAGGAGAAGCTCGAAGCGAGGCGCTAGGCCTAGACCTCGATGAGCAAGGCGTCGCCCTGGCCGCCGCCGGAGCAGATTGCCGCGAGGCCGAGCCCACCGCCATTTCGGCTGAGCTCGTTGATCATCGTCGTAACGATCCGGCCGCCGGAGGCCCCAAGTGGATGACCGAGGGCGACAGCGCCGCCGTTCACGTTCGCCCGTTCAGGGTCGACGCCGAGCAGCTTGACCGAGTTGAGCGCAACGGACGAGAACGCCTCGTTGACCTCGACCCGTTCGACGTCGTCGATCGACTTGCCGGCCTTCGCCAGGGCCTGCTCGCCCGCCTTGGCCGGCGTTCGAGCCAGGTACGCGAACTCGTCGGCGACATAGCCCTGGGAGAGAATCGTCGCCAGCGGCTCGAGGCCGCGGCGCTTGGCGAACTCCTCCGAGCAGACGACCACACAGCTGGCGCCGTCATTGACCCCCGGCGCGTTGCCGGCGGTCGTCGTGCCGCCGGAGTCGAAGACCGGCTTCAGCTTTGCCAGGGCCTCGAGCGAGGTGTCCCGGCGCGGGCCCTCGTCGTGATCTAGATCACCGACCGGAAAAATCTCGCCCTTGAAGAAGCCTTCGTCCTGAGCTTGCACCGCGCGCCGGTGCGAACGAAGGGCCCACTCGTCCTGCTCCTCGCGGGAGATGCCCAGCTCGCGGGAGACGAACGAGGCCTGCTCGACCATGTGGCGCCCGTCGAAGCTCGAGGTCAATCCGTCGTGGGTCATCAAGTCGATCAGGGTCCCGTCGCCGAGCCTGTAGCCGAACCGCGCCTTCTTGAGCGCGTAGGGCGCGTTCGACATCGATTCCATGCCGCCCGTGACGACGACCTCGACGTCGCCGGCGCGGATCATCGAGTCGGCAATCTCGACCGCGCGAATCGAAGACGCGCAGACCTTGTTGATGGTGTCGGAGGGCACCTCGATCGGTAGGCCGGCCCCGACCGCGGCCTGGCGCGCGGGCGCCTGACCGGCGCCGCCCTGGAGGACCTGCCCCATGATCACGTACTCGATCTCGCCGGGCTCGAGCCCGATCCGCTCCAGCCCCGCCTTGATCGCGTGCGCGCCGAGCTCTGTCGCCTCGTAGTCCTTCAGCCCGCCGCCGAGCCGCCCGAAGGGCGTCCGGAGGGCCGAAACGATCACAGAACGTGCCATCGCAGAAAGGCTAGCCATCGACCACGAGCCCCTGCAGCGGCCCGAGCAGCCGCCTCGAGCGGCGCGAGGCGCCGGGGAGCCGGACCAGGCGGTGGGTCAGCGGCTCGCCGCGATTCCGCCGATCGAGCTGCTCCTCGGCGATCGGGAACCAGCGCTCGTCGACCAACTCCGCGGCCTCGCGACCAGTCACGTCGTCAAGCGGGAGCTCGAGGTGCTCGGCCCAGAGACGCTCCCGTGTCGCCGAGGCCAGCTCGGGCTCGCAGCTGACGAGGTTGACCTCCGTGTCGTTGAAGAGCGAATGCTCGTTCAGGTTCGCCGAGCCGATCGTCAGCCAGCGGTCGTCGACGATTCCGATCTTCGCGTGGACGTAGATCGGCTCTCGCACGGCGCCGTTTCGCGCATAGAGCGCACAGGCCAGAAAGCGGCCGGAGCCCGCGTCGGCCTCCGCCAGGACGCCGACCTGGCCCCGGCTATCGTCGTTTCCGCTGTCGGCACGCGCCGGCAGAACCGCGACGATCCGGAAGTCGTCATGGGGCGGCTGCCTCAGCTTCCCGGCGAGGATCTCGACCAGCTCCGGCGACCACAGGAACTGGCTCTCGAGGTAGATCAGCCGCTCGGCCGAGTGGAATGCGCGGACGTAGCTCTCGAGAATCCGGAAAGACCCGCGTGGCCGCGCCCGGTAGACGTGCTCCGGGATCGTCTCGACGAGCTGCAGCTCACGGGTGCCGGACTCCGCCGGGACAGCGGCCACGGGAAGTTCCTCACCCGCGATCTCCTGCCAGCGGAAGCGAAAGTGCTCGGCGACGTCGGCGACGACCGGGCCACGGACGAGCGCCCCCGCGTCGTGCCAGCCGAGCGCGGGACGCCACGGATGGGCGCCGGAGTCATAGCGATCGCCATCGAAGCTCGTCAGGTCGATGCCGCCCACGCTCGCAACGCGGTCGTCGACGACGACGAGCTTCTCGTGGTGGCAGTGCAGCGGCCGCTCCTTCGCGTCGAGCGCCACGCGCACGCCGACGCCGCGAAGGCGCTTGGCGACATCGCGAACCTGTGCCCGGGAGGGTCTGAAGAGCGGCAGCGGCGCCCCCGCCCAGAGCAGCACACGCACGTCGACCTTGCGCGCGAGCTCCTCGAGCAAGTCGAGCAGAACCCGGCGGCGGCCTTCGCGCACGAGTGCGAGCTCGGTCGAGAGGTACCAGCCCGCGATGTGGACGTGTGACTCGGCGCGCTCGAGCTCGGCAGTGAGCCGCGGCAGGAAGCTCGCGCCGTCGATCAGGAGCTCGACGTCGTTGCCGGTGCGCGGCGGTGGCCGGCCGTCGGCCCACAGGCGCGACGCGAGCACGAATGCTCTCCCCCACCCCGCCCGCACAAGCCTGCGCCGGTGGTGCGCGCGAACGAGCGCCTCGATCCCGTCGCCGACGATCGCATCGGCGCGCCCGAGCAGATCCGAATCCATACAGCTTCGTTACCGAATCGGCCCGATCCCTAATCCCGAGGTTGACGGCGACAGATCGCTCCACGTACTCTCAGCTCGATGACTCCTGCCACGCAGACTTGGGCCTGGACCTGGCGCAACGAGCGGGGCGGGAGCGTCGCCTGACCTGACCTAGGCACACATCCGTTCCGCTCGCAAGACCTTCCAACTCGGGGGGTCTTTTTGTTTGGCCAGACATGAACGCGACCACCGTCGTCTCCACCGATCTCCTCACTCCGCTCGGGGCCTACCTGAGGCTGCGCGAGTCCGGGCTTGCGTCGTTCCTCCTCGAATCGGTCGAACAGGGCCGGCTCGGCCGGCATTCCTTCGTCGGCGCGGGCTCGCGGCTGGTGGGGCCGGCTGAAGCCGAGGCCCTCGACGCGCCCGTTGTCGGCTACCTCGGCTACGACCACGCGGCCACGCTCGAGCCGGTGATTGAGCTGCCTGAAGCGGGTCGGGACCTCCCGGAGAGCCGCTTCGTCGTGGCCGACACACTCGTCCGCTTCGACCACGGGCTCGGGATGGCCGAGGTGCTCTGCGGCGACCCGAGCGGGGTCACCGAGCTGCTGAACGGGCCTCAGCCGGACGCGGCCGCCGGTGCACGGGGACGAGCGGGCTCGACGCGGCGGCTGCCGTCGCGTCACGACTACGAACGCAGTGTCGTCAAGGCGAAGGAATACATCAGCGACGGCGATGCCTTCCAGGTCGTGCTCTCGCAGCGCGCAGAGCGGCCGACCTCTGCGACGGCCCTCGAGCTCTATCGCTCGCTGCGGCGGGTCAATCCCTCCCCGTACCTCTTTCTGCTCGAGCTCGACGGCCTGGCGCTCGTCGGCTCCTCCCCGGAGACGCTCGTCAAGCTCGAGGGCCGGCGAGCAAGCCTGAATCCGATCGCCGGCACTACCGCGCCCGGCGCCGGCGACGCCGAGCGCCTGCTCGCATCCGAGAAGGACCGCGCCGAGCACGTCATGCTCGTCGACCTCGGCCGCAACGACCTCTCGCGCGTCTGCGCCCCCGGGACGGTCCACGTCGAGCGCTTCCTCGAGCCCGAGCGGTTCTCGCATGTCACGCACCTCGTGTCGGAGGTTGCCGGCGAGCTTGACGACGGCGTCTCGTCCTTCGACCTGCTCCGAGCCTGCTTCCCCGCCGGCACCGTCTCGGGTGCGCCGAAGGTGCGGGCGATGCAGATCATCTCGGAGCTCGAGGGCCACCGCCGCGGGCCCTACGCGGGAGCCGTCGGCTATTCGCTCCCCGACGGAACGCTCGACACGTGCATCGCGATCCGCACGATCGTGCTCAACAACGGCCTGGCGCTGCTGCAAGCCGGAGCCGGGATCGTCGCCGACTCCGACCCCCCGGCTGAGCACGAGGAGTGTCTGCGGAAGCTCGCTGCACTGGAGCTCGCGATCGAGCTCGCGGAGGCTCGGCGATGATTCTCCTGATCGACAACTACGACTCGTTCACGTACAACCTGGCGCATCTGTTCGGCGCGCTCGGCTGCGAGGTGAGGGTGATCAGGAACGACGCGATCGATGCAGACAAGGCGGTGCGGCTCGCGCCGAGCCGGCTCGTCATCTCGCCCGGTCCCGGACGGCCGCGGGACGCCGGCTTCACCGTCGAGATCGTCACGCGGCTGGCGCCGACCGTGCCGACGCTCGGCGTCTGCCTCGGGCACCAGGCCATCGTCGAGGCCTTCGGCGGCGAGGTCGGGCCGGCAAAGCGGCTGGTCCACGGCAAGGCGAGCGCCGTCCGTCATGACGGCCGCGGCATCTTCAACGGCCTCCCGGAAGAGTTCGAGGCCGGCCGCTACCACTCGCTCGCGGCGATCTCCGTCCCCGACGAGCTCGAGATCTCGGCGACCTGCACCGAGGGCGAGGTGATGGCGGTGCGTCATCGCTCGCTGCCCGTCGACGGAGTCCAGTTTCATCCGGAATCCGTGCTGACCCCGGTCGGGCCGACGCTTGCGCGGAACTTCCTGGAGGCCGGCCGATGATCCAGCAAGCCCTGGCCCGGCTGCTCGACGGCCACGATCTCTCGCGCGAGGAGGCGCGCGGGGTGATGAGCTCGATCATGAACGGCGAAACAACGCACGCCCAGATCGCCGGCTTCCTGATCGCGCTGCGCGCGAAGGGCGAGACCGCCGACGAGATCGCCGGCTGCGCGGAGGCGATGCGCGAGCACGCGTTGCCGGTTCGACCACGGCGCAACGACCTGGTCGATACCGCGGGCACGGGTGGCGACGGAGCCCGGACGATCAATATCTCGACCGCGGCGGCGCTCGTCGCGGCCGCCGCCGGAGCCGGCGTGGCGAAGCACGGCAACCGAGCCGTCTCGTCGGCCTGCGGCTCGGCCGACGTGCTCGAGGCGCTTGGCTTCGATTTGGACCTGACGGCCGAGCGGGTCGCGCAATCGATCGACGAGCTCGGCTTCGGCTTCCTCTTCGCTCCGACTCATCACCCGGCGATGCGACATGCCGCCCCGGTGCGGAGCGAGCTCGCCGCGCGTACCGTCTTCAATGTGCTCGGCCCGCTCACGAACCCGGCCGGCGCACGTGCTCAGGTTGTCGGCGTCTACGCGCCGGAGCTCGTGCGCACGATCGCAGAGGTCCTGGCGCAGCTCGGCGCGACCCGCGCCTTCGTCGTCCACGGCGCGGGCGGCATCGACGAGCTCTCGCCGTCGGGCCCCAACTTCGTCTGCGAGGTCGTCAACGGCGACATCCGCGCCCGCAACATCGACCCACTCGAATTCGGGCTTCCGCGTTGCGACCCCGCTGAGCTGCGCGGAGGCTCGCCGGAGGAAAACGCAGCGGCAATCCGCGGCGTCTTCGCCGGCGAGGACGGCGGGCGCCGCAGCGCGATCTTGCTCAACGCTGCCGGCGCGATCGCGGCGGGCGGCCACGCGGACGACCTGCGTGAAGGGCTCGAGCTTGCACGTGAGGCGGTCGATTCGGGTGCCGCGGCTGCTCGTCTCGACGCGTTGATCGCGTTCACGCGAGGCGAGGAAGGATCGCCCTAGATGGGTCGCTTCCGAGAGGCGCTGAGTAGACCCGGCCTCGCCCCGATCGCCGAGGTGAAGCGGCGTTCGCCTTCGGCCGGGGACCTGCGACCGGACGCCGACCCGGCGGACCTCGCGGCCCGTTTCGAGGCCGCCGGCGCGGCCGCGGTCTCGATCCTCGTCGACGAGCGCTTCGGCGGCTCGCTAGCCGATCTCGCTGCCGCGAGATCCGCTTCCAAGCTGCCCTTGTTGGCGAAGGGCTTCTTCTCGCAGGCGGACCAGCTGGCCGAGCTTCGCCGAGCGGGGGCGGACGCGGTCTTACTGCTGCTTCGAGACCTCACCGACGCCCGACTAACCCAGCTGATGCGCGCAGCGGATCAGCTAGGCATGGACGCGCTCGTCGAGGCGCACGACGCGGACGAACTGGTACGGGCGGTCGCGCTCGACACCGAGGTGATCGGCGTCAACGCGCGCGACCTGGACACGTTCGCGATCGACCGGGGCGCGGCGCTCGAGCTCGTCGCCTCGGCTCCCCGCGACCGGGTCGTAGTCGCCGAGAGCGGGGTCACTGCCCGTGCCCACGGCGCGGCCGCGGAGCTCGCCGGCGCAGACGCGATCCTCGTCGGCTCGGCGCTGATGCGCGCGCCGGACCCGGCGGCGAAGTTGCGCGAGTTGGTGGCGAGGCCGCTGGTCAAGGTCTGCGGCCTTACCCGCGAGGAGGACGTGGCCGCCGCAGCCGAGGCCGGCGCCGACCTGGCAGGCTTCATCCTCGCGCGCGAGACTCCGCGGCGGGCCCCCGCAGTCCTCCCCGTCCCGGACACGGTGCTCTCGGTCGCCGTCTACGTCGGCGAGCGCGGCGACGCCCGGAGCGACCTCGCCCAGCTTTACGCCAGGGAGGACGGGCATCGCAGCCGTGACGGTGTCTTGCTTCGCGGCGACGAGCAGGTCGCGCGGGTCGTGGACCGAGCATGGCAGCAGGAGGATCCGGAGCACATCGAGCGCGCCCGCTCCGCCGAGGGGCGGATCGTGCTTGCCGGCGGGTTGACGCCCGAGAACGTCGGCGAGGCGGTCGAGGCCGTGCGGCCGTGGGCGGTCGACGCCAGCTCGAGCCTCGAGACCGAACCGGGGATCAAGGATCACGACCGTATTCGCGCCTTCGTCGCGGCCGCTCGATGAACACCGCGAAAACTATTGCGCATTTTCCGCGGGAAGGCTTTTACGGTCCCTACGGCGGCCGATTCGTGCCCGAAACGTTGATCCCGGCGCTTGACGAGCTTCAAAGCGGCTGGTCTGAGGCACTCGCTGATTCACGATTCTGGTCGGAGGTCGACGAGCTCGGCCGTGACTATGGCGGTCGCCCGACGCCGCTGACCCGCGCCGAGCGTTTCGCCCCCGGGAAGCGCCTCTACCTGAAGCGCGAGGATCTGCTCCACACGGGAGCGCACAAGCTCAATAACGCTCTCGGCCAGGCGGTGCTCGCGCGGCGGCTCGGCAAGCGGCGGATCGTCGCGGAGACCGGAGCAGGTCAGCACGGCGTCGCCACCGCAACGGTGTGCGCCCGGTTCGGCGTCGACTGTGTGGTCTACATGGGCGCCGAGGACATGCGACGCCAGGCGCCGAACGTCGAGCGGATAGGCCTGCTCGGCGCCGAGGTGCGGCCGGTCGAGTTCGGGACGAGGACGTTGAAGGAGGCCACGAGCGAGGCGATCCGCGACTGGATCACGAACGTCGAGACAACCCACTACCTGATCGGCTCGTGCGTCGGCCCGGCCCCGTACCCGGAGATCGTCGCCGGGCTGCAGGCCGTGATCGGCCGCGAGGCGCGCGAGCAGATCTTCACGGCCGAGGGCCGTCTGCCCGAGGTCGCCGTCGCATGCGTGGGCGGTGGCTCGAATGCGATCGGCCTCTTCAGCGGGTTCGCGGAAGACACCGGAGTCCGCCTGATCGGCGTCGAAGCGGCGGGTGCAGCCAGCCTGGGCGACGGCCGCACCGGCGTCCTCCACGGCTCGCGTTCCTCCCTGCTGGCAGACGAGGACGGTCAGGTGCTCGACGCGGACTCGATCTCCGCAGGCCTGGACTACCCCGGTGTCGGCCCTGAACACGCCTTCCTTCGCGACAGCGGCAGAGCCGAGTACATCGGCGCAAGCGACGGTGAGGCGCTCGCCGCCTTCCGGCGCCTGGCCGTGACGGAAGGAATCATTCCTGCGCTCGAGCCCGCACACGCGCTCGCGAAGGCGCTCGAACTGGACGAGGAATTGATCCTGGTCTGCCTGTCCGGACGAGGTGACAAGGACCTGGCCGAGGTCCTCTCCCGGTGAGCCGGACGCATCCGGTAGCCGGCACCCCCGCCCTCAATTGGGTGGGGCCGCTCCCTCCGCCCTCGGCGGCTGACGCTATCGAACAACCTGTGCCGGGTCTCGCGCGCGAGCGCGCCGATTGTGCGCCGGCTCTACCCAAGCCGTGAAGACGCTCGTCATCTACCTCATGTGCGGCCCGGAGACTCCCGAGCTGGCCGAGGCCGCCGTCGACGGCGGCGCGGATATCGTCGAGCTCGGCTTCCCGTTTTCGGACCCGCTCGCCGACGGGCCGGTGATCAGGCGGGCCGGTGAGCGGGCCCTCGCCGAAGGGATGCGAACCGGCGCCTGCCTCGAATGTCTCGCGACGGTACGTACGCGGGTCGACGTGCCGCTGATCCCGATGACCTATGCGTCGCTGCTCGAGGCCTACGGCTACGAGCGCTTCGCGAGAGCTGCGGGGGCCGCTGGCGCGACCAGCCTGATCGTTGCCGACCTGCCCGTCGACACACAGCCCAAGCTTCGCCGCGTCCAGCTCGTCGCGCCCACGTCGACGGACGAGCGGATCGCGCTCGCGGCCGAGCGAACCGACGGCTGGCTCTACCTCGTGACGGTGGCCGGCACGACCGGCCCGCGGGCGGACCTCTCCCCCGCGCTCGAGACGCTCGTCGAACGAGCCCGCGCCGCGACCGGCCTTCCCCTCTACGCCGGTTTCGGCATCTCGACGCCCAAGCACGCGGCCGCGGCGGCCGAGCTCGCCGACGGCGTCGTCGTCGGATCGCGCGCGGTCGAGATCGCGGCCGACGGACCGGCGGCGCTTCGCCGTTACGTCACGTCGCTGCGCGAGGCGGTCGACGCCGCCTCCCCGGTCAGCTCGTAGCCACTTCGAGCACCGCGGAGCCATGGATCCGCCCGGCGCGCATGTCCTCGAGCGCCTCGTTCGCGCGCTCGAGCGGGAACGGCTCGACCACCGCCCGGACAGGCACCTGCGGCGCGAGCGCGAGAAACGCCTCGCCGTCACGCCGCGTCAGGTTGGCGACCGAGCGCAGCACCCGCTCTTCCCAAAGGAGCTCGTACGGGAACGCTGGGATGTCCGTCATGTGGATGCCGGCGCAGACGACGCTGCCGCCCTTCGCAAGTGCGCCTAGCGCCAGCGGCACGAGCGCGCCGACGGGCGCGAAGATGATTGCGGCGTCGAGCTCCTCGGGCGGGCTCTGGTCCGAGCCGCCCGCCCAGACGGCGCCGAGCTCACGCGCGAACGCCTGTCCCTCCTCGTCGCCCGGACGCGTGAAGGCGAAGACGCGTCGCCCTTCGTGGCGAGCGACCTGGGCGATGATGTGCGCCGAGGCGCCGAAGCCGTAGAGGCCGAGCCGCTCGGCGTCGCCGGTGAGCCGAAGCGAGCGGTAGCCGATCAGGCCGGCACAGAGAAGGGGAGCCGCTTCGAGGCCGGAATAGCCCTCGGGTAATGCCAGGCAGAAGCGCTCATCGACGACGGCGTACTCGGCGTAGCCGCCGTCGAGGTCGTAGCCGGTGAAACGCGCGTTGTCACAAAGGTTCTCTCGCCCGTCGCGGCAGTACCGGCACTCTCCGTCCGTCCGGCCGAGCCACGGGACCCCGACGCGCCGGTCCTCTCCTACGACCCTCCCGACGACCTGGTGCCCGAGCACGAGCGGCAGCTTGGGACGCCGAAGCTCGCCGTCGAAGATGTGGAGGTCGGTCCGGCAGACGCCGCACGTCTCCACCCGGACAAGCAGCTGGCCGGGGCCGGGAATGGGATCGGGCAGTCCGGCCTGCCGGAGAGGAGTGCCGGGCCGGTCTAGCACCATTGCCCGCATGCCTCTATCGTGCCGGTGGATGCGCGCCCTCGCTGCCATGGTCGCGATCGCGCTCGTCGGGGCACCTGCGGCGGCCGCCGACATTCTCGGCACTGCACAGGTACGTACGGCGGACGGCAAGCTGCTCGCGGCCGCCGGGAACGGCTCGTTTACCTACCCAAGCGACGGCTCCGTGCTCTCGATCGGCAAGGTCGTCGCTACGGAGACGCGGGTCGAGCTCGACGACGTCTCGATGCTCGGCGGGCGCGTCCACGCCGACCGCGTCACGATCAGACACGGACGCCGCGCGGCGATTTCCGGGCTCGTCGTCCAGGGCTTGCTGCGAGACGCGGGCGCGAATGCGCTCTTCCAGCTCGACACCGGCAGCTACTTGGTCGTCAGCCAGAAGGCCGTAATCGGCAAGAAGACCGGTTACGTCGGCCTGCGCCTGAGCGTCGCGACAGATTATCCGGGGGTCCCGAGCGGCGCCCAGATACTCGTCGGCCTCCGGGAACGCGGCAACGTCAGCACCAACCAACTCGCGAGCAGCGTCGTCACCGCGGCCGGGCCGTGGGCCTCGCTCGGGTTCGGTGCGGCGCCCTCGATCGCGGGACTGCCGGTCGTCACCGAGCCCTTGCTCGCCGGCGCCCTGCCGGCAGCGAATGGGATCGGGGGCCGCGCGGTCGCGATCGCCGCCCAGTATCTCGGCGTTCCATATCGCTGGGGCGGCGCAAGCCCGCTGACCGGTTTCGATTGCTCTGGGCTGACGATGTTCGTGTACCGCCAGCTCGGCGTGCCGCTCAGTCACTACACGGGCGCGCAATTCCAGGAGGGGAAGCCGGTGCCGCCCGAAGCGCTCCAGCCAGGCGACCTCCTCTTCTTCGACGCGGGCGCCTTCGGCGTGCCCGGGCACGAAGGCATGTACATCGGCGGCGGCCTCTTCATCCAGGCGCCGCACACCGGCGACGTGGTCAGAATCTCGAGCCTCAACGACTACGCGCGCCGCTTCGTCGGCGCGGTGCGGCCCTACGCCTAGGCGCTCGCTTGCGACGCCGTCTGGAGGCCGTGCCGGCTTTGCCGGTGCGGCCGGCTAAACCCGGTTCAGACTCAGCGCCCGCGGCGCTGTTTCTGCATTTTCTGCATGGCGCGCCGCTGCTGGCGGTTCTGTGGCTCGGGAAGCGCGCCTTCCTGGCCGGCTGCCTCGAGGTAGGCGCGCCGTTCGGACGCGCTCAGACGCGAGAGCGCCGCTTGCGCCCGCTGCGGATCGTTCGCAACCCCGGCTCGCTCCAGTTTCTCGAGCGCGCTCGCGGCCTCGGGGTTCTGCTTGGCCAGCGCCGCCCGCGAGGCCTTCATCATCATGCCCCGAACGCCCGGAATCTTCGCAATCCCCTGCATGACCGGCCGGGCATACCTGCCGCCCTTGAACCGGCCCAGCAGGGTGAAGAAGGCGAGCATGAAGACGAGCGCGCCGAGGATGTAGAGCGGAATGAAGTAGAGCCACACGGCGGCGGCATCGTAGCGCGACCGCTTCTGTGGAGGTCAGCGCGGCTTCCAGTCCCGGAACGCCGCGAGCAGTGCCGCCTCGGCCTCGGGACCGACGTCGGCCGGCGTCAGAGAGCCAGTCACCTCGATCGTCTGACGCATCTGCCGAACGTAGTCGCGGCAGCCCCTACAACCATCGATGTGGTGCTCGAAGCTCGCGCGCTCGCCCTGGGGTAGCGCTCCCTCGAGATAGTCCGTGACCAGCTCGACGAGCTCCTGGCAACTCAGCTGTTCGATGGTCGCGCTCACTGTGCCTCCATGAGGTAGTCCTCCAGCGCCTGCCTGACCTTCGAGCGCGCGCGGTGAAGGAGTACTCGTTGATTTGTCTCACTCACCCCAAGAGCGTTACGCGTCTCCTCCGAACTCCAGCCCTCGACGTCGCGGAGGCTGATCACGGCCCGCTGTGCCGGCGGCAGGTCCTCGATCGCGCGTTCGACGACCCCACGCGTCTCGGCGGCGAGCAGGCGTTCCTCGGGCCAGGGCTCCGGCTTCGACGCCCAGTGGCCCGGCCAGCGCTCGTGATCGGGAGGCAGGAACCTGTCGGCGTCGACCGCAGCCTCGGGTACCGCGCCGGGCCGCTCGAGCGCCGAGAACGGGACCGTCCGCCCCTCACGCTGTCCGCGCGTCTTCGCGATATTCGTCAGGATCCGGAAGATCCAGGTCTTCAGCGACGAGCGGCCCTCGAAGCGGTCGATCCCGTTGAGGACGCCGATCCACGTCTCCTGGACGACGTCCTCGGCCACCGACCGAGTGGCGACGTAGATCAGGGCGACGCGCAGCAGCGAAGCGTTGTACATCCGCATCAGCTCCGCGAAGACCCTCTCGTCGCGCGCCCGGAGCGCAGCGATCACGGCGGCGTCGTCCATCCGGCGACTGTACCGCCGGGGCGTTAGAACGCTTGTAACACCGTGCGCCGCCGTGCGACTGTGCCCCGAGGAAGGGAGGAGGATCAATGAAAAGCGAGCACTACGACCTGGTCGTGATCGGCTCGGGCTCCGCAGCCCGAGATGCCGGCAAGAAGGCCGTGAAGGACTATGGCGCAAGGGTCGCCCTGATCGAGCGCGAGCGCTGGGGCGGCAGCTGCCCCAACGTCGCCTGCACGCCGACGAAGGCCTACCTGGTCGCCGCCGGCCTGGCGCACGACATCAACACGCTTGCCAACCACCGGGGCATCGAGGTCGGCCCTGCGAGGACGAACCTGGCGAAGGTCGAAGCCTGGAAGGACACGCTGAAGAAGCCAGAGCCGAAGTGGCTCGAGGAGCTCCAGGCCGTCGGCTTCGACACGTATGACGGCACGGCGAGCTTCTCCAACCCGCGCACCGTCCAGGCCGGCAACGCCGAGCTCACCGCCGACAAGATCCTGATCGCCACCGGCTCACGGACCTCCGTCCCGCCGATCGAGGGCATCGACGAGGTCGAGTGGCTGGACCACGTCACGGCGCTCGAGCTCACAGAGCTGCCGGAGAAGCTACTGATCTGCGGCGCCGGCGCGGTGGGCCTGGAATTCGCCCAGGCGTTCTCGCGCTTCGGCTCGAAAGTGACGATCGTCGATGCGCTCGACGAGATCGCGCCGCATACCGACCACCATGCGGCTATGGAGCTTCGCGAGGCCCTCGTGGCCGAGGGGATTCCGATCATCCTGGGCAGCTTCGTCACCGAGGTGGCACCGCGGAACGGGGCGTACGTCGCGATGATCGAACCGCGCGAGGTCGGGATGAACCAGGAGGTCGAGTTCGATCGGCTCCTGCTCGCCTCCGGCCGCCGCCCGAACGTGGAGGAGCTGAACCTCGAAGCCGCCGGCGTCGAGACCCACAAGCTCGGCATCGTCGTGGACGACCGCATGCGCACGAACGTCCCCGGAATCTGGGCTGCCGGTGACGTCAACGGACAGGCGCTGTTCACGCCGGTCGCCCAGTACGAGGCACGGATCGCGGTCGAGGACATGTACCACCCCGGCGAAGGGCCGACAGCCGACTACTCGGTTGTCCCGATGGCGATTTTCACCGACCCCGAGCTCGCCGGCGTCGGGCTGACGCAGACGGCCGCCGAGGAGCAGGGCTTCGAGGCCGAGACGGTCTTCCACGAGCTCAAGAAGGTGCGCAGGGCCTCATACATCGACGCCAAGCACGGTCTCTACAAGATCGTGTTCGACCGTCCGAGCCGCCGCGTCCTCGGACTGCACGTCGTCGCGCCCGTCGCGAGCGAGGTCGTCCAGGGGCTCTCCGTCGCGGTGCGCCTCGGCGTCACCGTGGACGAGCTAGCCAACGGCCACCATGTCTTCCCGACCTTCGGCGAGGGCATAAAGGCAGCCGCCGAGCAGGCCCGCGTGACCATCCCGGCGTAGTTTCGTGCCCGGACCGCGCCGCAGGCGGTCGCGGCCAGCCCTCACTAGCCCGAATGCGCTACGGTTTCCGCGCCACAGATCATCAAGAGCGAGTACCGGTAGTGCGATCACGCCTCCGCTGCACGTTCGTGAAGGAGCAGGGAGGTGGAATACATGGCAACCGGAAC
>Ga0207693_10002382_pt1 | contig 16313 bp, 15 predicted proteins | sample LARL81metaG_FD_184347 | JGI IMG/M metagenome (GOLD analysis project Ga0207693, IMG submission 184347) | Corn, switchgrass and miscanthus rhizosphere microbial communities from Kellogg Biological Station, Michigan, USA - LAR L8-1 metaG... | ecosystem: Host-associated > Plants > Roots >...
AGCGCGCGCTCCGCTCGATCCCGAGTGACGCCAGCGCGCGCGCACGAGAAGGAGATTTCTTTTGCTGCAGTTCTTCCGGCGCAAGAAGCGCCAGAAAGACGCGCCCGAGCAGGGCGCTCCCAAGCCCGAACCAGTAAGCACACCAGCGCCGGCCCCCACAGCGGACGGCGAACAAACCAGACCGAAGCGCCGACGCGGTAGCCGCGGCGGCCGAAGCCGCAAGAAGAAGACCGAACCGGCCGCCACGGCTGAGACGAAGGCCGAGACGGCCAAGAGACAGAGCCGTCCCGAGCGCAAGCAGTCCCAGCGCTCGAGCCGCAGCAGCACCCAGCGCCGGCGCACGCCGCCGCGCCGTGCGCCGCTGCCCGCCGCCAAGCGCGAGCTGCTGATCTCAGTCGACGTCGGCGAGCAGCGCGTCGCTGTGCTCGAGGACGACAAGGTCGCCGAGGTCTACCTCGAGCGGCCCGAGCGCCGCTCGATCGCAGGCAACGTCTACAAGGGCGTCGTCGACAACGTCCTGCCGGGCATGGAGGCCGCGTTTGTCGAGATCGGCCTCGAGAAGAACGGTTTCCTCTACGTCGACGAGATCGTCGTCCCCGAGCTCGAGGGCCGGCGCCACGGCAAGAAGATCCAGGACCTGATCAGCCGAGGCCAAGAGGTCCTCGTCCAGGCCGTCAAGGACCCGATGAAGTCGAAGGGCGCGCGCCTGACGACCGAGATCTCGCTCCCTGGGCGCTTCGTCGTCTATGTCCCGAGCGGCGAGGGCCTCGGGGTCTCGCGCCGGCTCGAGGACGACGAGCGGATCCGACTCCGTGACATCGTCAAGGCACTCGACGTCAAGAAGGGCGGCGTCATCGTCCGCACGGCGGCTGAAGGCGCCTCCGCAGAAGACATCGAGCGCGACCTTGTCTTCCTCCAGCGGCTCTGGAAGGAGATCGAGGCGCGTGCAAAGACCGAGAAGGCGCCCGCGCTCCTCTACCAGGAGGCCGAGCTGCCGTTGCGCGTCGTCCGCGATCTCTTCACCGATGACTTCGAGAAGCTGCTCGTCGACGACGAGCGGACGCAGAAGCGCATCGTCGGCTACCTGAAGAAGACCTCGCCGCACATGGCCGAGCGCGTCGCCCGCCACCGCGAGAAGACGCCGCTGATGGATGCCTACGGGGTCGACGCCGAGATTCGCTCGACGCTCTCGCGCCGGGTCGACCTGCCCTCCGGCGGGTATCTCGTCTTCGACTACGCGGAGGCCTTCACCGTCATCGACGTCAACACGGGCCGCTTCGTCGGCTCGCGCGGCAAGGGGTCGACCGGCCGGCTCGAGGACACGATCACGAAGAACAACCTCGAGGCGGTCAAGGAGGTCGTCCGCCAGCTGCGGCTGCGCGACATCGGCGGGATCATCGTCATCGACTTCATCGACATGGCGAACCCGAAGAACCGCGCCACGGTGGAAGAGGCGTTGAAGAACGAGCTCGAGCGCGACCGGACAAAGACATACGTCGTCGAAATCTCGCCGCTCGGGCTGGTCGAGATGACGCGCCAGAACGTCACCGACGGACCGCGCGAGATCCTGACCCGCAAGTGCCCGGTCTGCGAGGGCGACGGCATCGTCGTCTCGGACGCGTCGGTCGCGATCGACGTCGAGCGGAAGCTCCGGGCGCTCGCCTCGGCCTCGCGCCACAAGGCGTTCAAGGTGGCGGTCAACGACCACGTCGCCGAGGTGCTGATCGGCCCAGCCGCGACCCGGCTGACCGAGATCGAGGCGCACGCGAAACGGCGCTTCGTGCTCGAGCCGCGAGAGGGTGTGCCGCACGACTTCTTCGAGGTTCTCGACCAGGGCACGCTGGAGAAGCTGCAGGGCGAGGTCCCGGTCCCAGAGGGCACGGAGTTCCAGGTCAAGCTGGTCGAGGTGGGCAAGCACGATCTCCAGTCCGGAGTTGGATCGCGCGACGGCTACACCGTCAGCGTCGGCGACGCAGCACGAATGGTCGGCAAGTCGGTCCGGGTGCGGGTCGAGCGGTTCGTGGACGGAACCGCGTACGCGACCCTGGTCTCGAAGGCGAAGCCCGAGACCGAGCCGATCACGGCCGAAGGGCAGGCGGAGAAGCCGACGCGGAAGCCACCGACTAAGCGGACGGCTGAAACGCCGCCCAAGGAAGAGCCGAAGCCTGAGCCCGAGGACGTCGAAACTCCCGCCGAAGAGTCTGTGGCCGAAGAGGCGCAGCCGGCCACGGCGGAAGCCGAAGCCACCGCGGAGACGAAGCCGAAGAAGAAGACGAGGAGAGGCTCACGAGGCGGCCGCGGCCGCAAGAAGAAGCCCGCGACCGAGATCGCGGCTGCGCAAGACGGCGACGGCACAGTCCCGACACCGAAGATCCACGTCCCCGAGCCGACGCTCGGCGAGGAGCCTGCGGAGCCGGTCGAGGCCGAGCCGGTCTCGGCAAACGGCGACGCGCAAGCAGAGGACGGCGCTGCGCCGAAGCCGCGCAAGAAGACCAGGCGCGGCAGCCGTGGCGGCCGCAACCGGCGCAAGAAGCCGGCTGCGGCGAGCCCGAATGGCGGCGAAGGGACCGGCGCCGGCGCCGAGGAGCCCGAGCCGGCCTCCGACGAATACGTGCCGATGTCCGAGTGGATCGACGAGGTCGAAAAAAGTTAGGCAATGCGGGTGAAGCGCCCGCGCCGCGGGCGTAGAAACAGCGCGTAGATCACAAGTCCGCAGGCGATCATCGCCGCCCAGGCGGCCGAGAGCGACGGGTGGAGCACGTTCGGGATCTCCCAGTTCGTCCAGCCGCGCTTGACGATCTGCTCGGTCCAGAGATCCTGGACCTGATTCGTCAGGCCGTACACGAGTAGTAGCGCTAGATAGACGGCGGTCAGCGTCCGCAGGACAGGGCGCCGGATCGAGCCGACAAGCCTCGAGAGCACCAGCGCCGTCGCGACGAGCAGAAAGCCGTCCAGCCCGTGGTGGTGGCCGTGGTGGACAGCTGCGTGCGAGTAGCCGGCGCCGGGTTCGGGTCTGATCGCACCGGTGATGAAGATGGAGCCCAGAACGGGCACTCCGTCGAGAAAGAAGCCAAGCTCGGCGGCGATGTAGGGCGCGGCGAAGAAGAGCGAGAGCCCGCCGACGACCAGGCGCGCCGCATCGCCGCGTGCGCTCGTCCGCGAAAACTCACGCCGACCGTTCCGGCTCGCCCAGACGGTGAGCAGGAACGCAAGCGCGACCCCCAGCACCGCCGGCAGGTTCGACCATTTCGGGTCGAGGTGGCTCTCGGTCTGGACGCCCGGTAACGCCACGGTCGCGCAGAGAATCAGCGCCACCAGTCCTAAAAGATCCGCGCGGCGGTCCTCGAGCCGGTCGACGACGATTGGCAGGATCCCGATGGCCGCGACCGCCGCCGAGAAGCTGAGGAAGACGAACGCGCGGCCGGCGCCGCCGATGAACCCGGTGTTGTGAACCTTCCAGAGCACGCTCGGCGGCAGCCGCCAATAGGTCACGAACACGGCGGTAGCGGCAAGGAAAAACAGCAACCAGACGACGTAGACGTCCCGGAGGCCTGCGCTTTGCGGTCGGCCCGAAATCACGGCTAAACTGCCTCCCCGCGGGCGAAAAGGCCCGCGTTTCTATGGCTGATTACGCGATCATCTCACTGGGAGGCAAGCAGTATCGTGTCCGCGAGGGCGACCGGCTACTCGTCGACCGGCTGCCGACGGACGAAGGCAAGACCTTCCATCCCGACGTCCTCTTCACGGGCGGCGGCAACGCCAAGCCGAACCTCTCGCCGCGGATCCAGGTGACGGCGAAGGTGGTCGGCTCGCCGCTCGGCGAGAAGATCCGAATCGGCAAGTACAAGGCGAAGAAGGGCTACCGCCGGCACACCGGGTTCCGCGCCAAGCTGTCCGAGATCGAGATCCAGTCGATCGGTGCGCGTTCGGCAGCCGCGAAGAAGGAGGAGCCCAAGGCCGAGGCGAAGCCCAGGCCGGCCGCTAAGCCGAGGGCCGCGGCCAAGCCCAGAACCACGGCCGCGGCGAAGAAGCCCGCCACGCGCAAGCCTCCTGCCCGAAAACCCGCTACGAGAACGAAGCCACCGGAGAAGAAGTAATGGCGCACAAGAAAGGTCTTGGCTCATCCCGCAACGGCCGCGACTCGAACGCTCAGCGCCTCGGCGTGAAGCTGTTCGACGGGCAGACGGTCAAGGCGGGAATGATCATCGTCCGCCAGCGCGGCACGCGTTTCCGCCCTGGTCCCGGCACCGGGATCGGCAAGGACGACACGATCTTCGCCAAACGCGACGGCAAGCTCGCGTTCCGTCGATCGGGCGAGCGCCGGACCGTGTTGGTTGTGGGCAGTTCAGACGCCAGTGACACCTAGGACCGGGTTTAGCGGTCGCGCGGCGAAGCCGCGCGACCTTTTAAGCGGCATCGCAAGCGATGCCTCGATCGCTGTCACGGACTAGGCTCGATGTTCAACGACCGCGCCCGCATTCACGTGCAGGCGGGGCGCGGCGGCGACGGCGCGCTGAGCTTCCGCCGGGAGAAATATGTCCCGAAGGGCGGCCCGGACGGAGGCGACGGCGGTCGCGGCGGCGACGTCGTCCTCGTGGCCGATCCCGATCTGCGCGACCTCTCACGCTTCCGCCGGCAGCGCGCATTCAGAGGCGGTCGCGGCGGTCACGGCGGCGGCTCGGGCAAGCACGGCGCCGACGGCGAGGACATCGAGCTCCTGGTCCCGGTGGGTACGCAGATCTTCGACGCTGACGGAAACCTCGTCGTCGACCTGGCGCATGCCGGCGCCAGGGCCGTAGTCGGTCGCGGCGGCTCTGGCGGCCGCGGCAACCGACAATTCGCGACCCCGACGCGGCAGACGCCGCGCTTTGCCGAGGTTGGGCAGCCGGGCGAAGAGGCCGACTTCGAGCTGCGGCTGAAGCTGCTTGCCGACGCCGCGCTCGTCGGGTTGCCGAACGCGGGCAAGTCGTCGCTTCTGACGCGAATCTCGAACGCGACACCCAAAATTGCTGCGTACCCGTTCACGACGCTCGAGCCGGTGCTCGGCACCGTGGACGCTCCGGACGGCCGGCAGCTCACGGTCGCGGATGTACCTGGTTTGATCGAGGGCGCGAGCGAGGGGGTCGGGCTCGGTCACGAGTTTCTTGCCCACCTCGAGCGGGCGCGGCTGCTCGTGCACGTGATCGACGCGGCAGCTGGAGATCCCACAGAGCAGTTCCAGACAATCGATCGCGAGCTGGCCGAATACGGCGCCGGCCTCGAGGGTCGCCGTCAGGTGGTCGTGTTGAACAAGCTCGACTTGCTGCCCGACCCGCCCGCCTTCGAGCTCGAGGACGAGCGGGTCCAGCGTGTTTTCCTGGTCTCGTGCGCGACCGGCGCCGGGATCGAGGAGTTCAAGCGCGCGTTGTTCGAGCTCGTTCCGGAGCCCGAAGACCTTCCCGGCGACGCTGACCGACTCGCCGATTTCCTGGTCTACCGGCCGGCGCCGCGCGCACGTCCGTTCAAGATCCTTCGAACCGACCGCGGCTTCAGGGTCACGGGACGCCCGCCCGAGGGTGAAGAGCTGGAAGAGGCTTTGCGCGCGGCGGGCGCGAAGACCGGCGACGAGGTCGAAGTGGGCGAAGAGGTGCTCGAGTTTCAGTGATCGGCGTCCTCGGCGGCATCTTCGACCCGCCGCACAACGGCCACGTCGCCCTCGCGGAAGCCGCTCTGCGGGAGCTCGGCCTCGACGAGCTCGTCATCCTGGTCGTCGTCAAACCGGGACACCGTTCGTGCGTCGAGGACGCCGACACGCGGCTGGCGCTTGCCGAGGCCGCTTTCGCCGCCGTACCGCGCACGCGCGTCGAGCGCGACGAGAACTCGTACACCGTCGACGCGGTCAAAGGCGGGCGCTTCGGCGACGCCGTCTTCATCGTCGGCGCCGACGAGGGCGCGGCATTCCCGCACTGGAAGGAGCCGGACGAGATCCTGCGCTGGGTCAGGCTGGCGGTCGGGACGCGTTCGGGCCATGCACCGCCCGATCTCAAGCGCTACGGCGAGCGGGTGATCCCGCTCGAGCTCGCCTCGCCGCCGATCTCGTCGAACGAGGTTCGGGCCCGGATTCGAGCAGGTGAGCGGTTCGACGACCTCGTGCCGTCCGATGTGGCGCTTCTAATCGAGGAACGTGGCCTTTACCGAGACGGTGGCTAGACTGAGAGCACTGCGCGAAGGACTTGATCAGACACTGACGCCACTCGAACAAGCACGCCGCATCGCCGGCCTCGCCCAGGAGAAGCTGGCGGAGGACGTGGTGATTCTCGACATGCGGCCCGCGTGCAGCTACACCGATTTCTTTGTTATCTGCACCGGCCGTAACGCGCGCCAGACGAAGGCGATCTGGGATGAGGTACACGAGCGCCTGAAACACGAAGGCCGCATCCTGCCCCAGCGCGTCGAGGGCGCGAGCGAGGGCAGTTGGATCGTCGGCGACTACCTCGACACCGTGCTGCACGTCTTCACGCCCGAGGCGCGGGAGTACTACCGGCTCGAGGATCTCTGGGGCGACGTGCCCTCAGTGTCCGTCGAGGCCGCGTCCGCTACGGCCTAGTCTGTTTCGACAACAGCCGTCGTCTCCTCTGGCAACTAAGCTCGACGTGTGCTCACCCCAGACCAAAGAGGCGCAGCGGCTGAACTGGCGGTGATGCACCACGCGGCGCGACTTGGCGTCGGCGTCTTGCGACCAGTCACAGACGGACACCGATACGACCTCGCTTTCGACGTCGGAGGGGAGCGACTTCTGCGTGTGCAATGCAAGTCCGCGACCTTGGATGAAGACGTCGTCGTCGTTCGCTGTCGTTCCTGCCGAAGAAGTAACGACGGATTCGTCCGGCGGCCCCTACACCTCCGATGAGGTCGACCTGGTTGCCGCGTACTGCTTTGAGCTCGACCGCTCTTATCTCCTACCTCCAGAGCTCTTTTCTGGTCGGACGGCGATCCAGCTTCGCTTGTCGCCGGCGAAGAACAATCAGCGCTCGCGCATTAACTGGGCGAAGGATTTTGAATTCGCGGCTACACTTCCCGCGTACCGTGCTGGGGCCATAGCTCAGTTGGGAGAGCGCGTGCATGGCATGCACGAGGTCGCCGGTTCGAGCCCGGCTGGCTCCACTCTCTTCCCTTGACACTCAACGCGAGTGGCCATCAGGCGCCCAGAGCGACGACGGGTAGTAATCGTACGTAACCCAGTCGACGAAGCCGATCCGAACGCCGGCGCGGACCATGCGCTCGCCGCGGAACCAATCGCCCGGCACACCGAAGGCGGACGCAACGTGCTCCCGGTCGAAGAACCGCAGATGCGAGTGGACGACCGCTCCTTTCAGCGGCAGCTGGGTGACCGACGGGTCGATCGATCGCGAGCTGCCGTCGGGCAGCTGCTCGCGAATCGTTCCCTGCACCGCCTCGAGCCGCTCCTCACGAGCATGAGCGAGGAGGCGCTCGATCGCGTCTTCGGGCACGCGGTCGTCGTCGTCCGCGTCGAAGAGCCAGCGCCCTCGCGCGCGGCGGTAGCCCTCGTTCCGGGCGAGCGTCGTCGCCGCGAGCCAGTGCCGGTGCCGGTCGGGGTAGTCGTAGCGCTGGGTCAGATTGACGTACTCGATGCGTGAATCCTTGAATCGCTCGAGCGCAGCCGCCGTGTCGGGGCCGGCCGCGTCGCCGATCACGAGCACTTCGATTCGCGCGTGCGTCTGCGCGAGCAGCGAGGGCAGCGCCCGGTCCGCGAGCAGCTGGCCACGGCCGCAGGTCGGGATGATCACGCTGACGAGCGGGTCGGGGTCCTCATAGGCGAGCTCGTAGTCCGGAACCAGCCTCGCCGCATCGAGCCGTCGCCGGGCGCCCGCGTCGTTGGCTGCCATCAGCCTTAGAGCGGGAGCGAGCTCCTCGTTGATCCGCCCGCTCAGAGCACTCAGAAGCCGTCTGGTCTCGGCGTCTCGGCCCACCTCGACGGCCGTAACCGCCTCGAGCCTTTCGAGCCGCTTTGCAATTTCGTCCAGGCGGGCCTGGACGGCTGCGAACCGCCGATCCAGTGCGTGGGCGAGCCGGCGTCTCAGTGAATTCATCGTTGCTGCTCGAAGGCCCGTGCGGGCACGCCCTGGACGCGGGCGCCCGCGTCTACGTCCCGGACGACAACAGCTCCGGCGGCGACGACGGCCCCTGCCCCGACCTCGAGGCCGTTGGCGACGACGGCTCCCATCCCGATCACCGCGCGCGCTCCGATCCGGACGTTGCCGGCGACGTTCGAACCGGGATTGAGCGTGGCGGCGGGCGCGACCGAAACGTGGTGACCGACGAGCGAGCCGCGGCCGACGAGGACGTGCGCGCCTAGCTCGCTGGCCGCTCCGACGACGACACCAGGTGCCACAACCGTCCCGTTGGCTACCGATGCAATGGGGCTGAGATGAGCGGTGGGGTGGACAACCGTCCCCGGCTCCCAGCCGGCGCCCTCCAGGCGCGTCGCGTGCTCCTGCCGGTCTCCGCCGGCGCCGATGACGAAGGCGCCGCGAGCGGGACCGTCAACGGCGACCACCTCGAGATCGTGGATCCGGCCTCCGACCCGCCCGTCGTCGACGAGCTCGATCAGCCCGCGGACGGCAAAGCCGGCGTCACGCGCGTACTCGACTAACTCGAGCGCGAACGATCCCGTGCCTGCGACGTAGATCTGCCCTCGATCTGCGGCCACGCGCCCCGACGATATCTGCACCCCGGCCCTACTTGATGCCCGCGGGTTCGGCGACCCAGTCCCGGGTGACATAAAGCCAGAAGGCGAGGCCCGCGTACCGCTTGTAGCGCCGGAATCGCCGCTCGATCGTCTTGTCGCTCGCCTTGCGGCCGGTCAGTCTCGCGTACTTCGGGCGCGACCAGGAGTCGAGGATCAGGCGCGAGTAGCGGCCGAGGAGCATCAGGATCTGCGCGGTTGCGTACGGGCCGACCCCAGGCAGCGCCAGCAGGCGAGCCTCGACCTCGTCGTCAGGGAGCTCGGGATCGAGCAGCGCCTCGAGGTCGAGCCGTCCGGCCGCAACGTCGGCCGCGATCGCCCGGAAGTACGGACCGCGGTAGCCCGAGCGGACGACCTCTTTGTAGAAGCGCTCGTCGGCAGCCGCCATTGCCTCGGCCGTCGGGAAGGCGTGGCGCCCGGCGGGCCCGTCGGCGCCGAGGTTCGTCACGAGCGCGGTCACCATCCGCCGGGTCGCCGACCAGGCCGTGTTGGTCGTGCAGATCGTCTTGATCACGTCCTCGAAGACGGTCGGAGCGCGAAGCATCCGGCCTGCGCCGACCGCCGTCCACGAAAGTTCCGGATCGTCGCCGACGAGCTCGTAGAAATCAGAGAGGTTCTCGTCGAGAGCGAGCACGTGTCGCACTCGGGCGACGAGCTCGTCGGCAGCGCGAGCCGAAGGCGCTCGTCCGAGGACGGTCACTTGCGCGTGGCCGCGCCGTCCCGGCGCGATCTCGAGCGTGCGCGCCTTGCCGTTCAGGGCCAGCGTCAGCTCGAGTCTCGGTACGTCCTCCTCGAGCCGCATCGGCGGTAGCTCGACGAAGCCGTGCGACAGGAGCGTCCGCGACAGGTCGACGGGCTCGCCGCCGGCTCCAACCAGGCGGATCTGCGTGCTCCAGGCGCTCATCGCTGTAGTTTCATCGCGTGGCGATCCTCGGCGTCGACGTCGGCGGCACCTTCACGGATGCGGTTCTGCTCACGGACGAGAACGAGCTGCGGACGGCCAAGATTCCGACCGCGCGCCGGCAGGAGGAGTCCGTCGTGGCGGCGGCGACGGCCGTCGGCGCTGTCGGGGTCGAGCGGTTCGCGCACGGGACGACCGTTGCAACGAACGCACTCCTCGAGCGAAAGGGCGCACGCACGGCATTCGTCGCTACCGAAGGCTTCGAGCACCTGCTCCACCTGAGGCGGCAGGACCGTGCCGAGCTCTACAGGCTCTGCGTCGACCATCCCGCGCCGCTCGTGCCGCTCGAGCGCTGTTACGGCGTGCGCGAGCGCACGGGTCCCGAAGGGGTGATCGCGCCGCTGGAGCTCGACTCGCTGCCGGAGTTCGAGGCCGACGCCGTTGCGGTCTGCTTGCTGTTCTCGTTTCGTGATCTCGATCACGAACGAGCGGTCGCAGCGGAGCTGCGGCGGCGGCTGCCCGACGCGCGGGTGGTCGCCTCGCACGAGGTCTCGCCCGAGTTTCGCGAGTACGAGCGCGCTTCGACGACTGCGGTTGACGCCTACCTCGGCCCTGTGGTCGCCGGCTACCTCGAGGCGCTTGGTGCGGGTGCTGCGGCAGCCGGTCTGCCGGCGCCGCTCGTGATGCGTTCGTCCGGGGGCGTCGCCTCGCTCGAGGAGGCGGCGGCGCACCCTGCGGTCGCGCTGCTCTCGGGGCCGGCCGCGGGGACGGTCGGCGCGGCGCTGCTCGCCCGCCGGGCCGGCTTCGAGAATGCCATCTCCTTCGACATGGGCGGGACGTCGACCGACGTCTCGCTGATCGTCGGCGGCCGGGCGAGTCTGACCGCCGAGCGGGAGGTCGGCGGCTTGCCGCTGAGGCTTCCGGCCGTCGACCTGCACACGGTCGGCGCTGGTGGAGGGTCGATCGTCTGGCTGGACAGCGGCGGTGCTGTTCGCGTCGGCCCGGAGAGCGCCGGCGCCGACCCGGGCCCAGCCTGTTACGGCCGTGGCGGGACACGGCCGACCGTCACCGATGCAAACCTGCTGCTCGGCCGGTTGCCCGCGGTTCTTGCCGGCGGCATCGAGCTCGACGCCGACGCGGCCGCCCGGGCTTTTGACCGCGTCGACCCTACGGACGCGCTCGAAGTGGTCAACGCCGAGATGTTGCGGGCCCTCCGGGTCGTCTCCGTCGAGCGCGGCCATGATCCGCGTGAGTTCGCCCTGGTCGCCTTCGGCGGCGCCGGACCGTTGCACGCGTGCGCGCTCGCCGACGGGCTCGAGATCAGGACGGTGCTCGTCCCGGCGGCCGCCGGCGTTCTCTCGGCGCTTGGGCTCGTCGCGAGCGAAGAACGGCGCGACCGGATCGTGCCGTACGTGCGGCCGCTGACGGCCGTGACCGACCTCCCTGCAGAAGGCCAGGCCGATCTCCGCTATGCGGGCCAGTCCTTCGAGCTGACCGTGCCGATCCAGGACGGCCTCGCCGAGGCGTTTCACCATGCGCACGAGGAGCGGTACGGCTACGCCGACCGCGGCCGCGAGCTCGAGCTTGTCGCCGTCCGGACGGCCGAGACCAAGCCTGGCCCGGAGTTCGACCTTCCTCGCGGCACGCCGCTGCACGTCGTGGGCCCGGCCCCGGTCGAGCTCGACGGCGCAACGTGCTTCGTAGCCCCCGGGTGGGTGGGGGATAGGGATGGAGATAACACGCTTGTGCTGACGAAACTGTGACAAAAGCGTGAAGATCGAGCTCCAGGTCCTCGGCAGCGCGCTGCGCTCGATCGCCGAGGAGATGGGCGCCGTGCTCGTTCGCTCGGCCTTCTCCGCGAACATCAAGGAGCGTCGCGACTGCTCGACCGCGCTCTTCGACGAGCGCGGACGGATGATCGCTCAGGCCGAGCACATCCCTGTTCACCTGGGCGCGCTCCCCGATGCGGTCGCCGCCGTCCGCGCGCACGACCCAGGGCTGGACGACGTGTTCATCCTCAACGACCCGTACGCGGGCGGCACACACTTGCCGGACATCACACTCGTTTCCCGTACGCCCGTGGGCTTCGCGGCCAGCCGGGCGCATCACGCCGACGTGGGGGCGGTCGAGCCCGGAAGCCTGCCCGCCGGCTCTCGACGACTGGACGAGGAGGGCGTGGTGATCCCGCCGACACGGCTTGACGAGGCCACTCTCGACCGCCTCACTTCCCGGATGCGAAACCCTGACGAGCGGCGTGGCGACCTGCGCGCCCAGCTCGCCGCGAACCGGCTCGCCTCGGGCCGGCTGGACGAGCTGTGCGCACGCCGTGGACGGCAGCCAGTCGTCGCCGCAATGGAGGAGCTTCACGACTACGCCGAACGGCGCGTTCGGAATGCCATCGCCGCCCTCCCCGACGGCCGCTTCGAGGCGAGCGACGTCCTCGAGTCGGAACGGGGTGACCTCGACCTTTGCGCGACGGTGACGATCGCTGGCGATGAGCTCGAGATCGACTTCACCGGCACCGCGCCCCAGCACGACGGCAACCTCAACTGCCCGCTCGCGGTGACCAGGTCGGCCTGCTACTTCGTCGTCCGCTGCCTGACTGACCCAGACGCGCCGGCTTCGGGCGGTGCCTTCGCGCCCGTCTCCGTCGGCGCCCCGGAGGGCTGCCTCGTCAACGCCCAGCCGCCTGCGGCCGTTGCCGCCGGCAACGTCGAGACCTCGAGCCGGATCGCCGACGTCGTCTTCCTCGCCTTGGGCGAGGCGGTCGATGTGCCGGCGCAGGGCCAGGGGACGATGAACAACGTCACTCTCGGCAGCGACAGCTTCACGTACTACGAGACGATCGGCGGCGGCCAGGGCGCCTGTCCGGGCGCAAATGGGCCGTCTGCAGTGCACGTCGCGATGTCGAACACGTTTTCGACTCCGACCGAAGCGCTCGAGCTCGGGTACCCGATCCGCGTCGAGCGCCACGCGCTGCGGCTCGGTTCCGGAGGGGCCGGTCGCCACAACGGCGGAGACGGCGTCGTCCGCGAGCTTCGCGTCCTCGAGCCGGCCCGCATCTCGATCGTGAGCGAACGGCGCCGCCACGCGCCCCAGGGACGAAAGGGCGGCGCGCCCGGCGCGCCCGGCCGCAACGTCCTGAACGGCGACGAGTTGCCGGCGAAGGTGACGCGCGACCTACAGCCGGGTGATGTCGTCCGGATCGAGACCCCGGGAGGCGGGGGCTACGGATCGCCGGGCTTGCCGGCGTCGTAACGCGGCAAGCCGTCGTCCGGCAGCTCGTCCCAGGGTGCTCGCGACGCGACGTACGTGTGGAACTGGGGCCGGATCTGGGGATCGCCGTCGAGCGAGCCCAACCGGATGGAGATCTCGTCGCCTTGCGGCCACCGGCCGCCGAACAGCGACGAGCCGCAGATGCTGCAGAAGACCTTGACCGCCGTGCCCTGGTCGGGGGCATAGACCCTGAGGAGCTCCTCACCGGAGAGGAGCCGGAACTGCTCGCGCGGTACACGCGCAGGCGTCAGACCGAACGTCCCCGAATGCTTGCGGCAGAGCGAGCAGTGGCAGTGGTTCGCGCGGCGAAACGGGAGGTCGACCTCGAACGTGACGCCGCCGCAAAGGCAGCTCCCGCGCACCGAATTCGCCACGAGACCAAGCTACACTTCGGCCACGGTGTGGGAGCTGCTCTTCATGATGCTGATCCTGAAGATCCCGATCGTCTATCTCTGCCTGGTCGTCTACTGGGCGGTGAAGGCCGAGCCGCGGCCGCCCGAGCCGGCGCTCCTGCCTGTTCTGCCGGTGGAGCCCCCGCGCGGGCCGCGTCCGTTGGTGGCACGGCGGCGGCCGCCTCGCCGGCCCTCGCGTGGCGGGCCCCACACACCGCGCGGAGGCCAGAGGCGCACCAGGGCGGCGCGAGCGATCACATGAGCACGCCTGCCCGGACGGAAGACCGCCCGGCAGACGCGGTCGCCGGCATCCTGGCGACGCTTGCCATCGTCGCAAGCCTCGTCGCTCTCGACTACCGGCCGATACGGATCACGCCGTTCGCGATCTTGCTCGCTCTGATCGCTGCGGGGCTCGGCCGTCGCAACCAGCGGCTTGCTGCCGTCGCGCTCGCGATCTCGGGCGCCTGCTTCATCGTCGGCACCTTCTTCGCGATCATCACGAACCACCCGATCTTCTGAGATTCGGTGGTGCCGGCCAGTCCGTGAGGGTGTCGCAAACCGGGTTGAGCCCGCCGCACGGGCCGAGCCCGTACGGCCTTCAAGCGGCGTCGCCTAGTCGACGCCCTGAAGAAGCGCTCCTTAGAGGAGCGGGCGTTGCTACAACAAATGAAGGCTTCCGATGCCTGATGTAGACGCGGTCAACTCCGGATACGCGAGAGCTCTCCTCGAGCAGTACCTCGAGAACCCAGAGGCGGTCCCGTCCGAGTGGCGGGAGCTCTTCGAGAGCGGCGACGGCGACCTGATCGAGTCGCTGCCCGGTCTCGCCCGGCTGCTCGAGAACCTGCGCGAGACGAACGGCCACGCCGAGACTCCGCCCGCACCGACAGCCGCACCCAAGGCTCCGCCGGCCCCCGTCCCTGGTGATCTGGATCACAAGGTCACAGCCCCTGACGAGGAGCTGCTCGGCGGCGTCGCGGCCGCGATGTCGCTGGTCAAGGCGCTTCGCACGCACGGCCACCTTGCTGCACACCTCGATCCACTTGGGAGCGAGCCGGTCGGCGACCCGGCACTCGAGCCCGAACGGCTGCATCCGAGACTCACCCCGGAGCTGCAGGCGCGCATCCCTGCGTCGCTGCTGCGCGTCCATACGCCGGGTGAGACGCTCGCCGACGTGCTCCCGGAGCTCCAGGAGACCTACTCGAGCACGAGTGCCTACGAGATCGAGCACATCTCAGACCATGAACAGCGGATCTGGCTTCGCGAGGCGATCGAATCGGGCCGCTACCGCCGGGAGCTCACGGCCGACGAAAAAAAGCGCCTGCTTGCGCGCCTTTCCGAAGTCGAGGGCCTCGAGCACTACCTCCGCCGCGTTTTCCTCGGTCAGAAGCAATTCTCCGTGGAGGGCCTCGACACGATGATCCCCATGCTCGACGAGGCGATCGACCTCGCGGCCGAGGGCGGCGCCCACGAAGTCGTGATCGGCATGGCGCACCGAGGGCGCCTGAATGTGCTCGCGCACGTGATCGGGCGGCCCTACGAGACGATCCTGCGCGAGTTCGAGGGCGAGCGAACGATCGAGGCCGTTGCCGCCGACCCGGAGGGCGGCACCGGCGACGTCAAGTACCACCTCGGAGCCGAAGGCATCCGCTCGACCCCTTCCGGCGACCTGACCGTGACCCTGGCGGCGAACCCGAGCCACCTCGAAGCCGTCGACCCGGTGGTCGAGGGCAGGACGCGTGCGGAGCAGACCGACCGTTCAACGCGGGATGGCCGCCACGACCCCCGGATCGCGCTCCCGGTGCTGATCCACGGCGACGCCGCCTTCCCGGCCCAGGGAATCGTCGCCGAGACCCTCAACCTGGCCGAGCTCGAGGGCTACGCGACCGGCGGGACGCTGCACCTGATCGCTAACAACCAGATCGGCTTCACGACCGATCCTGTCGACGGTCGCTCGACGCGGTACTCGAGCGACCTTGCGAAGGGCTTCGACTTCCCGATCATCCACGTCAACGCCGACGACGCCGAGGCCTGCATCGCCGCGGTACGGCTCGGGATGGCCTATCGCCGCCGCTTCCAGAACGACGTGGTGATCGACCTCGTCGGCTACCGCCGCCACGGCCACAACGAGCAGGACGAGGCCGCCTACACGCAGCCGCTGATGGCGGCGCGGATCGCCCAGCAGCCGACCGTGCGTGAGCAGTACGCCGCGGAGCTGGTCGCCGAAGGTGTGCTCTCCGAGGCAGACGCGGAAGCACTCGAACGCGAGGTGGAGACGGAGCTGAAGGCGGCGCACCAGCGACTCAAGGATTCCTTTGCTGAGGCCGCCGTCGCGACTGAAGGCCGGATCCCGTTCGGCACCGGCGCCGAGGTTGTCACTGTCGTCGCCTCGGGGCGGCTCCGCGAGCTCGACCGAGCTCTCGTGACCGTCCCGGAGGGGTTCACGATCCATCCAAAGCTGAAGAAGCAACTCGACCGGCGCGCCGAGGCGCTGGAGCAGGGCGGGATCGACTGGGGCCAAGCCGAGTCGCTTGCCTTCGCGAGCCTGCTCGTCGAGGGAATCCCGATTCGCCTGACCGGCCAGGACACCGAGCGCGGGACCTTCTCGCACCGGCATGACGTCCTCCATGACGTCGAGACCGGTGAGATCTACACGCCGATCCAACATCTTGCGGAGGCGCAGGCGTCCTTCGAGCTCTTCAACTCGCCGCTCTCGGAGGCGGCCGCGATGGGGTTCGAGTACGGCTATTCCGTCGCCGCGCCGGAGACGCTCGTCCTCTGGGAGGCGCAGTTCGGCGACTTCGTCAACAACGCGCAGGGGATCGTCGACCAGTTCATCGTCGCCGGGTTGTCCAAGTGGGGACAGACCTCCCGCCTGACGCTGCTGCTCCCGCACGGCTATGAGGGCAACGGCCCGGAGCACTCGAGCGCCAGATTGGAACGCTTCCTCCAACTCGCGGCGCAGGAGAACATCCGGGTGACGAACCCGACGACTGCGGCT
>Ga0207693_10002383_pt1 | contig 16313 bp, 14 predicted proteins | sample LARL81metaG_FD_184347 | JGI IMG/M metagenome (GOLD analysis project Ga0207693, IMG submission 184347) | Corn, switchgrass and miscanthus rhizosphere microbial communities from Kellogg Biological Station, Michigan, USA - LAR L8-1 metaG... | ecosystem: Host-associated > Plants > Roots >...
GTCGCGCTACTACTCCCACTACCTGGCCCTGCAGCTCAAAGCGCGCATGGAGGGCATCCCGACACCCGTCTACAAGCGCGCCGAGGTGTACCACACCGAGTAGCCCGAAGCCGGTTGCGGCTAGCCGGGGATTGCCGCCTGTTCCCGGTTTGTCAGGTCATCTTTCCTGCCATTGCGGCGATCGTCTTCTCGTATCCCCAGTCGCCGTCGGCCGGCATCGGGAACAAGACTGGCAAGTTCACGCCCGCCGCCGCGTACTCGCTTGCCCGGGCCAGGCACTCGTCCGCGCCGCCCTGGACGACGAAGCTGTCGGCTACCTGCTGCGGCACCGCATCGGCCGCGGCGGCCCGGTCGCCCGCCAGGATCAGCTCCCGCGCGCCCCGCAGGCTGGGGCCACCGTCCAGTTCGCCGAACAGCCGCGGCGCCGCGGGATGCATGACATAGCGCAGGACGGCGGCGCGCGCCGCCGCGGCGCTGGCCAGGCCGTCGCTCCCGAGGCAGCAGTGCATTACACAGGCGATCTCGATCGACTCCGGATCTCGCCCCGCCGCCTTCGCGGACGCGCGGACAACGCTGACGGCCGCGCCTGCCTGGGCCGGCGTCATCAGGTTCAGGATGACCCCGTCGGCGATCCGGCCCGCCAGCTCGAGCATCCGCGGCCCGAGTGCGGCCAGGTAGATGGGCAGTCCAGCGCGTACAGGGGGACTGTCGAGGGGAACCATGCCGGCGCGGAACACCTGGCCGTCATACCCCGTCGGGCTCCCGGCGAGGACGGCCCTCACAACGGCCGCGTAATCCTCGATCATCGCGAGCGGCGCGAACGGCGCGATCCCGAACCGCTCGTTCATGACCGGGTTGGCGACGCCCAGGCCGAGGATGAATCGGCCGTTGCTCGCCTGGTCGAGCTGCGCGGCGGTCTTGGCGGTCAGCACCGGTGGACGCAGTGCGGCGTTGGCGATGGCGGTCCCCACCCGGGCCTGCCGCGTCGCGGCAGCCACCGGGTGACACAGCGCCAGCGCGTCGCCGTGCCCTTCGGCAACGAACACAGCGCAGAAGTCGGCGAGCTCGGCCGCGCCCGCCAGCGCGCCCACCTTCGCGGGCGGCAGCCCGCTGTGCGAGGCGATGGACAGACCCAGGGGCATGCTCATGGCGTACCTCCATCAGGTGTTCGCGTAGCTCCCGCCCTATCCGGCTGCTAACAGGGCTGCGCCAGAATAGTTCAATGGATCTGCACCTGAGTGGCAAGGTCGTGCTTATCACTGGCGGGACCGATGGGCTGGGAGCGGCGCTTGCGAATCGCCTCGTCGAGGAGGGGGCCCGGGTCGCGGTCTGCGGGCGGGATTCTCACCGGCTGGCCGCCACCGGGCAGCGGCTGCGTGACGCCGGGGGTGATGCACTTGCGGTGCAGGCCGATGTCACTCACCCGGCTGACCTTGAACGATTTGTTGATGCGGCCGTGACCCGGTGGGGCCGTCTCGACGGTCTCGTGAACAACGCGGGCAAGAGCGCCGGGGGACGGATCGATCAGGTCTCCGACGACGACTGGATCGCCGACCTTAACCTCAAGGTGCTCGCGGCCGTTCGCTGCACCCGCCTGGCTGTGCCGCACCTGATCGCGGCCGGCGGCGGAGCCATCGTCAATGTGCTCAACATAGGCGCCAAGGCCGCTGGGGCCGCGTCGTTGCCGACCACTGCCTCCCGTGCAGCTGGCCTGGCCATAACCAAGGCTGCCTCCAAGGACCTCGGCGGCCACGGCATCCGGGTCAACGCCGTCCTCATCGGCCTGGTTGAAAGTGGCCAGTGGCAGCGGCGCGCTGGCGCGGCGGGCCAGTCGGAGGAAGAGCTGTACCGCCAGATGGTTAAGAACACCGATATTCCGCTGGGCAGGATTGGCCGGTCCGAAGAGTTCGCCGACCTGGCGGCTTATCTCCTATCGGATCGCTCATCCTACGTGACAGGCTCGGCCGTCAATCTCGACGGAGGAACCAGCCCAGTGCTCTAACCGTCCCGGTCGTCAGGACGCGCTGCCGGTGTTGTCTTCCGGTTCGAAGAGCTTGCGGTAGGTGCCGTAGCCCTCGCGTTCGAGGTCGTCGGCCGGGATGAAACGGAGTGCGGCGGAGTTGATGCAGTAGCGCAGGCCTCCGGCTTCCCTCGGCCCGTCGTGGAACACGTGGCCCAGGTGGCTGTCGCCGTGGGCCGAGCGGACTTCCGTCCTGGGTATCAGCATGCGGAAGTCGCGGCGCTTGACCACGTTGCCAGGCTCGATCGGAGCCGTGAAGCTCGGCCAGCCGGTATGGCTGTCGAACTTGCTGACCGAGGCGAACAGCGGCTCGCCGGATACGACGTCGACGTAGATGCCGGGCTCCTTGTTGTCCCAGTACTCGTTCCCGAACGGCGGCTCGGTGCCGTTCTTCTGTGTAACCCGGTACTGCTCCGGGGTAAGCCGGGAGACAGCCTCAGGGTCTTTGCGGTAATTGTCGGCCATGTCAGCTCCCTGATTCAGGGTCCCGCTGGCTGCGAGCAACCCCGATGGGTGCAACCTGGAACTGGCCGCCGTTATGTCCGGCGAAACCGCGCGCTCAGTCCGTGCTGGGCGGCGAAGGTCTCGAAACTCGCCCGCTGTTCAGCCGTGGCCCGCTGCGCCGCATGGAGCCGCTGCGCGTCGGCCAGGCTAGGCCGCACCAGGTTGACCGCCCCGCCCAGCCCCGGATCGGGTTCCGCCTTGAGGCCATCGGCCCGTGCGATGCGCCGGTTGAACTCGTCGATGGACGGCCCCAGTGCAGGCATAACCCAGAAGGGGCCGTCCACCCCCAGCTGGTAAGAGCAGTAGCTGCCACCCCAGGGCTGCGCCGCAACGCGAATGTCGGCGGCGAGCCTCGTGCTGTCAGATTCCACCTGCACGGCGTCGCTGCCGAGGGCGGCACTGAATGCCCGGTGGCCCGCTCCGATGACGGGATGCCCCTCAAGCGCCGACGACTCGTAGTTCTCGGTGCGGTCGCGTTCGGCGTAGAAGGCGTGCAAGTGGGCGTGCTGCACGTCCTGCCGGGGATTCTTGGTGACTGCCACGTCGGTGCCGCCGGCGGCGAGGGTCCCGCCCGCGGCTTCCATGTCGCGCAGGTAGTCGAGGTTGGGCGCGCTGTCATTGGCACCGAACACCACGTGTCCGCCGTCCATGCTGTGGTACCAGGCGGCGACTAGGGTCATCGCCGTATGACGGGCCGCCAGTTCCTGAGCCGTGGCCGACGACCAGCCGTCGCGACGGCTGCGGGGCACTATGAGCGCGTGGGGCCTCGCCGCCCGCCGGGGCCCGTTGGCCAGCATGAATGGATTGCGATCAAGTACCAGATCCACTAGGGCGCTACCGTCTGCCGCGGTAACGGTCCCCAGATAGGTGGGAAGACCGGGTACATCGCCGAACAGGTCCACCAGCCGGAACCGGCGTGAGAATTCTCCGGGCGGAACTATGCCCTGGATGTTCCCGGTCGCCTGGTCGACCAGTACCCAGCTTCCGGCCCTGGCGGTGCCACCGGGCAACCGGTACCCCTTGACCGTGAGGACCCCATCGCTGTATGTCCACAGCCTGCGCATTTCGACCTGGGTGAACGGGGAGCTCCAGCGCTCCGGGTAGTCGACCATGCCCTATGTTCCGTCCTTCTAACAGATGGGCATCACGGGAATTAAGCGCTCTCGTATGCGTTATCCTCATCGAGGGCACCTGAGAACCGAACCGGTCGTCCGACGACGACTTTCCCAGTGTCATGGTCACCAGCCCGCCTGTCGGCGGCTCCGCGTGAGATGCATGTCGTGGCCAGCTGGGTCGATCCTCGGAAATCCGCAAGTCGGCTCTGTGTCCGAAGCTTCAGGCCTCTGGCCGGGGACGTTCCGTACCCCGTCCGTGGACTGAGCGGCATGCTGCCGTGGCCTCAGTGCCCGGCATTCCATAGGAGGAGCTTTTGGCTCGACCAGGCCAGCGCCAAAGGGGCGCTCGCCGTACCGCCCCGCCGAAGCAGCGACGCGATCGCCACCAGGGCGACGTCATCTCGGTGCTCGCCCGGACCGCTCGTGAGATCGAGGCGGCCGTCCTGCGCGGCCGCGTGACGCCTGCGGTGCGCACGAAGTTCCAGGCCCTCGCCTTGCTGCTGCGGGACGAGCGTGCCCGCGTCCAAGCGGCCACCGGGAACGGCAGTCATCAGGCTGAGCAGCTCAAGCGCCTGGACGGCATCGCAGCCATCCTCGCGGCGACCGCCGTCAGGGACGCTGGGCTGCTGGCACTGCTCGCCGAGGACACCAGCGTCTCCGACGCGGCCCGGACGCTCAAGCGGGAGATGATGCGCGACCTCGGCATCGAGCCGACGGCCGAAGAGACCGCCTCAGCGGAAACCGCGACCGCTCCCGCCGACGCGGAGCCGCGAGTCGTACCGCAGTCGGTCATATCCCGGCAGCTGGCGAACCCCTTCCTCGCCCCCGACTTTTCGGCCGTTCCTCAGCGCACCTTCCGTCCACGGCGCCTGGCCAGCTGGGAACTGCTCGGCCCGCTGCTGAGTTCCTTCGAGCGCGCCGGCGGGGGAGCCCCGGCGTGCATGGCGCTCCCGGCGCCGACGGCACGGTTCACCCCGGCGGGCCTGGAGCTGATGCCGCATCAGGGGCAACTGGTCGCCGCGGCCGCTGCCGGCCACCGGACGTTCCTGCTCGCCGACGAGCCGGGTCTGGGCAAAACGGCCGAGGCGCTGCTCGCCGCGGAAGCGGCGAACGCCTACCCGCTGCTCGTCGTCGTGCCGAACGTTGTCAAGATCAACTGGGCCCGTGAGGCGGCCCGCTGGACGCCGCACCGCGCGGCCACCGTGGTGCGGGGCGACGGCGAGACCGTCGACGGCTTCGCCGACATCGTCGTGCTCAACTACGAGCTACTCGACCGTCACCTGGGGTGGCTCGGAGATTTCGGCTTCCGCGGCATGGTCGTGGACGAGGCTCACTACATCAAGAACAAGACCTCACAGCGCTCGCAGCACGTCCTCGCGCTCTCCGAGCGCATGCGGTCGAGTATGGCGCAGCCTCTGCTGATGGCGCTGACCGGCACCCCGCTGATCAACGACATCGAGGACTTCAGGGCGATCTGGCAGTTCCTCGGCTGGATCGACGACAGTAAGCCCCTCGGCAAGCTGGCGGACGCGCTCGAGGATACCGGCCTGACGCCCGCCGACCGTGGCTTCTACGCCGCGGCGCGCCAGTGCGTGATCGACCTCGGCATCGTGCGCAGACGCAAGCTCGACGTGGCCGCCGACATTCCCGCCCGCCGCATCGCCGACATCCCCGTCGAGCTGGACGGACAGGCCGGCCGGTCGATCCGGGCGGCAGAGCGGAATCTCGCCAGCCGGATGGTGGCGCGATACGAGACAGCGCTCGCGAACCGGTCTTCCGACGCCGGCGTCGAAGGCGTCGACTACGACCTAGTCCGCCTGGTGGCGCGGTCGGAGCTGAAGGACGCGACGAACGCGCAGTCCGGCGAGAACGTGTTCACCATGATGCGGCGCATCGGCCAGGCGAAGGCCGAATTGGCCGCGGACTACGCGGCCCAGCTGGCCCGCAGCACGGGCAAGGTCGTCTTCTTCGCCAAGCACATCGACGTGATGGACGCTGCCGAGGAGACCTTCGCCCGGCAAGGGGTGCGCTTCTCATCGATTCGCGGTGACCAGACGCCCACGGCGCGGCAGGCGAACATCGATGCCTTCACGAACGACCCGGACGTCGCGGTCGCGGTGTGCTCGCTGACCGCGGCCGGGGTGGGCATCAATCTGCAAGTCGCATCGAACATCGTGCTGGCCGAGCTGTCCTGGACCGACGCAGAGCAGACCCAGGCCATCGATCGCAGCCACCGCATCGGGCAGGCCGAACCGGTCACCGCGTGGCGCATCATCGCCGCGAAGACCATCGACACCCAGATCGCCGAGCTGATCGACAGTAAGGCGGGACTTGCCGCCCGGGCGCTGGACGGGTCGGACGAGGAGGTCTCCTCGTCGTCGGACGTGCAGCTCGAAGCGCTGGTCGGGTTGCTGACGGATGCGCTGCGGACGTCTTCTCGACACGTCGCCGCCTCCCGTTCCTGACCATCCGTTCTCACGGTCGGGAGTCGGGCGGGAGCTGGCCGGTTGCGGGGGTTTCGGCCAGCCGGGCGTGCAGCCGTTCTCGGATTTCGTCCGGGGTGTAGGCGCGGCGGCGCCGCTGGTCGCGGATGATTACTGCCCCGGTCGCGGCCACACCCGCGAAGGCTGCCAGTCCCAGTACTTTGTACCAGCCCATCTGCTTAGGTTAGACCGTGTCCGCCGTGAGTATCAGCCTTGATGAGGCCGTGGATCTGTCACGCACAGGTGATGTGTGGCTGTTCCGCGGGCACGCGATGGCCGACCGTGCGATTCAGCTGGCGACCAACAGCCCGGTCAACCATGTGGGCATGTCGGTGGTCATCGAGGACCTGCCGCCGCTGATGTGGCATGCCGAGCTTGGCCGCTCCCTGACCGACGTGTGGACCGGGACTCGCCATCGCGGGGTCCAGCTGCATGACCTGCGTGAGGCGGTCATCGTCTGGGCTACCCGGTACGGCCAGCGGGCCTGGCTTCGTCAGCTGGACCCCGTGGTCACCGGCGAGATGGAAGATGCCGTGCTGCGGACGATCGCCCAGCTGGATGGCACCCCGTTCCCGTCTACGGCGCGGCTCGCCTCGGGGTGGCTGGCCGGCCGCGTGCCGGCCCTCAGGCACCAGGGTGGCGGCGCCGATCTGGAGACGGCTTACTGCGCGCAGCTGCTGGCCGTCACCTATCAGGCCATGGGGCTGCTGCCGGGCAGCCGCCGCTCGGGCCGGTATGACCCGGGTAGCTTCTGGAGCGGGGACAACCTGGGCCTTTCCGATGGGTTCCGGCTCGGCGGCGAGATCGCCGTGCATCTCCCCGCCGGCGACGCGAGCATGCCGCGCACGCCTGTTGCGCCCGGACAGTAAGGCGCGCTCCCGGTGGTGCTCACCCGACGGCAAGTGAATTCAGCCAGTCACTGGCCTGCCGTAGGTCACGGCCTCGCGCACCTCCCGGGGCACCGACTGGGCGAGTTCCGCGTCGGGCTGAGCGCCGAGGGAGTCGTTGATGGTGGAGAACGCCAGGCGAAGGGCCACGAAGGCAGTGATGGCGAAGATCTGCCCGTCATCGAACCCGGCGTCGCGGAGCGCCTCGATGTCGGCGGGCGTCGTCGCGTTGGGGTCTCTGGCAACCTTCCGGGCCCACGCGGCCATGGCCTTCTCCTGATCTGTCAGGCCGGCATCGCCGCCCGTCAGGACCCCCGCCGCGATATCGGCGTCCGACGCTTTGCCGAGCTTCCCGCCCCACGCCAGCGAGCAGTATGAATCGCCGAGGGTTGAGGCGGCGGCAGTGACCAGGATCCCGCGCTGGCGGAAGGTCAGGCCGCTCGGGGTGAACGCCTGAGACATCAACCCGAACAGGCCCTTCAGCGTATCTGGCTGGTGTGCCCACAGCCGGGACAGGTTCCACACGTAACCGCTGTCTACGAGATCTTCGTCGTAGAGCGCCTGCACCTGCGCGGACACCGGGGGTTCCTCGAGAAAGCTGCCAGTCATGCGCGTTCGGCTCCTTCGGGTTGCGGTAAGCCTGCTAGGCCAGCGTGGCGATGGCCTTGTGGACCGACGCGATGGCGCTGGCGCCTTCGCCGGTGGCGGCGGCGACCCGCTTCATCGAGCCGGAGTGGACGTCGCCGACCGCGAACACGCCGGGAATGCTGGTCTCGAACGGAAGGGGCCGCCGTCCCAGCGTGGCCCAGGCCGGTCCGAGGTCCTCGTCGGTCAGCTGGACGTCGGTCCGGATGAAACCATCGTCCCCGGTAGCGATGCCGGTCAGCCAGCTTGTGGCTGGCTCGGCGCCGATGAAGCAGAACAAGCCCGCGCACGGCTGGGCTTGCGCAGTGTCCGCCGCCCGGTCGGTGATGGTGACTTCCTCGAGGAAGTCACCGCCATCCAGCCGGGTGACCTCGCTCCGGCACCGGACCGTCACCCGCGGGTGGGCCAGCAGCCGGTCGACGAGATAGGCCGACATCTCGATCGCGATGTCCGGGCCGCGGACGACCAGTGAGACCTCACTGCCTCGCCCGGCCAGATATAGCGCTGCCTGGCCCGCGGAGTTCGCGCCGCCGATCACCGTGACCGGGCTGCCCGTGCACCCCCGGGCTTCTAGTTCGGTGGCCGCGTAATAGATGCCGGCGCCCTCGAAGTCAGGCCAGCGTTCCAGCGGCAGTGCCCGGTAGCGGGCGCCGGTCGCGATGATGACGGCCTTGGTGTCGATGACCTCCCCGCCCTGCAGGTGCAGGCGGAGCAGGTCGCCGTTCCGGTCGGTGTCAAGCTTGACCGCCTGGCACGGGCTGGCCAGCTGGGCTCCGAACTTCAGCGCCTGGAGCACGGCCAGGCCGGTCAGGTCGGCGCCGGAAAGGCCGAACGGGAAGCCGAAGTAGTTCTCGATCCGGGAGCTGGCCGCGGCCTGCCCGCCGGTACCGACGGCGTCCAGCAGCACGGTGTCCAGGCCCTCGGACGCCCCGTAAACCGCGGCCGCCAGGCCGGCTGGGCCCGCGCCGACGATCGTGACGTCAACCGGCTTGGTGGATGAGCGACGGTAGCTGAGGCCAAGCTTCTCAGCCAGCACCCCCGGCGTGGCCTGTTTCAGCGTGGCGCCGGGCATGACGACGGCGGGAAGGTCCTCCTCGGTCAGGCCGGAGGACTCCATCATCGCCCGGCCCGCGGGGGTGCCGGCCTCGAACCACAGGTGGATCAGGCGTTGCCGGGCGGCGTAAGTCCGCAGCGCCAGCGCCGCCGCCGACCTGTCGGTGCCGACGATCTCCACCGCCTGGGCGGCGGTGCTGCGCTGCAGGAGCTCCCGGCGGGCAATCAGCGCCTTGAAGACGATGTCGGACAGCTCGACGTCGTTGGCCATGAGCTGCCGCAGGCGCTCCGGCGACACCCGGTAGACCGTGCCGCCCTCTCGCACCCGGCACAGCAGGTAGACATTCTGCCCGGTCAGCAGGTTCAGCTCGCCGACAAAGCCGCCCGCATCCACGGTCGCCACCGTCGCGGCGGGCACGTCGGCCGTTTCCGTCCGGACAACCTCCACCGAACCCCGGTCGACCACGATCAGATCGACGTCTTCGTCACCCGGCCGGAACAGTACATCGCCCCGATGAGTCTTGTGCGGCGTGCCGTAGGTCAGGAGCCGCGCGAACAGCTCATCACCCAGCCGCGGCGATGAAACACTGGTCGGCACCACCGGTTTGCCCCGCTGTCCGCGTGCGGGCCTGGCGCGCATCCGGTCCAGATCCTGCGGTGTGGCCCAGGCCACTGGCCTGGCCAGTCCGGGCTGACTGAACACAGGGCCTCGCGCGGCCCAGGGCGCGGCGGTACGCGACAGTTCATTCATCGATGTCACGCTTTCAGCTCACCGGCCATCTGGTCAAACGCCGTACGGCCGACACGACCCTTAGCGCCACGTACTGGCCCCGCTAGAGTGGACGGACACCCTGCCCCTCTCTAGCGGGCGCGGCCCGAGGCAGGGAAACAATCATGTGCCCTGTGCCCGGAGATGATGTGACGCCTTCCGTTATTCCAGAGTCCCGGCCCTCTCATCACTCCGGCCCCGGGTATGTGGCGAACCCCAAGGCGCCCGACTTCGAACCAGGCGAACTAGTGAGAGGCGCCGCGGCACGGTGGCTCAACCTTGTTCCCGCCGAACACCGCCGCGACGGCCGGGAATCGGCGAAGGATGCTCTGGAGACGCTAAGGGAACACACGCGCAGCTGCCCTGATCATCCCCTCAGGGCCCTGTGGGTCGCCCATCGCCACCTGAATGATCCGGTGCCCGCGGTCCGGACCGCATCGCTCGTGCTCGCCTCGGAGGCGCTGTGGTGGCTTGGGCATTTTGAGGATGCACGCGCGGCCGCCCAGGCGGCGGCCGACGCTGATCCGGCGTCTTCCCAGGCGCTGTGGCGCCTCGCGGTCGCGCTGTACCGCCAGGGTCGATTCACGGAGGCGGGCGAGCGCCTCGATGATCTTCTGAAATTGGCCAGCAGCTTCGCTCCTGCGTGGGCGCTACGCGGCCAGGTCAAGGTCTGGCTCGACGCGGACAACCCTGAGGCGGGGCGGGCCGACTTCGCCGCCGCGGCGGCGCTGACCTCCGATTCGGGCACCTGGGTGGTGCCGTACCGGATGGCGGGTGCTGACTTCAAGGCGCAGGCTGAGGCACAGATCAGGGTTCACGACGCCGAGACAGGCGGTTCCGGCGGCGAGCCTGTGGACGTGGTGTTGCTGCCGGACAGGTCGCGGGTGGAACGAGGTGTAGATCCGGATAGCCGGTGGTATCTGGAGGGGCCTAGCACTGGGGGCGGTGATTCGGACAGCTTGTTTGGCGGGCTGGGCGGGGACTTCGCCGCGGGGGCACGCTCGCGCGCCTCGTTCGGGACGAGGTTCGTTCTTTATCAGCGGAACATCGAGAACCTCTGCCGGGACAGGGCGACTCTGCGCGAGGAGATCCGCAAGTCGGTGGCCGAGCTTTTCGACGCGGCTCTCGAGTCCCGCGCGGCGATCGCGATCAAGGGTGCGCCTGAGCAGCACGCTGAAGGGGCAAACGTCCCAGACGAAGACGACGACTAGAGCTTGGCCGCCAGGAATCACTCGCTCACGACCAATCGACCAAGTCACCGGCGGCGAAGGCGTTAGCATGCGAGCCATGCGACTGGTGGGACGGTTCGGCCGGATCTGCGCCAGGCTCGTGACAGCGGGCTTCCTGCTGACCGGAGCGGCGGCCTGCGCCGGCCCTTTCACCGCGTCCGCGCCCCGCCCGGTTAGCGCGTCGCTCAGCCCCGCGGCAGGCACGGCGGACGGTGAGCCGGTCTTCATTACCGCGGCACGAGCGAGGGTCAGCATCCAGGCCGTCGTCGACACCAGCGGCGCGACCACATCGGGCAACTCCACGATGCGTGCGGGCAACCCGGACGGGCACGCGGCCGTCCCGCTGGCGGCCCAGGCGGTGGATACCAGCCACCCGGACCACGTGATCGGCGATGGCACGCCCGCTGGGTGTACGTCTTCGGCTGTCGTGCAGGCGGTCGCTGAGGGCGGCATCATCACCTTCGACTGCGGCCCCAAACCGGTCACGATCACCATGACCGCTACCGCCAAGGTGGTGAACACCAGCCATCAGGTCGTGCTCGACGGCGGCGGTAAGGTCACGCTGAGCGGTGGCGACAGCACCCGGATCCTCTACATGAACACGTGCGACGCGGCTCAGACCTACACCACCAGCGAGTGCTGGGAGCAGCAGTGGCCGCAACTGGTGGTGCAGAACTTGACGTTCACTGGCGCCTACTCGGCAACCCAGCAATCGAAGACCGCCAGCTACGGCGGCGGTGCCATCTTCGACGAGGGAGGCCAGCTCAAGGTAGTCAACTCGGTCTTCAGCGGTAACCGCTGCTACGCCACGGGCCCCGACCTCGGCGGCGGCGCGATCCGCGCCACCGGTATGGACATGAGCATTCCGGTCTACATCGTCAACGACACTTTTACCGGCAACTCGTGCTCCAACGGCGCGGCGCTCAGCGGCCTGTTTGCCAACTTCGCCGTCTACAACAGCCTGATGACGGGCAACAAGGCGATCGGCTCGGGCGCTAACCCGGCTAAGTCAGGCACCCCGGGCGGCGGCAGCGGTGGCGCGATCTACACCGATGGCGCCGGTTACAACCTGCTGGTTGACGGCACCGCGATGAGCGGCAACACCGCCAACGAGGGCGGTGGTGCGATCTTCTTCGTGGTCAACTCCGGCGGCGGGACCCTCACCATCGACAACTCAACGCTGTCGGACAATCCCAGCGGTGCGTTCCAGAACGCCCCAGGGATCTTCGACGACGTCAACTCAGTCGTCACCCAGCCGACTGAGAGCGGGTCATCTGTCAGCTAGTGCCACGACCGGTAACACGTGCCCTGCTAGAAGCTTCAGTTGAGCCGGCTGCTGGCACGCCGAATGCTGACTACGAGCGGACGCACCAAGATCGCGAAGTGCCTTGGAGTGCTAGGCGGGCGCCCGGCGGAGCAGCAGCTGGGCCAACCGCCTCGCCGGAGCGGCGGAAACCACAGGCTTGCGGCGCGCCACGCGGGCCCGCCGTGCCTCCAGGAGCAGGCGGTTCCGTTCGCCGGCCCGCGGCGCATCGTCCATCACAGCCTTCGCGACGTATTGGTGGATGATCATGGTCGTTCCCCCCGGCAACGATTGAGCCTGCCTTTGCGGTCGGCTTTGGCTCTCACGTTGACGGAGCAGGAAAGTTGCTCCGAGATACATCCGCAGCACTGCCCGATCGCCTTGCCGCGGGCGCTGGCCGGGATACCGGCTCGGAGCGCCACTTCGGGGCTCCCCAGACCGGGCAAACGTTAGCAGTCGCGGCACTAGCTACTCCGGGCGACCAGGTCGGCGGCAGAACCTGGCCAGGTGGTCTGAGCGTGGCCCGATCAGGCTATCTGCCGCGGCCGCGTGAAACTGGCCCGTACAGGCGAAGCGACGGCACCGTGCCGCCGGATACCACTGGCATAACGGGGGCAACGGGTTCGCCGGGGACTGCCACTGGCAGGCGAAGCCGCTGACGCGGAAGCGAGATGCCGATCGGCCGCGCCTCGGGAAGACACCGCCCACAGGGCCGCACCGAGGAGACCGCAATGCACCCCACCGTCAGCTGCTACCTGGCCCCTGCCCGCATAGCCGACCCGTGCGACCAGGCCCAGCGTGACACGCCGGCCCGTGCTGCCCGCCGCGGGCGGCCAGGTAAGCCTGGGCGCACTGTGGCCGGGCCGCTGGCTCGCACGGCAACGAGTGCCGAGAGGAAATCACGATGGTTAAAGCGGTCACCGCAGCCCGCCTGCGCCTGACCGAAGACGAACGACGCAGATTGCTGCGCCGCGGCCGCCCTGGCCACGGTCGGCGACGCTCCGTCTGCTGACATCTGTCGTCAGATTGGCGTGAGCGCGGATCGTGGTTGACACTGGTTCCATGGCCATCGTCTCGACGGTCGTTGATAGCCATGACACTGGATCACAGGTCGAGTCCGTGCCCAGCGCCATACTGCTACGACTCTTGGGTGCGCGCCATGAGGACTGAGCCCGAGCTCGACGTTGTGGATCCGCTGGCAGCGGGGCGCGAAGCGCTGAGCCGGGGGGAGTGGGAGCAGGCCCTCTCGTGTTTCGGGGACGCTTGCGAACGAAACCACAGCGCCGAGGCGATCGAGGCGCTTGCCATGGCGGCGTGGTGGCTCGACAACGCGCAGCTCGCGATCGAGTCCCGCGAACACGCGTACCGCCTCTACCGTGAACGCGGCGACGCGGCCGCCGCCGCGCGGATGGCCATCTGGCTCGGCTGGGATTCTCTTGCCTTTCGCGGTGAACCGGCTGTCGCGCGTGGCTGGCTGCAACGAGCTAACCGTTTGCTTGAGGGGCTCAGCCCGGTGCCTGAACACGGCTGGCTCGCCCTCCGCGAAGGCGAATTCGCCTTCCTTCTTAGCAACGACGTCGTGGCCACTAGGCGCTTCGCCGAGCGGGCGCGGTCGATCGGGACGGCGCTGGCTGTGCCCGACATCGAGTTCTCGGCGCTCGGGCTGGAGGGTCTGGCGCTTGCCAGTCAGGGAGACATCGCTGACGGGATCCGCCTGCTGGACGAGGCTTCGGCGGCTGCGATGGGCGGCGAGATGTCAGAGCTGTGGGCAGCCGGACGCACATGCTGTTACATGATCACTGCCTGCGAGCGCGTGCGGGATCTCGAGCGCGCGTATCAGTGGTCGCAGCGGATGCTTGAGTTCGCTAAACGCTGGCGGATACAGGATCTATTCGCCGTCTGCCGGGCGCACTACGGGGCGATTCTCGTCCTGCGCGGCACCTGGGAAGAGGCCGACGCCATATTCGAGACAGCGCTTCAGGAGCTTCGTGCTACGCGGCCTGGCATAGCGTTTGAGGCTCTGGTTCGCCGCGCAGAGCTCAGGCGGCGCCAGGGCCGGTTCGAGGAGGCGGCTGAGCTGTTCCGCCAGGTCGAGTTCCACCCCTACGCCCAGCTAGGGCTCGCGCACGTCGCACTCGACAGCGGGGATGCCGCCCTTGCGGCAGACCGTGCGACGAGATTCTTGCGGAAGCTCGGCCCAGAGAACCGGCTCCAGCGCGCGGCGGGACTCGATCTGTATGCTCGCGTGCTTCTCGCGCTGGGCCAGACGGACCAGGCGAGGAGCGCGAACGACGAGTTGCGGGACGTCGTAGCGGAGGTCGGCAGCGACTCGCTGCGTGCCTCGGCGCTCGCGGTCGATGGCCTTATGGCGGAGGCCGAAGGTGACCTCGACGCGGCGCGCTCGCGTTTTGAGGACGCCATCGACCTGTTCCTCCAGTCCGGTGACCGGTTTGAGGCGGCGAGGTCGCGGCTCGACTTGGCGCGAGTACTTGCCGCAGTGGGCCGCAACGACCCAGCGGCGGAGCAGGCTCGCGCGGCTCATGAGGCGCTAACCGGAATGCAAGCGGAGCACGAAGCCCAGCGCGCGAGTGCCCTCAGGAGGGAGCTTGGCGGTCCGGCGTCAGCGAAAGCCGCGTCGGTGCTGACGGCTCGCGAACTCGACGTGCTCAAGCTTGTCGCCGGAGGGCTGAGCAACACCGAAATCGCTCAGCGGCTCTTCCTGAGCGAGCACACGGTGCATCGGCACCTGGCCAACATCCTGCGGAAGCTCGACCTCTCCTCACGCGCCGCGGCCGCGGCCTGGGGTACGCGCGCCGGCCTCATCTGACCCGGCCGTCTGCAGCGCAGGGCCCTTTGCCCCGGGCCTCAGGCGCGCGGACACGCGCCGCCGTGCTCCCTGGAGCATGGCCCGATCGGGCCACTAGCGCGTTCGCGGCGGGTTGGCCCTTCCGGGCGAAGCGGCAACGCTGCAGTAGCTAATACCACTGGAGAGCACGGGCAACTACTGCGGAGAGGAAAGAACGGTGGGTCTCCAGCTAGGCGACACGGCGCCAGACTTTACGGCACAGTCGACGGAGGGAACGATCCGGTTCCACGAGTGGATCGGCGACTCGTGGGCGGTGTTGTTCTCGCACCCCAAGGACTTCACCCCAATATGCACTACCGAACTCGGCTCGGTGGCGAGGCTGAGCCCTGAGTTTCAGCGCCGCAACGTCAAGCTTGTCGGCCTGTCGGTGGATTCCCGCGAGGACCACTACCGGTGGCTCGACGACATCGAGGAGACCCAGGGCGTACGCCCCGACTACCCGATCATCGCCGACGTCGACCTGAACGTGTCCAAGCTCTACGGGATGCTGGAAGCCGACGCTGAGGGTGATGCCGCGTCGCGCTGCGCGATGGACAACAGGACCGTTCGCAGCGTCTTCGTGATCGACCCCAGCAAGAAAGTCAGGCTCATCACGATGTATCCGATGCAGACCGGCCGCAACTTCACCGAGATGCTGCGGGCAGTTGACTCGATCCAGCTCACGACCAGGCATCCGGTCGCGACGCCAGCAAGCTGGCAGCCGGGCGAGGACGTGATGATCTCCCTCATGGTGTCCGACGAGAAGGCGAAGGCGCTCTACGGCGACTTCAAGGCACCCAAGCCCTACATACGGATCATCTCCGAGCCTGACTGACTCGGCCGCGCCCATACGCCGCGGCACTCCATGCCTTGTCCGCCCAAAGGTCCGGTTCGGGCCCAAAGGGGGGATGGGCCTTGGGGCTGGGTACCTTGCTCGCGTAGCGTTGTCTCACCGGACCCTTGCTGCAGTGACACGGGAGCAGGCAATGACGCAGACTCCGCCTTATCAGGTAACCGACCCGGCGACCGGCGAGGTGGTCGAGACTTTCCCCTTCGCCACGGACGCGGAAGTAGAAGAGGCGCTCGCCGCCGCGACCGACGCGTTCGCGGCATGGAGGCTGCGCCCGGTCGAGGAGCGCGCCGCGATAGTGAAGCGGATCGCTGAGCTGTTCACCGAGCGCGCCACCGATCTGGCCGCGCTGATCACCAAGGAGATGGGCAAGCGGCCCGCGCAGGCCGTCGGCGAGGCCGAGTTCTGCACAGATATCTTCAACTACTACGCCGACAACGGCCCCGGGCTCATCGCCGACAAGCCGCTGCCCGGCCATGACACGGCGCGTGTGGAGTACCGGCCCGTCGGGCCGGTACTCGGCGTGATGCCGTGGAACTACCCGTATTACCAGGTGGCCAGGTTCGCCGCGCCCAACCTGATCGTCGGTAACACCGTCATACTCAAGCAC